>ERZ1740059.760-NODE-760-length-16513-cov-9.174201_pt1 | contig 16513 bp, 9 predicted proteins | sample MGYA00581744_ERZ1740059 | MGnify/ENA primary metagenome ERZ1740059 (study PRJEB43018, sample SAMN04849738) | marine metagenome | isolation source: floating plastic debris | place: Pacific Ocean | collected 2008-08-28 | study: EMG produced TPA metagenomics assembly... | reverse complement strand
AACAATCATTGTTTAAACTCGTAATATTCAACAATTGGTGTTCTGGCAATATTTCCCAAGTCAATAACTTTTAATAATTCAATCCAATCTCGCTGAATAATTGCATTATCTGGATTTTGACGGTGGAGTTGAGCTAAATTATGTAAGGTATCAACCCAATGTTGATTGGCAGCATAAACTTTATAATTATTTGGTTGCTTTTCTAACTGACTTGTTAATTCCGGTGTTTTGCTAACCCGCTTAATAAATGCGTCAACATAAAAATAGTTTGGCGTTTTCTGTGGATTTCCGCAAAAAACTTTGAAGTACCAGTGATAATTCATTCCTTTCTTTAAGGCGTATTGGGGAAGTTTGGGTAAACTAATACCAATAAAACCAGATTGAGTTGGTAATGTTAATTGTTGTCGGAAAATATCTATTTCTACATTATCTTCTTTTGAGTTCTTGGATACTTCTTGTAAGATAAATTCACCATACTTGACGCTGTTTGGTACTTGGGGAAGGTAAACCCAAAAAGTTGTATGTTCTGAAGTTGTTGAAGTTAAAAAAGATTTTCCTTCTTTGCCTGGTACTATGGCTGTCAGATTTGTCAATGCTGCAGGACATTCTGGACGACCTGCACCGCCTTTACGACGACCTACGGGTTCGCCAGCATCGGGTAATTCTGGCATTTGTAAGGATGAAAAAGGCGTTTTGTTTACTTTCTCTGGGGTAGATTCTGTTGGTTTTGCTTGAATTTGTTGTGAATTAATTATAATATTTATCAGTAATAAAGGTAGAATTAGAGTTTTTTTTATTTTATTTTTCATCTTTATGTTTTCATTGCAAAGGTTTACGTAAAGGTTTGCAAAGAAGGAAGGAGAGGAAATCGTATTTTATATGTTAATTAAATTTACGATTATGAAGAAATATTATTTAAAATACCTCTGGCTATGGCTATTTTGATTGCAAAAGCTGCAATTAATAATCCAAAGGCGGGAGGTATCAATGGTATCCAACCTGCTTGCATAAAGATTATGTAGCATATTCCAAATAAAATTAAAAGTGATGTTGCAATGCCAATTGCTAATAATGATAGGTTTTTAATATACGAAGCTACAACTCCTCCAACAAAGCACCATATCCATATCCAGAATGCTTCTATCCGCCAAGGTACCCACCACAACAAAGGTCTACCATCTATAGCTGCACTAACAATTTGACTCACCATATGCGCTTGCATGTAGACTCCTGGTATAACTTTTTGCGGACGTGATGTCACCGCACTGTAGGGAGTTTTCCATTCGTCGCTGCTGCTCGCAGCAGTAACACCGATTAATACGATTCTATTTTTTACTAAGTGCTCTAAATTCGGTTTGGCTTCTTCTTTGAGAAAATCTCTGAGGGAAATTTGCTGAGCAATATTTCTAGGAGAACCCAAAGAATGATAATTTAATAGTATTTGATAACCAGATGTATCTACTACTTGATAACCACTTGTACGATCGCGTAATTTCTCAAATACAGTATCGCCAATTTGTAAATTTCCTTGCTCGTTAACTTGTAATTTTATATTCTGTGCATCTAAATAATGTGCTGCTAATTGTAAGCTCAATGAATAATTAGTTGGACAAGTTATGGGGGAATTGGGAGTCATGGATAAGAGATGACGGCGCACTACACCATCGTCATCGCTAACAAAATCGCTAAAGCCTAAGCGAGTTTGCGGTATCTCTGGTGGTGGAGGAATTCCATCTGGTGCACCATCCAATTGTGCGGGAACTTTACACACTGCAAATACGCGATTATCTTGACGCAGAGTTTGAATTAAATCCTTATATTGAGAATCCACGGCTCGATGGCGATAAATATCCAAACCAATGGTTTGTGCCTGATACTGTTTGAGCTTCTGTAATAATTGTGCTAAAGCTTGATTAGAGAGGGAAAATTCCATTGTCATCCCTTTTTCAAACTGATATTGAATATCTGCTTCATCAATGGTGACTATTAGCAAACGCGGATCTGGTTTTTCGGTTAGCGATAAGCTATAAGGGCACGGGCTTCGCGTTTGCAATTGCATCATCCTATCGAAAGCTTGCAATTCGCTAGCTTGCAATATTCCTAGATAGCGCACTCCCATTACCAAACTTGTCACAAGGCAGCTAATTATTATTATTGCAAGCAAATCTTTCCATTTAAACCAACTACCCGATGTCGGCTGCAACCATGTCATCGATGGGACAGCAGGATTCTGGCAAATTACGGGTAACCAGGAAGCGCAAGGATATTCATCTTCTAATCCTTGGAGTCTTTCTCTTGCATATCGTACTGCAGTATATAAAGTTTGTCCGCGAGAAAATTCTGTTAAAAAATGTCTTAAAAATTCTTGTGCGACGAAATCCGGTACCCCTTCTCGCATGACAATCACTTGGGGAATATCTAAATCTTCCAAATCCTGAGCTAAACCCAAACCATCACAAGAATTGAAAATTGCTAATTTTAATCCTCCTGTAATTGCTTTTTTTAGAGCATTTCTTAATTTATCCAGAGAAATTGTATCTGTATGATTGATCTTGATGATTCCTTTCTCTTCGCTGTAACTATGCCCAGCAAAAAATAGAATATCCCAACCTTTTTCCCAAAGTCGATTATCTAAATCTTTGCGTCGCGGCTCTACTAAAAATTCAATTTTTGCTTGCTTCGATAACTGTTCTAAAACACTCTTATCCGCTTCGGTATCAATTCCTTGATTGTTACCAAAAATTGCTAATATTCTAACTTTACTTTTATTCTTTTCTACTGCAATTTTATTCGGTTTTTGAAATTCTAAAGGACTCAAAGCTACTTCTGCATTGGCATAATCTTCAAAGAAATTCCATAAATGCCAAGGAAGTCGCCGTAATAATCTATCTTTAGTTTCAATAATTAACTGAATTTCATCATCGGAATGTAAATGTTGACGTAACTTTTGGTCGATAGGACGAAATTCTGCGGAATTAAACCAATTGTTAATTAAGCTTCCCAAACGCTCGCATAATTGAGAAAATTCAACTACGGAAACTTGAACTACATCTTCTTCTTCAATTTCAAAATCACTATTTCTCAAACAACGATGTAAATTCAAACGTTGATATAATGCTTCATACAAAAAATGCCAACTTCTGTAACGTTCTGCAATTTCTGGTGCTGGAGGTAAACTACCATAAAATTTCATTGGACTAGAATCACCAATTGTCCATAATTCGGCGCAAATGCTGCTAAATCCGTTTTCCAAAGTACCTTGTACTAAGCTTAAAATAGCTAGCTTTGCCATAGTTAATACTACAATATTCCTATCTAAATAACTAATTTTAAATTACAAAATTTTCGACCCAACTCAATCCTTGAATACTAACGTGTAAACTAAAGTATTTTCCTGGTAGAGCTTTAAACCATTTTAATTGAATATAATTATCTTGACCTCTAGCTTCTACTTTTTGAATATTCTCCCCCGATTCCGATAACATTGCAAGTTTTATATTGGGTGGTAGATAAATTTCCTTTCCTATAGGATGCAATTGTACCCGTATACCAATTTTTCCATCTTCTACTGGTGTCAGTGCCATCAAAAGTGCTACCGATTGATGCCCTAAGTCTATACCTAAATCAATTAATTTTGTAGCTTTGATAGTATTTTCAGTTGACATTTGTGCAGTTCTGAAAGCCAAGGTTAATTCCTGGGAATCTATTAGTTCCTCTGCAATTCCCCAACCCGCTACAAATATATTTTCCAACCATTGACTTAATTTCACTAATGGTTTGCTTGAAGTCAAATAACTGGGTAATTCATATACTGGAAATAACTGATTAATACTAATTTCTTCAGTTGAGACATGTTTGAGAAAACCTAATAATTTCGCTTCTGTAGCTGATTGACTCAATTCAAGAATAACATAACCAATTCTGTCTAACCAAAGTTCTTGAGGAATATGAATTGTCTCAATTTCTGGAAATACCGCTAAACATTCTAACTTACCGTAATCTTTTACCTGTAAATCTGCGACATTCATCATACTTTGCATTAACGGAATACAACTATAACTCGAACTCAAATCTGTTTTCCAACCCAAAGATTCCAGATAAAATTTAACTAGATAAACCGCGATTGTATTGCGATAAACTTGTTGGGATTTTTGCGGATTGGACTGCTGAAGCTGAAATTGTGTGGCTATCTTCCGAGCTTCAACAGAAATTGGTAGAGTTAGGTGTAATGGCTGCATAATTTTGTTTGTGGAACCTTAAGAAAGTAGATATTTGTGAAAAATCGGCATAAATCGCTGAATACTGCGATTGTAAAAACTGTATAAGCTTTGCTGGGGTACTCCTAGCTTCTCGGAAATAACTTTCATTGATTTACCTTCAAGACTAAGTAAGGCTATTGTCCTAAAATTTGCTTGTGGTTTTTCTCTCAAGCAAACTGTTTGAAAAATATTTTCAGGATCTTGTTCAATTAATTGTTTTATCTCTTCTGAAAAAGGTGTATATTTTGTGGGATTAGGTATATCTTGACTTTCTTGGTTATCTATATTAATTATTTTATAGTTCTCTCGAATTTTTTGGGTTTGAGTATCTATAGTTTTAAAATAACAGCGTTTAATAATATAATACATACTCGAATTAATCCAAATCATAAATTTGCTTACTTCGCGATCGTCATTATTATTTATTTTACTAGCATCAAATTTATCGATTTTTAAACAGAGAAATCGCCAAAGTTCCGTTAACGATTCTGCCCAAATATCTTCATAAGTCTGTGAATCAACTTTCTCTCGCTGAGGACGTTTCAACCGACCCGAACTCAATAAAGCATTAAATAGTTGCGTGGTAGCACGTAATTTTTGAGGATTTTTCGCTGGGACTTCAGGCATTTTCTGAACAGTCACAGCTAGTCGATCAATTCTGAGATATATTGATTGCTTCAACAGATTATTAAGAGGATATTTTATGAGCAATTTCTCCTGTTGTTCATGATTCAATTCTGGATTACAAACACCTATAAGAACTTGTTTCACTTCACGATCAATTTCTTCATAAATGTCAGGAAGCTGCATTTTTATTTCACGATAAAGTTTATTCGATTCCAGAATTTTGTTTACTATATTCTCTAAAACCATCAATTTAGTCCCGCTATCAAGACCTCCTTTAATAGTGTATTCTCTTCTTTACTTTGAAAATTATGTAAACTTTTTATGAAGTAATTTTAAGAAAACTTTACATAAATCGTGACTTTTTGAATTCAATACTTACCTGTAGGGATAAACAGAGTTTCTGCATGGAACGATTCGACAAGCGAACGTTCTCGATGTGGCGCGCGCTCCAGAATCATAGGTGCACGATTAGATGGCAATCGCCGTTTAAAAATCGAATGTCTTGGAAAATAAATACCTTTTACTTTGGAATAATTGAGGGTAGGGAAAAGGGTAATTTACATCTAGTGAAGCTAGGGTTTATTTTTGCTTTCATTCCTTTTCAAGGATATACAACTAACAAAAATCAATCATGAAAAATTGTGAGGTAAAAATGACTGTAATTAAACACATAACAGCCGCATTCGTATTCAGCTTGTTGTTAGGCTCAAATTCATCAGCTTCTGCAGGATCTCTTCTTCAGCAATGGAAACAGGGTTTAAGTGGCAGCAAACTCGCAAGTTATGTAGGTTCAGTTCACACTAGAACTAGTAGTCTGACAGAAATCGATTTTTGCAGAAATGGTCGGTATACTTATAATAAAAATGCAGGCTGGGATGCATATGGGGCTGCTGCTGGTGCTTCTAATAATAGAATTACAGGAAGTTGGGATGTTCAGCAACGCGGAAATCAATTTTTTTTGGTTTATGCGACTGATGGTGGTGAAAAAGGTAACTTTCCGATTTATTTGCAAAACAATGGGCGGGTAAATATAGGTGGAACTGCATTTGCCGTACAGCGAGGTGGAGCTAGGTGTTAGGGAGACTTGCTTTTGTAGCGCTTATAAACCTCAAAATATAGGGAATTTCCCTTGAATGAAATACAAAATTCAAAATTTGACTTTTGACTTTTGACTTTTGATTTCCGCGAAGCGGTTGACGGGCACCCATGAGATTTTTTTCGGAGACAAAAATTTGGCAATTCATTGATAATAAAGAACCGATCTAATTGCCTTTACTTCGAGCAAATGGTAGATATGTACTGTTTTCTTGAGCTTGCTTAGTCGTTTGTAAGTTATAACGCTCTAAAGAATAACCCAACCAAAGGACAGTACCACCAAATACTACAATTAAACCAGCCAAAATACTTGTAAGTATTCTAACTTGCGATCGCAAATATCTAACTTCGCGAGTTTGGTTTTCTAATTGTACAAGAGAATCCGTTTTTAGCGGTTGGATTTCGGAAACCACTTCTGGTTCTAATTTGGCTTCTTGCTTAACTCTTACTTGAGGTTCAAAAGCAACTTTTTTGCGAAGCCAGTTAACAATCAATTGAGGACAATTCTTTTTATACCAGCGCCATGCAATAATCCTAAATACTGGTTTGGATACCCGTGCAACTAATCTTAAGCTGCCTTTGAGGGTACGGGAGCGAAACCTTTGGTTTATCAGGTTAAGTGAAGCTACATCATAAAGAGAATCTAGGATCAGTTTGATCGAAGTTTCTTCTCTATATGATATATTTTCCAGTAAAAGAAGAACGTCATGGATTTTTTCTTCTTCTTTTTTCTTGTCTAACGGTACTTGTGCTAGGTCATCCGCTTCTTGTGTTCGGGTTTGCATGGTGTTGTGACTGGCAGCAGGTAGTTTTTTTTGCTGTATTATGGCAATTTTTTCATGAATTCGCGGGAGCAAGCAAGTTTAATTTTTGTAAATTAAGAAATTTAAATTATATTCCTTAAATAGTTAAAAATTTTCACTTTGTACCCTATTCGTACTGTTTTTCATCTAAAAAGGAAAAATTATCCAAATTAAGTAAAAATTACAATCCTGTAAAATACTTATTTTTACCTACTTCATGTCTAGCTGTCAAGTATACATTCTATTCACTTGCCACTGTAAAATTACCAATATAAATTTTTGGCGATCTGTACTATCTCCTCCTACCTCCGTAGATCTAAATTAGCTAGTATTATCACGGGAAAGGATTATTCAGAAGTGCAGTTTTAATTGTGAAATAATTTTAAACTCAATGAACCATTAGTTTCTATTACCTCTAGAATGATGTAATTTTATCTTCAGTAGTAGATTTTTGGCATTATTCTAAACCTTTATCCCCTGCATAAACCTAGTACACCACGGCTTAAATAAGGCAACCATTAAAAATGGCTGAAAAGCTCAGAAAATCAAACTTCTTACTTCTTACTTTTTACTTCTTACGAAGGCAAGCGGTACTAGGTTTTATGCAGGGGAGAAAATGGGGAGTAAAGAACTTTGACTACTCACTCCACTAGGTATTAACCAACAAAGCGACGGGGAAATGTTGAAGAATATCGCGTACCCAAAGGGCATCTTCACCTTCTACCTGTGCTCCAGTAAAAACATCTTGCCATACAGAAGTAGAATCTGAAGGGGGAACAATGCGAGTTTCTTGCCAAACTTGTTCGCCGAAGGGATATTCGCCCATTTCTACTAAGGAAGTAAACAAACGTGGTGCAATAACGATTACTTTCTGTTCTCCTAATTCTCTGCTAAATCCTACTACATGAGTTTTTAAGCTTCCAACTATTGTTAGTTTTTCGTAGGTTCCACGTTGAAATAAGTCTAAGTATTCTCGCCGTGCTTCCAAAGTTTTATAAATTAAGAACAATTTGATTCTTGCATCTTCAGGGGTTTCTCGTAGCTGTGCAATGTAATCAAGTAGATCCGCTTGGGTTTTAGATTGAATTTCTTCAAGATACTTGTATCGTTTCTCAAAGTTTACCGGACGGCGGTTATCTGGATCTACCAAACTCAAATCCCAGAGTTCCGTTCCTTGGTAAATATCTGGAAGCCCTGGTACGGTAAGTTTGAGCAATGTTTGTGAAAGAGAATTTAAGATACCGTAATGCTGAATTTTTTCTTGAAAAGGACGGAAAGCCTGTAAAAATTGATTATCTTCGCTATCCTTCAAAACTCTTCCGGCAAAATTTGTAAAGCCATCTTCGTAGTCGCTATCATTTTTGAGCCATGCGGTGTGGACTTTTGCTTCTCGAATTGCTTTGATAATATATTCTTTCATCCGCTCTACAAAAGCGGGATATTCTTCTTTACTAAAAGGAAAAGCACCGATAAGGGTTTGATAGAACAAATACTCATCGTTAAAAGTCGGTACATCTCTCCCACCGACGTAATCTTTATGAGGTGCGTTGATTTCGCGCCACTGTTTCAAGTTTGTCTCCCACAACTCGGGAATCTCTGATAAGACGTTGATTCTAGCTCTTACATCTTCCCCGCGTTTGGTATCATGGGTAGATGTGGTATTCATAGTGTGGGGCCAATTTGCGCTACGATTAGCATTGTAATTGTGAAAATCTTCTAAAGATATGCCAAAACTACCCGGGTGGGAACCAACTTCATTAAGTGAAACCAACCTGTTGTATACATAAAGTACCGTATCTTCCACACCTTTGGCCATTAAAGGGCCAGTAAATTGCTGCAATCTCATCAGGAAACGGAACCATTCTTCTCTATCTTCTTCTGTAAGATGTTCGTCAAACTCTAATAGAAGGAATTTTTCAATAAAGTTGAGTTCGTTAAGGAAGTTAGGAATATTCTTTTTGGCTTGAGTCATTACTTGCTCAATATATTCCCTATCTGCCGAGCTTGCTCCTCCACTGTTAATATATGTGCGATAAACCGGAAATACAGCCAAAATTTCGACCATAGCCGATTTTAAACCGTACATTGTGAAATCACTAGCATAACGGTAGCGGCCGGATATTGTCTTGAAAAGGTGAGCTAAGTTATCAATATCTCCCGCTAAATGTTTAGAAATAATTAATCTCTTGTTGCTATCTATTAACTCTTCGCAGTCAACTACTCTACCAATAAAACGATGATATATATCATCAAATTGCTCTTCGTTTAATTGGTCGCATAAAATACCATTAAGTTGATTAAGGAAATCGTATCCTGTAGTTCCTTGAATTGGCCAAGTTATGGGTAATTCTTCTTGAGGTTCGAGAATTTTCTCGACAATCAAGTAAATTTCCGGTGCTTTTTCTCGCAGTCGATTCAGATATTGTGCTGGATCGTATAAACCGTCTATATGATCGATTCGTAATCCATCAAATTTACCTTCTTCAACTAACTGTAAAATCAGAGAATGAGTAGTTTCAAAAACTTGTTCGTCTTCGATGCGAAGCGATATTAAATCATTAACGGTAAAAAAGCGTCTGTAATTGAGTTCTTCATTCCCGACTTTCCAATAAGCAAGACGGAAAAACTGCTCTGTTAATAAATTTTCTAATAAATCAAAGCTTTCAGGTTTTCCAGTCTCTCCATTAAAAGTACTAATATTTTCCTTAATATATTCTTTCACCAGTTCAGAATCATTCCAAAGCTCCCATAACATTCGTTTGATAAAGCTGATTTGGTCTTCTCTTTCTCTTCCTTCTTCACTGGATGGGATATATTTCAAAGTATAGAGAACACCCAAAAGCTTAACAAAATCAGGATGATCTCTACCAAGTTGTTCTTGCAAGCGTACTAAATTATATGTAAGAACCTGACTATAAGATTCTATTCGTATAGGAAATTTATGAGAGTAATAGTTAATAGTTAAACCGTTTTCTTCGTACTGAATTTGTAATTCACCACTTTCGAGACAATCACCGCAAAATCTTCCTAAAAAAGGCGCTAATACTTTAGCATTATTTTCTGGGTAATGATGATTCCAATCAATATCAAAGAAATCTCTATACTTAGAATCAGCACCATTTTCTAACACATCCATCAGCATCTCATTTTGGCTATCAAAAGCCATATGATTGGGTACAATATCTTGAATCCATCTGATATTTAGCTGCTGAAGATGTGCGATTAATTCTTCAAATTTTTCCACCCCTCCTAATTCTGGGTCAATTTCACGAGGATTTACCGCATCATAACCGTGAGTGCTACCTTTTCTTGAAGTCAGAATTGGAGAAGCATATAGATGAGAAACACCTAACTGTTCTAAATAAGAGGCAATGTTTTTTACTGCTACAAAACCAAAGCTGGGAGTAAATTGAATCCGATATGTTGCTAAAGGTAATTCCATCATGGCAATTTGAGTTATTAGTTGTTAGTTATTAGTTGTTAGTTATTAGTTGTTAGTTATTAGTTGTTAGTTGTTAGTTGTTAGTTGTTAGTTGTTAATTGCTCACTGTTGACTGTTCACTGTTCATTGTTAATTGCTCACTGTTGACTGTTCACTGTTGACTGTTCATTGTTCATTGTTCATTGTTCATTGTTAATTGCTCACTGTTGACTGTTCATTGTTCATTGTTCATTGTTCACTGTTCATTGTTCATTGTTCATTGTTCATTGTTCACTGCTCACTGATGACTGTAAATCACAACGCTGTAGGGATTGAGAATCATTGTTGAGTTAGTTGTTGCATCCAGTTTTTCTGGTAGTTGAGAACCAGTTCCTCCCCAAGTTTCTTCACTTGAATCAAGTAATTTTTTCCAAGTTCCACTAGGTATATTTTCTGTAATATTAACAGTTTCCGAACCAAAGTTAAGCCAGGAAATAATTTTACTGCCTCGATCGTATCTGTGGATGCGTAGTATTTTTTCTGCCTCAAGTACTTTTGTTTCTAATTGATTTCGATCTAATTTTGCTAAGGCAGGAATATCTCTTCGCATTTGTAGTAATTTTTGGTGAAACAACCACAGGGTACGATGCTCTCCACTAGTACGCTTCTCCCAATTCAATTGGGATTTCTTCAATGTTTCTTCTGCTTGGGGATCTGGAGCTTCTTCACCATCTCCATCATGAAATGCAGCAAATTCAGCTTTTCTGCCTTTTCTGACTGCTTCGATTAAATCGCGATCGCTATGACTGACAAAGTAAAGAAATGGTGCAGTCTCGCCATATTCTTCACCCATAAATAACATCGGGATATAAGGAGAAAGTAAAAGCGCTGCTGCTGTCAGCTTCAAAGCTTCAAAGGATATCAAATTAGAAAGTCTATCCCCTAACATTCGATTCCCTACCTGATCGTGGTTTTGGGAACAGACTACAAACTGATTAGAAGCGCAATCGGATGGTTCTTCTCCGTGATATCTACGTCGGTGTTCTGAGTAATCCCACGTATAAACAAAGCCTTGACGATAAGCTTTTGCTAACTGCTCTAATTTTCCAAAATCCTCATAATAACCGTTATTTTCCCCGGTAAGCACAGTATGTAAAGCATGATGAAAATCATCGCTCCACTGAGCATCTATACCGTATCCCCCAACTTTTGGAGAACTAATAATACGCGGATCGTTGAGGTCACTTTCTGCAATTAAATAAAATTGGCGACCTTTTTTTTGCTCTAATTGAGTTACAGCTTCGGCCATTTCTGCCAAAATATGCTTTGCACCAAAGTCATAGATAGCATGAACGGCATCCAAACGTAATCCATCTAAATGGTAATTTTCCAACCAATATAAAACGTTTTCTACAAAGTAGTGCCGCACTCCATCGCTATAGGCACCATCAAAATTAACGGCGCTACCCCAAGGTGTTTTGTAATTATCTGTGAAATAAGTGCCGTATCCCCACAAATAATTTCCTTCTGGTCCGAGGTGGTTGTAAACTACATCTAAAATTACTGCCATACCTTGTTGATGGCAAGCATCCACCAATTTTTTCAAACCATCAACACCACCATAGGAATTTTGTACGGCATATGGAAATACACCATCGTAACCCCAGTTTCGACTTCCAGGAAACTGAGCTACTGGCATAATTTCAATAGTATTAATCCCCAATTCTCTTAACTCAGAGATTTGGGGAATAATAGATTCAAACGTTCCTTCTTTGGTAAAGGTTCCCACGTGTAACTCGTAGATAACCATCTTTTCCAAAGCAACTCCCTGCCATACCTTATCATTCCATTTAAAGCTGCTGTGGTCAACTATTTCCGAAGCACCGTGAACACCTTGTGGTTGAAAATGAGAAGCTGGATCGGCTCGTTCTGTTTCACCATCAAGCTGGTAATAATATAGAGTACCGGGTTTTATATCTGCAATCGAACCGTGCCAGTAACCCCGTTCACCGGCCTCCAGAGGTACAACTCGATCTTCGGGATCGACTAAGTGAACTGCAACTTTTTCTACCAGAGGTGCCCAGAGAGTAAAGTTGCAAGTATTGTTTGAATATTGAGAACCGATATGCATAGTTAATTGTTAGCTGTTAGTGGTTAAGTAGGTTGGCGTTGAAAATAGTAATTGGGATAAGGCAAAAGGCTGTCATACAAAAGGCAATAGGAATAAGGGTTTGGAGCAAGTTTACATGGAGTAATATAGTTGGGTTTATTTCTGCCGACTTGGTTAGTTGTTAATTGTTAGCTGTTAGTGGTTAGTTGTTAATGTTCACTGTATGTCCCCATGCCCCAAGTCCCTTCGGAACTGCGGTACGGCCACACTTCGCGAACACTGTTCACTGCTCACTCATCATCGTATTCTTGGGTCACTTTACCAAGCCTCTGAAGTATAGTTATAGAACGCGCTTCTACTTTGATAGGTTTATCTTCGATGTAGCGTTTTCCGCGCTGAACGAAGCGAGGCTTGGTAGTGTCGAGAATAGTTACCCATTCCCATTCCTGCAATTGAGTTGGAATAGTAAATTCCAACATTTCGTAATGAGCGTTTAATAAAATTAAGAAATTTTCGTCAATGATGCGTTCACCTCTAGGCCCCGGAGAGGCTATGCCTTCACCGTTGAGGAAGATTTCAATAGCTTTAGCAAAACCGCTATTCCATTGTTCTTCTGTCATTTTACCGCCATCGGGGTTAAACCAAGAAATGTCCGTTACCTCAGTACCGCGAATTGCTCTTCCTTGGAACCACTTACGCCTCTTGAACACTGGATGTCGGCGACGAAAGTCAATTAATTGCCGGGTAAAATCGAGTAAATTCTCATTTTCTTCTTGTAAATCCCAATCTAACCAGGAAATCTGGTTATCTTGACAGTAAGGATTGTTATTCCCTCCTTGGGTTCGTCCCATTTCGTCTCCCATAACTATCATGGGTACGCCTTGGGAAAGCAGTAGTGTAACTAAAAAGTTGCGTCGCTGTTTTTTACGTAGCTTCTCAATGGAAGCGTCTTCTGTTTCCCCTTCTGCACCGCAATTCCACGAACGATTATGACTTTCTCCATCGCGGTTATCTTCACCGTTGGCTTCGTTGTGTTTTTCGTTATAACTAACTAAGTCATTCAAGGTAAAACCATCGTGAGCGGTAATAAAATTAATACTGGCGCTGGGGCTGCGTCCGTTACACTCATAAAGGTCGGAACTACCTGTAAACCGATAAGCGAATTCTGCTAAACGACTCTCTTCTCCACGCCAGAAATCTCGTACTGTATCCCGATATTTGCCATTCCACTCTGACCACAATAAGGGAAATTCACCTACTTGGTATCCTCCTTCTCCTACATCCCAAGGCTCGGCTATTAACTTAACATCTGCTAAAACTGGGTCTTGGTGAATAATATCAAAAAATGCCGCCAGTTTGTCTACGGCATATAATTCTCTAGCTAAAGCCGAAGCTAAGTCAAATCTAAAACCATCTACGTGACATTCCAACACCCAATACCGCAAACTGTCCATAATCAACTTGAGTACTTGGGGATGGCGTACATTAAGGGAATTACCGCAACCAGTAAAGTCCATGTAATAACGTAGATCGCCGTCTACTAAACGGTAGTATGAAGCATTGTCAATTCCGCGCAAGGATACAGTCGGTCCCATGTGGTTTCCTTCACCCGTATGGTTATAAACCACATCGAGAATGACTTCTATCCCGGCTTGATGCAGGCGCTTAACCATGTGCTTAAACTCTTTTAGTTGCTGTCCTAAACCACCGCTAGCGCTGTAACCGGAATAAGGAGCCAAGTAACAAATTGAATCGTAGCCCCAATAGTTTTTCATCCCTTGACCAGCTAAATGCCCCGGATGGGATAAAAAATGATGAATGGGCATCAATTCTACCGCTGTCACACCCAAAGACTGGAGATGAGAAATAGCCGCAGGGTGAGCAAGTCCGGCATAAGTCCCCCGTAGTTTTGCGGGAATTTCTTCATGTAATTTAGTAAAGCCTTTGACGTGAGTTTCGTAGATGATCGTTTCATGCCAAGGTGTGTCTAAAAGTTTATCGCCTTCCCAGTCAAAGCCTTTATCTACAACTACCGATTTGGGGATCAACTGTGCATCATTTAGATCGGAAAATCCTAAATCGTCTTTGGGATCGTCCCAACGATAACCAAAAATTTCTTCGCCAAAACCTATATCTCCATCAATCGCATAGGCATAGGGATCGATGAGTAACTTATTCGCGTTAAACCGATGTCCTTCATGGGGAGCAAAAGGACCGTGTACTCTAAACCCGTAACGCTGCCCGGGACCAATGGAAGGTACGTACCCATGCCAGGTAAAATTACTAACTTCTCTTAAAGCTAATCGAGTTTCTCGTCCTTCTTTATTGAACAAGCATAATTCTACCGCTGTGGCGTTTTCTGAGAATAAAGCGAAATTAGTACCCTTGCCATCCCAGTTAGCTCCTAAAGGATAGGGTTTACCCGGCCATAGTGAGAGGTACATATCCAAAATACTCCTAATAAAAACTAATAATTCTGCAATACCAACAAATATTAATCAAATATTAAATCCTCTGCGATCGTTTTAAGCCTACTTGTAGTGACAATTCTTTTTTATACCTATAGAGGGATGCGGGAGAGCTAAAAGGTAAAGAGTAAAGATTAAAGGGTAGAGAGAGGGTAAAGGGTAAGAAGTTAAGATTTATGAGTTACGAGCTATAAGTTATGAAATCCTAACTTCCTGCAGGGCACCACCTAATATCTCTCACCTCTTACCCTTATCTATTTTTATGCGGTTTCTAGCAGTTCTAAAATGCGATACATCGGAACTTCTACCCAGTTGGGACGATTTTTAAGTTCGTGTTCTAGTTCGATGATCACTTTTTCCAGTACGAATCCATCTAAAAGTAGTTGTAGTTCTGATGGTTCCGAAGGTAAAAATGGTGCGTTTTTGGCTGCCCCAAAGTAGGATTTTAAGAAAGCAATACTAGACCAATAATAGGAAAATTGTGCCCATTGTTCCATTAATGGTTGGTCATCTGGAAGAATTATGCCGCTTTCTTTTTCGTTACGCAAAGCGATACGACTTGAATAGTAAAAGGACTCTATCATTCCGGCGACATCGCGCAGGGGCGAGCGTTTCATCCGTCGTTCGCTTAATGGACGGGTTTGGTCGCCTTCAAAGTCGATAATGATAAAGTCTTTACCGGTATATAGCACTTCGTTAAGGCATAAATTACCGTGAGTGCGGGTTCGCATCGCGGTAATTTTTTGGTTGAGTATTGATTTGAGTCGAGCTAATATCATTTCTCGATTGTTCAATACTAATTGTGCTACGGGTTGAAGTTCGCTTGGTAGTTGTATTAAGTGCTTTTTCAACAGCAGCAATACTTGTCCAGCTTGATTCCGCATGTATTGGTAAATCGAGCGCTGGTAAAATGAGGTAAATGGCTCTGGGGCAAAGTTCGGATCTTCCGAGTCGGATGCTAATGCTAAGTGCATTTCGGCTGTGCGTTCGCCTAATAGTTGAGCATTTCGCAAATATGAGCCGAGCATTTCCTGGGCGATGTCGGGAATTTCAGTTTCTAATGCTGCTGTTAACAACGAAGATGGTAAATCAATATCGGCGATCGCGTCTATTTGCCTTACCTGAACTCGTTCAAAAAAGTCTCGCAGGCTATCAATACTATATGACCAACCATCCCTGATATCGGGAATAAATTTTTGGATCATTCCCAAGGTCATGGTCTCAAAGCCTTTACGGCTGTAGTTCAAGCTACCAGCAACGGGAGCAAAGTTTTCGGCATCTGGCAGTCCTTTTGTTGCTGATGTGTGAGTGAGAAACTGACCCACTTCTAAATCGGGGTTGATGCCTTCCCCTACGACTTTGCGGAATAATTTGCACATCAGGCGATCGCCATAGACTACGCAGGTATTTTTCTGTTCTCCACGTAACATATGAGCTTCTAGATGTACTTTCAGTGCGTAATTAGAACCGGCACCGGCTAACTCGGTAAAATCTCGGCTGGCTTCTGCGACAAGTTCACCGGCCATGCCTTTATAAGTTTTTTTGTTGGCAATTGCTTCGAGAGGAAAGTTGAGAAAGTCTTTGTCTGCCAGAGCATCAAATAAGACCCCTATTTGTTTTTTGGCACGTATTTCAATATGGGCTACAATCTCTTCGTAGTCGGAATTAAAACGTTCGTTATTAATACCTTTGGGTTCGTAAGCTAGGGGTAATACGTAGGTTTCGGGGTC
>ERZ1740059.759-NODE-759-length-16532-cov-6.858530_pt1 | contig 16532 bp, 16 predicted proteins | sample MGYA00581744_ERZ1740059 | MGnify/ENA primary metagenome ERZ1740059 (study PRJEB43018, sample SAMN04849738) | marine metagenome | isolation source: floating plastic debris | place: Pacific Ocean | collected 2008-08-28 | study: EMG produced TPA metagenomics assembly... | reverse complement strand
TAAGCTCACGCTAACTCACCTATTTTCATACACGTGGAGGACCGGATGCTTACGACTTTAGCAAATTGATTGACTATTTTCGAATGGATGGAAGCATCGCCGAGCCTTCATCAAATGGTACGGAAGGTGACCGAATTGAATTCTCCACGCTAGATGACATGCATAAGTTCATGGCCGCCCTTGGCTCAGAAAAGCTGCTTTCAAAAGAAATATGGGAGCTCGCATTTACACCACATTCATTGCCTTCAGAAGTACCTGAAGATGTGTGGCCACCACCTCACCAAGATTCCTACGGATATGGATTTAGCATCATGGATTTACCCTTGAGCAAAAGAGTCACAGCAAAAGCCGTAGCTCACGGTGGCGCCGGGCTGGGAACCTGTTTTGCGATTCGTTATTTGGATAGCAAGCGCATCATTATTAACTGGAATAATATATTTAAAAATCCCGTACTACCCGAGCTATATGAGTACTAGCGTTGCATTAATGAAGTGAGAGGTAGATATTAATTTATACTGAGAGTCTTCATTATTCTTAAACGATAGATAATCCCTGAACATATAGAAAACGTCAGAATCAAAGCGTTGTCTCTTCTAGCTGGTGGGGCAGGTTTTAGATGCACCGTTATTTCAAGGGGGTACAAATACCTCTAAACCAATCTGAGCGGTTTGAAACATCTCTCTTATTTGAACACATAAAAATTATCTGCCAAATAAAGCAATAAAAAAGGCCTAACAGCTCAAAAACCCAGATGTTACATATGTGAGCGCTTAGGTACTAACACCGGAAACTATAACCTTTTATTCTAAGCGGTAATAGCATGTATCTTCACCTCTTTTTCTTTTCCTTTAAGTAATACACTGCCAATAGATTTCGAAGTTGAAAAACCTTCAGTATTGATGTCATTAATTAATTTTTCGGAAAGCAGTAACGTTACATTGTAGTTATTGCATTGTGCCTGTATTCTAGCAGAAGTATTGATAACATCCCCGTGATAGGCTAATTCTTTTTTAATAAAACCTACTTCCGCAACCATGAGCGCTCCCCCATGAAGGCCAGCTTTAAACTCCGGATAAACACCATAATTATGAAGATAATACTCTTTTCTCGATTGTCTCTGCTGCTGGAACTCAAAAAAAAGCTTAATACAATTGTTGTTTGACACTCCCTTTGCATAAGGCCAGGTTAAAACTGCCTCATCCCCTACATATTGATAAATCTCTGCTTCGTGTTTGAATAAAACCATGTTAAGGTCATGAAAGCAGTCCTGAATGAATTGACTATATTTTAAATGGCCTAACTTTTCTGCAATTGCAGTAGAATCCTTCAGATCCAAAAACATAAAAATTCGTTCTTCTTCCTTGGGTTTTCTATATTTTCCCATAAGTATTTTAATAAATACACCTTGGCCAAATCTCTCCACAGCTATTTTCAACAAAGAGAAAACAAAAGAGCAGAAAACGATATAGAGTAAAATAGAAATGAAGCGCTCATCTTTCAACCACCATAACCATCCCTCTTCGAAATTAAGCTCCATTCCATTAGCCTGTGCTACGAGCTGCGAAAGCCTTAATAACAATACTGTTACTACAAAATTTATGACTATCTTGAGGATTAGCCCCCCCCCAAGACTAAAGTTCTTAGACACATATTCATCTAAAAAAAAGTCTATATTAGCGTATACAGTACCAAGCATTATTCCTATCAAGGTCATGGCGGTTAGATTTGCAATAACTAGAGATCTAATGCCTACACTGACCTCAATATCTGGAACTCGATTGATTCCAAGATACCTGAAAATAGCAAAAAAACTTAAGCATATTCCCCAAAATAATACTGAAAAAGCTGCTTGTTGCAGATAAGTTTTTATGCTTAAGTTTAATTTCATAATATTAATTTTTTCAATAATTTTTGAACAAAATCACACCCAATGTGAAGGGAATTGTATATATAGATTTCTAATTTTTTTATCCTTTGAATCTTTTATAACATGCTCACTCAGGTTTAATTGTATGGAAAGAAGCGCTTGACGCGGATTTTACGGCTCGTTCCCATTTTTGCGGATAAGGTTCTTTAAGTAATACGCCAGGCTCCAGGTATTCAAATAATTCGCTGTAGTTCTGTATCTCTGTAAAATCTGTTCTTCTTACTCTATGCCAAGGCCTTAGATCACGCGTATTTTTCAGACCCATGGCTCCTACAATTTCAGCAACGCTTTTTACCGTACTATCATGAAAGGTAGAAGTACGTTTCGCTTTATCTTTGACGTTTAACGCCTGCATATAATTTGGATCTTGTGTTGCAACTCCCGTTGGACAGGTATTTGTATTGCATTTCAGGGATTGTATGCACCCAATGGCCAGCATCATTCCACGTGCCGAATAACATAAGTCTGAACCAATAGCAATGTTTTTTACAATGTCAAACCCCGAAATAATCTTACCACTACTAATAATTCGAATCTTTGATCTCAAATCAAAACCGGTCAATGCATTATGTGCAAAAATTAGCGCTTCTGTTAAGGGCGCCCCAATGCTATTGGAAAATTCCAGAGGAGCAGAACCTGTACCGCCCTCGCCCCCATCTATAGCAATGTAATCAGGAAGGATACCCGTTTCAACCATTGCTTTACAAATAGCTAAAAACTCCCTACGTTTACCCACACATAATTTAAACCCGATAGGTTTTCCTTCTGATAAGTCGCGAAGCTGTTTTACAAATGCCAACAATTCTTTTGGGGTGGAGAAAGCGGAATGTGCCGGGGGCGAGTTAACGTCTTCGCCCAAAGGCACATTCCTGATTTCGGCAATCTCTTTTGTAACCTTAGCTGCTGGTAATATGCCGCCATGACCTGGTTTTGCCCCCTGAGAGAGTTTTATTTCAATCATCTTAACATTAGTATGTGCAGCTTTTTTCCTGAATAAATCGGGATCAAAATCACCCTCTAACGTTCTTGCTCCAAAATAACCTGTTCCGATCTGCCAAATTAGATCGCCACCTTTTTTCAAGTGATGGTTGGTCAACCCTCCTTCACCTGTATTTTGGGCAAATCCACCGCTAAAAGCTCCCGTGTTTAATGCTAAAACAGCATTCTTACTTAATGCACCATAACTCATGGCTGATATATTTAGAATACTGGCATTATAAGGCTGCTTACAGTCTATCCCTCCTATCAATACTCTCATTTCTTTTGGATCAACTTTAACCGGATTCAAGGAATGGTTTACCCATTCATAACCAACCTCGCTTACACTATGCCGTGTACCAAAAGGGAGCGTATCCAGTTGATTTTTAGCTCGCTGATAAACCAGCGAGCGGGTCTCGCGTGAAAAGGGTACTCCACTGGAATTACTCTCAATAAAATATTGGTTTATTTCCGGCCCAATACCTTCAAGTAAGTAACGAAAGTTACCAATAAGAGGAAAATTCCTGCGAATAGCATGTTTGGTTTGGATCATGTCGTATAAACCAATCAAAAATAATGGAATGACCAAAACCAGACTCCAAATGATGGGAGACCATATAAACTGTGTAATAACAATCATCATAATGATTACTACTGAGGAAAATAAAAATTGTCTCTTCATTATTTTTCAGGTTATCAGTTAAATGGAGCTAGCCCACGAATGGCGCTAGAAATAAATCCTGTTGCCATTTACTCATTATAAAGGTGCTGCTCCTGTGACTGGAGCTGCAACTCTATGTAAGCAGTAATTTGAATAAATAATTCAGCCATTAGATCGTCTCCTGATTCTTGACATAATGGAACCGAACGACTAGTAGATTTTGCTATTTTCACAAAGCGATCTAACAAGACTCGAATTAGTCTATCATCAAGCTGTTTGTCAATGGGTTGATCCTCGGATCCAGATCTTTGAACCAACATTTGAAAGGTTCCATATACGTCGCTTTCCAAAAGATCGATGTATTCATCAAGCACAGATATAAACTCTTCAAGCATCTCGCGGCAAGATTGATCTTTATTTTCCCAATCTCGTTGCCAAACCTGACTCGTTAAATCTAGTAGATCTACTCCGGTCTTTTTCACGATATTCGCGCTTTGTCTATTCTGCATATCATCTGTTTTTTTCCTTGAAATAGTAGTCAATGCTAAAAGTTCCACCCCCGGCGAAAAAGAGGTAGAGAAAAACAAAGCAATAGAGTACTGCTAATTCTCCTTGATTCACTATTGGCAAAAATGACTTGCTAAAAAACACCAAGAAATAGGCCACAGCCATCATCCCGCTCAATACAAATGCGGTCCACCGCGTAAACAGTCCAACAAACAACGTTATCCCACCAATAAATTCTAAAATACCAGACACTAAGAGTAAAACAGAAAGATCCCCTTGTGCATTACCCGAAGGTGGATAGCCAAAGAGTTTTTGAGCGCCATGCCAAAATATGAGAAACCCAACTATAATTCTTAATAGCGCTAATACCTTGGCATGCCAATGTGTCCAAAATTTTTCCATTTTTTCAGTCTCAAAAATTGCTAAATAAAAGTGCCGAGTTTACAATTCGAAAATTAAATCCAGTGAAATTATATGCAAATCAGTATACGCATCGTCATCTGAGAAAAAGGACCCATACGTAATTTCAGACCTTAACAGATCTGGTACGATTGACTTAGCTAGCACCAAATCCAACTCTTGCCCAAGAAGACTTCCTTCTTCTTCCGAGAGGTAAGCGTGATAACCAAAAAATCCTCCTATACCCCAAAATAGATTATTAAACTCTAATGTAAAATAGGGATTATGTAATCCATCCGCAGGAGGATCTATAAATACATCAGATATACGATGCAAACGTTGCCCGGTGGATAGCGGAAATTGATAGGAGGCAACCCCGTCATCAGAAGAAGCTAATTCATAGCCGGCACTAATAACACCAAATTTTGGCAAAGAAAGTCCTAGCTCGGTATTGATAAGAAATGCATCATAAGCGGTTGTATTGTCGCCATAATCACTTTGATAAGCAAATGCTGTCTTGTATTTGAATGCCATTCTATCCTTCGGTACGACGCCTCTATCTATGGTAATACCAAAAGTTTGGTTGGATTTTGAAGGGGAATCGTCCTGAAAATCAAGAAGCTGTGCAAATAAGCCAACTCGTGCCATTTCATTTTTATAATAACCCAATATGAAGGCGTGTGAATCACTACGCCAGTCTTCCTCTTCTGCAACTAAGCGATTAACTTGGTACATGTAAGCGTATTCAAATAACAAACCCTTTTGGTCGTTTTGTAATTTGGCATAAATAGCATCAAATGTTTGATCATCTTGCCTTGCGGAAACTCTCCCAATAAAACGCTCATCTTCGACAATGGCTGCTTGCCTACCTACTTTAAACTGCATTATTGTACCACTACTCAAAGTATCATCGTATGAGATGTGCATCTGATTTAATTCAAGCGTTTCGGGGTCGGTCACATTCGTTCTTTCGGTAAGACCATTTACTCCATCGAAATATCGATCTGGAGTAATAGCAATTGTACTTTCACCTTCTACATAAATCCTAAATCCTCTGTATGATTTAGTTAGATAGCCAAAATTTGTACCAAAGGTATATGCCTGGGAGCCTCTGGCTGCTTCATCATTAGCATGCCAGAACCTCAATTTTCCATTAAATACAAATTCACCTTCGTTTATAAATTTTGTTATATTACTACTTTGAGTTTCATTAGATTCATCTTGAGAATAACCGCAGGTTGAAAATAACAAAACAGCAAATACGACTATATGTATCGCCAAACGCTGGCAATGATTATGATGATAAGGCATAGTTCCCAATTGCAATTTCTTAATCAACGATTAGTTTAGGAGGTCTTTTACCTTCAATAAAATCCCTTATTGCTAAGCTAACTTCTTCCGCTGCTTCCGTAGCTGAAAAATGATTAGCCTCAACAAACTGGACATACCCATCCTTAACGAATTCCGGCGATCTTGCATATTCTTCCTCTCTTTGTGCAGGATCTTTAGTGGCCTGTAAGAAGAGTATAGGCATGCTCATGTGTTTTATTAAATTTTCCTTCCTATATTCTAATTCTATGTCAAAACTTGTGTCATAGGTTTTGGCTACTGCTTCAGCTATGCCTTCTGTTCCAAATTCTTTGTAAATTCGATCCATATGATCAGGGGTGAATTGCATAGATACCCAAGCTGAATTATAGGTAGCAGTAATCATGGTGCCATCTTTATATAGTCCAGCGTCTGCCAAGTTTTCATGTGACGGTCTTGGTTGACCGTGTGGTTCTTCAAAGGATTGTTGCATCCTGACCCAGTTGGTCACTCTTTCGTTTGCTCCCGGAACAGCCATCATATTGTCTGCTATACAACTACCTCTATCGTGAGATACTAAATCAAACTTATCAACCCCCATTTTATCCATCAGTTTCACTAAACTTTTAGCAACTCCTTGATGGGTCAGGTCTTGTTTTAGGCTTTTATCGGATTGTCCATATGCCAATTGATCTACTGAAATGACATAATAGTCTTTTGCCAGATCCACCATTTGTTCTTTGAAACCCCACCAGGATTCAGGAAATCCATGAATGAAGAGAATAGGCGCCTTATGAGGATATCCAGCGGTAACGAAGTGCCAAGTAGAACCATCTATTTCAACAAACCAGTGTATCCCAAACACATTTTTGCCCAAGAATTCTAATTCTCCATGGCGATTGAAAGATCCTTTGGGTGGCGTAGCGGCAGGATAGCGGTCCATATCCTTCGTGAACTTCGCGAGATAATAAGGCTCATAGCTGATGGGATTACCAGTGCCAACATTCATTAAATCGTCTGGCATTGTGGCCAATAGATCTCCTTGGGGATCTTCCTCGTGTTTTTGTCCAAATGCAGCCATACTGAGGAAGCCTATAAATAAAATAATAAGGCTTGCTTTTTCTTTGAAATACGTTAGAGAAGAATTCATCTTTATTAGTTTTAAAGTTTCGATTAAGTTTTAGAAGCTGGAATTATTTCCTGTTGAAAACACAACAGTTTCTTATAACTTTTTAATCAAATTTATCTTTGAGTGTTTCCTTAATAAAGGTGAAAGATGTCCTTTCTATGGTGAAAATGGTCAATGTAGAAAGGCATATTAAGGTCTCATTTCTCTGAATTGGGCCGGGGTAAAACCTACAATCTTTTTAAAGAATTTTAAAAAGTTTGTTTCCTCGCTAAAACCGCATTCGAAAGCTATTTGTCTGACTGGGAATTTGGAAGTAGCTAATAGTCGTTTAGCTTGTAGCACGACATAGTTATCAGTGTATTCTTTGGCGGTCTTATTTGTGAATGATTTGCAAAGCAAATTCAATTGCTTGTAGGTCATATCTAATAGAATAGCGTACTCTCTGGCTTTGCGCGTTTGCTTATATTTTGTGGTTACTAGTTTCTGGAATTGCATAAACAATCCATAATCTCCATGATCAGTTTTTAACACCTGATTTGCACGCGATTGTGCTTTCAATAGAAATACAGTGAGCATAGAGGCTACAACATCCGCCTTGATTTTTCCAAGATTAAGTGAAAGCTCCCTTTTTATTGCTGTAAGGAATATGTCCCGGTCTCCGCAATCTTTGAAGAGTGACGGACTTAACTGACAATTGTATAAAAAATTTATTTTGGAAAAGGCTGATACTGATAAATGGTGAAGCATGAACTCCTCAGTAAAAATGATGCCATAGCCTTTGTAGCTTAATGAATTATCGAATTTGTGGATTTGTTCTTTGGAAATAAAAAGACAATCATCTTCGCTCATTTTATATTCTATGAAATCTACCTCGTGGCTCATTTTACCTTCAGTCAGTAAGAGTAATGTGAAGAAATCGATACGATGCGGCTTAAATGGGTCTATTCCTGAAGATGGATTGGAAGAGAAAAAATCCTCTATCTTAAACAGTTGGAACCCGAATTCCATTATTTCATTGAAACTATGCAATTGAGGGGAGAAGAACTGATCCTTTACCATTTGATGTGCAAAAAAAATTAGTGAACCGCAAAAAGTCTTTTCCCCAAGTGTTTCTGAACATTTTTTTATTATTTAAATTCATGTTAATTATTTAAGCTTTTGATATGCTTTTGGAATTTACTTTTTTGTTCATTGAACTTTGTTCTGTAGTCGTCTTCAACGATTTCTCCATCTTTAAAAAAGTGACGGTAGGACGGTAAGTAAAAACTAGCTACGATCTCCGCTCCAAAGTGCGGAAATAATTCTTTGGATATTATAAATACGTTACTCTCCGCCCGTTTACTTGGACTGGTTCCCAACAGGAACATAGGCTTTCCACCCCAAATATTCATTGGTGTTTCCATTGGTATCCTGGATAGCCAATCCCAAAGGTTCTTAAAAGCCGACGTATGTAAGCCATTATATTCTGCCACAGAGATGACAATAGCATCATTTTCCTTAATTAACTCATAGAATCTTAAAGCATTCTCGTGTACCCCATTTTGGATCTCTAAATCGGTAGCATATAATGGTGAAGCGTAATCATTTAGGTCGGCTACTGTGATGTCAACATTCTCAAACTGATGTGCCGCGTAGGCGGCCAGTGTTCTGTTAATAGATGTGCTACTGTTACTTGCGCCAAAAGCTAATATTTTCGTCATAAGTATATTTCATAATTGTTTAAAAAAATACGCCCAAAAAATAAAGACTAGACCCTTATTCATATCTATGTGATTCTGTCATTCTAATGATCACTATACATATATCTATGCTGTTATTGACAATCCAAATTCGGAGGTATTTACACTGCTCAAAGGAATGACAGGTCTTTGACCCCACGCAAAAACGCTTCCATTAGTCGACTCACTTTTCCAATCGTACACAATTTCAGAAGTAAGACTTATGGACCAACCTCCAGTAAAGTTCATTATAAAGAAAGGTTGTACAAAGGTATTGTTTACTTCTGCTCTGTCAGACTCTCTAGCTATTGGCCATGAATGGTTTGACAATATTCCGGTGATCACTTTTTTTGTTTGGATAAGCGCTACTGCGGTTGGCCTTAATGTCCATTTCCCATACCCTGTAAGGTCGTACGTAGCTGTTAGAAAGCCTACAACCGGGCCAAATCCAACAACCAATCCCTTTGATTTAGGCACAAAAAAAGTTCTTTTATTAAAATCTCTTAGATCTGTTTCACACTCCTCTTCCGAAGTGATGTCAGATTGCGTCCAAAAGGGTGCAACTACTCTAATGACTATATTCCAATTTGGACTTAATCTGGCCGGAACAATAGGTTCTAACGATACTGATATTCGGTTCTCATCCAGCGGGTCATATCCATAATTATAATCGATATTTATCGGTAATTGGATTAGACTTGCTACCGAGTTTGGCAGCTCACGTGCAAAACGATCTGTTGAACTGTCCGATTGCGCATTAGAGGAAACAGTAGTACCCGTACGAACCAGAATGATCGTAAGGCTTTTTTTTGATTTCATAGTTGTACTTTTCCGATTTGTAATGTGCTATTCGTTCATCTGATTTGATTTAAAGCAATCTTTTTTGTTAAATCTCACTATGCGTTCACTTTAGATTGATCTTGTAATGACTCACTAAAATTTTCTTCCGGATTTTAGCAAACCATTACTGACCTTTCAGCTATTCTATGTCAAAAATTTATTAAAAAGTACGGACAATCTTCTCACTTGAATGTTTTCACTGATTAATATTAAGATTATATTTTTTTGACATTTCAGGTAATTGATGCTCTCATTACTATTTTAAATTTTTTACCTAAATATATTTTTGAATATTTCTCTTATAAAGGTGAAAGATGTCCTTTCTATGGTGAAAATGAATATATGGGAAAAGTTTAGTTAATATTAAAGATGAACTTGAACGTTTGAAAAAACTAAAGAATCTAGAGAGAACTTTTAGTATTCGGCTTAGATATCTTACCAGCCTCTATTAGGGGTTTAAATATCTATCATACACAGGAGCAAAATATTGAACTGATAAGAAAAAGAGGTCTAAGGTCGGATAACCTTGACATATTTGTAGAACAGTAAGTTTAATAAACCTGTCGAATAATAACTAAACCGTCCTGCACCTAAAAATGTAGGTTGGTTTAGTATTATTAATGCAGATTTATGATTAGTAAAACCCAAAAACAAATGGAATCTACTATCTAAGTAGTCGTGATGTTAAATAAACTAAATTAAAAAAAAATATGGATGGGAATATTGATTACAGGGTTTATTTTTCTTGCACTGCTCATGTACTTACTTCCGCAAGGTAGTACTAACCCGACTGACCTCGGGTTTTGTAGGCATTTTATACTCTATTTATTATACCAGGTGTTTTAACTTTCACGACGATTAAAGAACGTGAAAAGTATCCTAAAAAATAAAACTGAATGAGAATGACCAAGGTATCTATACGTATTCTCAGCTTCAGAATAAAATCCAAGTTTCAACCTTTACAACCAACGCTCAATTGAATAAGATTCTGATATGGCTTCGTGTTGCAAAAACCGTATGATGACCTGAAAGGAGCTTTTGTTAACTCACCTAATCCCGTTAACTAAAAACTTGCTTTAAGATCTGTCGAAGTAAAATTTTGCCAATCGCCTTAGCTCGCTAAGGCCATATTTTCATAGCTAAAACAATAGTCTTAGTTAGATTAAATGCTAAACTCAGATAACGACCTTCTCTGTCATCAAAGCCAAGACCTACTTCAACAAATTAATCCAGATATCAAAAAAATGATAGAGTTGCCTCTAATACTTCTTTTGGTTTTTCTTCTACAATAAAATGACCAGCATCTAATTCTAAAAAGGAAACATCTTTTACTTCGTTTTTCCAGATTGTCGGATAATCAAAGCCTCCTGTATTTGATTGTTTTCCCCAAATTACCAAGGTTGGAACGTTAATTTTTACATGAGCATCAGCCTTATCATGTTCAATATCGATGCCCTTGCTTGCACGATAATCTTCACACATCGCATGGAAAGCGTCATCTGTTCCATTGGTAGCTGCATAATCATCACCAGCATCTGCATCGTCACCAGCTGCCGTCTTAGCAAATGCCCCAGCTTGAGGACCCATCAGATTTTCTGGTAAAGGATAAGGTTGGGTCCAAAATATCCAAGCCCAGAATCTATTGGCCACTTTGGAGTCTATATGTTCCCAAACGTACGTTGCAGGGACAACATCCATAATAACCATTTTTTTAACAGCTTTAGGATAGTCTTTAGCTAACCTTCTGGCGGCGTGCGATCCTCTATCGTGTGAAACTACCAGGAAGGAATCATATCCTAGTTCTTCCATTAACTCTATCTGGTCCGCTGCCATCCGTCTTTTAGAATAATCCCCGTCTCGTGGTTTATCACTGCGTCCGTAACCGCGAAGATCCGGCACAATTACCGTGTAATTTTTCGCAAATTCCGGCGCCAAATCACGCCACATAACGTGGGATTCTGGCGCACCATGCAATAAAAGTAAAGGTTCGCCAGAACCACCAACCACAGCGTGAATCTTAATGCTGTCAATTATAACGTCCACATCGCGAAATCCAGGAAAAAATGTTTCTATTGTCGATCCAAGTTTTTTTGGTTTCTTTTTTGGAGTTTCTGCTTGATTTTCATCTGCCTGTTTTTCAGTACACGCCGCAAAAACTAAAAATGATAGTACCATAATTAGTGGCTGAAAAATGTTGTTTAGTTTCATAATCTATCTTTTAACCGTAAATGGGATTCTTTCAATAACACCCTCTTTTTTATATCTTAAACTTCCAATTTTATGGTCAAACAAACCATTCAAGTTATTCCCGGAAGGGTCTTCCAAACGTGTATTGACATGGAGCACATATTCCCTTGCTTTCCAATAATATTTGGGTTGGAAGCTCCATTGAGTTTCTTGATTCTTGATTGAAACAACTCCTTCTACAGGGTCATTTTCATTATCGGTAATGATGAGCCGCAATTTTAAAGAATTGTAATCTAACATTTGCGGAAAACTCAATTCGAAACTGTTTTTACTTTTCGCCTCTGGGATGGTGAATATCCAATCTTTGATTTCAGGAACGGTTACGTCTGCTTTTTCTACGGTTATGTTCTTTTGAAAAGAAGTCGCCATTTGTCGATGGTAAACATCTTCTAAATTGTCAATAGTGAGTATGTAATTTTTATTTGGTTCTATTGCATGCCCTAATGCTTCATTTGTTATTAAACCGGTTTTGACACGTGCAGGGTCCAAGATGAGCGTTAGTTGTGTTTGTTCCCTATTCCAGAGTTCTTTTGTATTATTGAAAAATACATTTTTCACTTCAATTCCAAATTCATCAGTGAGCTTGATTTTTTCAATATTTCCAATTGTTTTCATTGGTTGTGAAAACTGAATGTACATACGAAGTAAGTTTTCGGGTAACACGTTGGAAGTCGGATAGACAGCTTGTACAAAAGGTTTTTCGACTTGTTTACTGCAAGCTGTCAAAATAATCAACCAAAAAAAATAAGATCTCATCACCTCTACTAAGCACTGAATTAGGGCGATTTATCTTCCCATTTTTTGAGAGGTTAATTCTGCATAGCCTTCCATTTGCTTGACCATATCATGATATTGCTTTGTACCAGCTTGTGCCTCTGGATATCGATAATCCGGAAAATCGTATTCCGATATAAAATCACTTAATCTTAAAAAGGTGCCTGTTAATTCTGAAACCAGATCAATATCTCCAGTGTCAATATTCCGGCGCACGATTCCTAGCATTTGAGGGTTTTGAATATCTACTTGCATGACGTTGGCTGTTGGTATTTCCTGCATACCTTCCAAGCCTGTGGCAAACATGGCACGTTGTCCGGCCATGCCCTCACCTTTAGTACCAGCTACTACTGCATTTAAAGGAATCATTGTTCCGCCTCTGTTTTTATTGGTTACGATCAAACTTTTACTCGTTGAGCCATCAAAACCTTGTGTGGTTACTACTAACATATCTATTGGTGTATTTCCATAGCCAAGCTCGGCAATAGTTTTCCCTTTAACATCGGCTCCATTCTGAATTTCATCTGCCGGAATACTCACCAAAGGTGTACAGGTATAACTCGCCAATAAAGTGGGTTTGCCATCTATATCGTCAAATAACATCGTTCTTATAGGCGCACGTGTTTCGTTTTGTGTATGAACAGCATGATAGATTTCTATACTATTCACTATTTCTTGAGTATCTGTAAATGGGTATGCTATTTTTCGAAGGGTAGAAGCAAACTCGCTATTGGCTAATCCAGCCATATAAACATAACCATCGTAATAGTCCATATCAGTAATGTTCAAAACGCTTGCCGATGTTTCTTTCCAAAACATTAAATCTGATGAAGCAGGATTGTTTATGGCAACGCTTTTGAAACCGTCTTTCATGATATCTAATAATTGAATATCTCTGGCCACAGGATCTACAACTGCTATAACTGATTTAGCCTCGGGCTTATGACCTAATTTTATGGACACATATGCTTCCTGACTTAACGGATGAATTTTCATATCGTTAATGACGATATCTCTGGGGTCCAGACTCAATTTCTTTGCCATTTCTATATCGAAACCTTCCATATTGTAAGGAATTGCATCTTTTAACTCTTTAGCTTCGGTCGGAACGGCATATAATTTACCACCTTTACTATCAGCCACAAACAGGACGTTATCCGGACCAAAGGCCAGCACATCAGCTCCGTCTACTAACATATTTTCATTAATGACTGTGACTGAAGCTTTTTCTTCATGGACTGGGGTATCTACACAGCCTACAGGTAAGAGCAAAAGCAGACTGAAAACTGCCGTTTGTATTTTAATTAACGACACGGATAAGTTTGCTTGTTTACCATAGTAGTTTGATTTAAATCTCATTTTCGTCTGATTTTGGTTTATTATAAATTTTACTAGCTCGGAACATTTCGTATTTAAGGTCTTTTTTGAACATTTCACTCAATAAGTCGAAGAGGAAATTCGCCATAAAACCCATCTTATAGGCGATCAAGCCATTAATATGGTCAGCATACCAGGCATTTATGCCTAATTTCATATTACACCACCGAACGTCGACTAAATATATTCATGAGATCTTCCTTAATAAAGGTGAAAAATGACCTTTTTATGGTGAAAATGAGTAGTAAGAAAAGCATCCTAAGCTATCATTTCTCTGAATTGGGCAGGAGTAATTCCGGCAACCTTTTTAAAAAATTTTAAAAAGTTTGTTTCTTCGCTAAAACCACACTCATAAGCGGTTTGCTTAATCGGAAGCTTAGACATAACTAATAAGCGTTTGGCTTGAAGTACCACATAGTTGTCGATGTATTCCTTGACAGTTTTACGTGTGAACGATTTGCAAAGTGCATTTAATTGCTTGTAAGTAGTATTTAAAAAACTGGCATATTCGTTGGCTTTACGGGTTTGAATGTAATTTGAGGTAACTAAATTCCGAAATTTTAAAAACTGCCGATAATCACCATTAAATGATTTCAATGCATGGCTTGTACGCAACTGTGCTTTTAGTAAAAATACAGTTAAAATGGCGGCCGCTATATCTTCTTTGATTATTCCAAGATTGAACGAAAACTCTCTTTTTAAAGCGTTAATGAGTATGCCTACATCTCCGAAATCCTGAAATAGTGTTGGGTTTAAATGAAAGTCAGACAAAAAGCTTATTTTAGAAAAGGCCGATGTGGAGAAATGTTGAAGCATAAACTTTTCCGTAAAAATTAATATATATCCTTTGTAGGTTGGGGACTTGTCAAACTTATGAATTTGTTCTTTAGATATGAATAGACAATCTCCCTTGATCATTTTGTACGCTATGAAATCCACTTCATGGGTCATTTGACCTTCCGTCAGTAACAGCAGAGTAAAGAAGTTTACACAATGTGGTTCAAATGGGTCTCTGTCCGGTGAAGATTTATAAGAGAAAACATGCTCCATTCTCAATAGCTGAAAACCAAATCCAATTTTAGGATCAGAACATTCAAATTCTGTATTTATGGGCTCATCCATTTTTTATTCTTTTCATATTAAATACTCGGTTATATCATTTGCTTATTTGGTGATTTAACCTGAAAAACCCGAGAGGCAGAACAGACCATATGACCAATGCGACAAAATAAACGACCTCTGGAAACAGGTTATACCAGTTCACTATCAACAAGCCAGCGACCATTACTACATGGGCTAGCAGCGCCCATATCAAGCCTCCTATGATTAATTTTAATATTTGTTTCCCGTGCCCAAGCATGAACCTCAAGAACCAAAAGTAAAGTGGAACGAACACAAAGATCGAAGTTAACAACCCTGGGTTATATTGGAATGCGAAAATAGCAGCTAAGATATGAACAAGGGCATTGACGATGACAATGCTAGCCATACAAACCAATGGGAATAGATGTCTGGGACTAGCCAGAATTCCTAAAACACCCACCAACCAAACCAATGAAGTGTTAATAATAAAAATAGACGTTTTAGTCAGCGGTTTTACCGTAGCGTCCGTGGCTCCTAAAATTCTCAGAATGAAATTGTTATTGAAATCATAAAAGGCATAAGAATTACCAAAGAGGTCAATCCAATGTTCTTCAAACTGGTGCATAATGTAGGCAATAAGCATTATTACAGCTATAAATCGATACGCCTTGAACAAAGTACCAATACTGACTGGGCCATTAAAAATGAATACACCTATAAGAATAAATGGTACCGCATAAGTCCCGATCTTCATCCAGTGGTCAACTAAGAAATGATGCTGACCAATGGGCAACCATAGCATGAGAAATAATAAAAATATAGCCCCGATTAAACTCTTCGATTCTTTCATAATAGTCGCTAGACAACTACTAAGCTATTTACCGGTACTCTGAAAAAAATTGATTTAGGTTAAGACTTTCGTCTGCTCGATAAAAATCTGCTGTATCCTTCAGGCGTGACGCCAAGGTACATTGCGATATATTTTGAGGGAGTATTTCTTATGATATCAGGATAATTCTCATCTAAAAACTGACACCTTGTTTCAGTGTCATTAATGGTCTTTATTGTGGTATTCTTTTTATTCTCGATTATCATTCCCATGATTTTCTTTCGCACGAATAGGCCAAATGTATTAGAATTTAAAAAACTATCTAAAAAAAAGCTGAAAGGAAGTAGAAGGTATTCAATATCGGTAATAGCTACTAAAATGTCTGATGCTAAGCTTCTCGATTCAGCGCTAACGATATTTGTGTTGAAGTTCCCTTTTTGAAAAAACCTGGTAACCACTTCTTTGTCTTCGTACGAATAAATTGTAGCAGTGATTCCGCTCATAAGGTAAATAACATGGTTGCATAGCTCTGTATGGCTGAAGATAACTTCCTTCTTCTTTGCTGTTTTGACTTCAGTTATGTTTAAAAAATAATTCCACTCTTCCTCTGGAATGGATATCCCATAACTTGCTATCTCACTCTTAAATTCATTTACATGTTTGCGAGAATAAACTGAACTATCGTTAATCGCAAAAGTTTTCATAACAAAAACCCAACTTCTTTTACAGAAAAATGTTTAAAAGCTTCTTTTATA
>ERZ1740059.758-NODE-758-length-16556-cov-10.313799_pt1 | contig 16556 bp, 14 predicted proteins | sample MGYA00581744_ERZ1740059 | MGnify/ENA primary metagenome ERZ1740059 (study PRJEB43018, sample SAMN04849738) | marine metagenome | isolation source: floating plastic debris | place: Pacific Ocean | collected 2008-08-28 | study: EMG produced TPA metagenomics... | reverse complement strand
GGAAGGGGTTTCATTGTGGTCGTTCTAATATCGCTGACTATCTGCTCGTTTGGGAGGCCTGTTATGTAATAGTTTGGCTGGGGAAGACGTTGCAGTGGCCATTATTTTAAAGATTTACCCGGTATTATTAATTGCGCATTACCAGCACTAGTATCTCTTCAAACAGACTTGTTGATTATAGGCTAAGGAGTGTTGATGGGCTCTTCAGACAATAATTGAGGGGTATGCTTAACGGGCTCGCTGCAAACAAACATCTAATGTAAACCTCCGTTCATTAACTCCGCTGATCGGAATTATTATTCTGTAAATCTGCATCAGATTGCTTCACCATGTCTGTTTGCACGTATAGGAAATCAATAGGAGATTTATTATATGCATTCGTAAGTCGTTGCAAACTGCCTCATATGTTTTGATCATAGCTCACAGCTTTTCACGAGGTCGATGCTTTTGCAAACCAGGTAGTTAGCGACTGGCTAGTAGGATTTATTCTACAACAACAAGAGAAAGAAGTTGACATTTCACTTCACGCACACACATGAATTATATTGATACGGTTTCCGTTGGATTAGGAGCAGCTATCGTAGTGACTGCTGTCGTTATTGTTTTCCTTCTAAAGTCAGCAGCACCAGGTGTTCAGCAGAAGAAGAAAAGATTGTATGAACAAGCCTTGACTGCTGACGAACAGCACAGGAAGTCATTGCATGGTGATGGTTGTGAGCTAACTGTAAGTTCTCTGCTTAGTGTAGACGTACTGGTACATAAAGGTGTTCAAGTACTCGATAAAAAGACCTTTTTGATTGGACAATATATTGGTCTACTTGTTGGGCGCAATAATTGCTTCAGCTTGTTGGTAGCTGTGAGTCCAAAGGGTTAGGTTAGGTTAGGTTGAGTGGGTAGATAATGATGTGCTACATACACGCAGAACTCCTGCCAGTTCATTACTTATTTGTCTTCAATTATTAACTGCTGTCAGTTAGTTCCATCACTGTCTGTTCTCTGAACACATCATTGCAATTACACCCTGAACCTATTGAGTTTGCAAGTAAGTTGTGCAAGTTTATTATGTAATAAGGCGTTGCTGTATAGAATTATTTGCATTAATTTATTTGCATAAAAAGTTAGCCTTTTTATGACCCCCATTGCTAATAAGAATTCTTTGTGAGGTAATATATGGAGTCATACTGAGATGTGTATTGGCCATGTCATGAGTCTGATCTCCTTTCTCAGTCACATATACTTCGATAGAGATTGCGCTCTACATATTAGGTTACAAGTACAGGATAAATGTTCTCTAGATATTTCCAACTTGCAGTTCAGTACAACCAGAAAAACAGAAAATTAAAATGAGCATTCTCATCAATTCATCATCCCAATTTTCTTCCGTAAAGAGTTTGTAAACTTTCTTTTGGCCAAACTTACAAAGCACGTAAATATTTTCCAAAATCTACTGTCTTAAATTTGGCAGTCTGCCAATCACCTTCTCAATGGAATGGTGAAGGAAATTCGCTCTCTTTCTCAACCTCAGCTGCACAACTAGATTTTGTGAACGGCTCGATTTCATTTCATCATGAACGCACAAACTTTATACATGCTGTCACTTCTAGCCGTATTATACATGAAACACCAGGTGACAATGTTGACACTATTGTGTTATTTCCATTTTTTGTATAGTTGTAGGCTGGTTTGGCACTTTGCCAACTTCTGGTATCTTGACTATATTCTACCAAGTTCCTACTTTGGTAGCAATAATGTTGTATCACATAACCGCCACACTACCACCAAGGAGTGAAAGGACTCTTTGTTACTACATACATAATTCTAGTGCCACAAAATCCATGACATATTAGCCAAGTTAGCTAAACGTCTACTACAATAATTTCGTGATTTATACTATTTAGCAGTTTCCAGTGACGCCCTGCATTCTCAGAACAGTTGAAAAAATCTGCGCGTGAAAGAAATGACTAGATGCTATAGTGAAAATGCTGTAGTTTTGTTTGAATATCTTATCCTTATGAGATTTTTTTCTTGTGTATTTTTATAGGAACATGAGTTTGTATCTGCTAGTCATATTGAACAAGAGCTCGAGCATTTGGCACAAAAGTCAGCAGAAAATTCTGCTACGGATGTGAATAAGAACGAAGATGAAGATGAGCTTAAGAAACGCCTTACCATAGACATTCAGGTACTACAGACTGTGGTAGCTTTTCTAGACATTTACCTCACTCATGCATGCACTTATACTTACACTTTACTACTTAGATGTCATGTTGTTCGACATTTGATGTAGGCCTACGCGTAGATCAATACTAAAACAAAATGATCCCCCGATAATTACCAATACACCTACAGTAGATAGATTTTCACCTACGGTATTATGATGTTAATCATATTTGAATAAGCCCAATTGGCTCAAAAATATCTAATCTCAATCTGGTGGGATCAACGTCTATGGATAGGATTTTCCCAGTCCGTTACTAGCCCACAAACAAAACAGTTGAAAAGGAAGATGGCATAATTTCAGTACCAATATTACAACTGCCACAAAGCTATATTTGCTTAGTCAAAGCGAAATGAAGCGAAACGAAAGCTTCTGCAATGCTGGAAGTTTGAAATAAGATTAAATGAATACCTTGGTTGGTCAATTAGAGCGTGGAATTCTCTGAACCGCAGAGTTGGAATCCAAGTCCGATCGCACCATCTGTTTTTTGCTGATTCTCGTTTTCCGATTTATTATAATGAGCTTTTCTTGGAAATATGTAGAGTGTTCCAGGCATGCATTGTCATATCCTGGGTCTCAATAAGAATACATACTGGTAGTGAGGTAATGCAGGTAGTGATATACGAATGTCATGGATACCAAACTCATAATTGGCAGCGTTTTGTGCTCCCTCTCTAATATTACATAAATCTTAAAGGATTATGCTTACTTTACCATGGCTACTTACCTTTCAGCATCCGTCATGCTCGCTCTTTGATCGGAAGTCATATGCACATAGTTCTGTAGGCTTTATTTTTTGTTTCATTTAATTTCAATCCCTTCTATCTCACCATAAAAGCACATTGGGTTTGGGATAAGGAGCAATCATGGGCGACTGTGGTAATTCGTATGCCAGTTTGGGGGCTCCAACAATGCTTAGATCCCTCAAATTACTTATGTGGATGCATTGTGGCCTCGGTCTTTGGGATTAAAGCAAAAGTGGGGAGCAGATGCAAAGAAGAAGATTCGTAATACTGTGTTTGGAATTAAGTTGGTCATGAAGGCTGTACTCATTAAAAGTAGTTAGCATTCCATTCACCCTTCTTGCATGCCTTGTTGTCTGAGTTTGAATTACTTGAGGTTAATGGTGGATTATTAATTAAACTTACTGAAGACATTCTCGTGTCTCCCCAGCTCAATGGGTTTGGTAGTTTTGTGTTCCCCGTTTGTCGGGAAAAGTTATGGTAGTGAGAAGTCATGTGACAACAAGTAATCCTTAACACTTTCTTACTATTCAAAATCAAAATCTTAAAAGACTGCACACAGTCCTTCTGTAACAATATTTCGGGCTGTCAAAAAATTAAATGCGCCAAAAATCAATACATGTAGTATGAGGAGTTGTCCCCATACGTAATTATGACATACTTGCACATTCGGCCAAGTACCAAGTCCGAGAACAATCCATATTTCCCCCAAAAACAGTTTTTTCAAGTTCTTTTGGAACATATGATACAACTTTTGTATGCGACAATTTTAGTATGACCATGGACAAAACATGTATTATGGCCCCTAAGAATATACTACCAACAGATATGTCATAATCACCTAACGGAGGCAACTCATAATACTAACAATTTTTGGCATTTCTAGGTGTTTATGGGTTTTCTACTGCTCTTTGTATTTTTTAAAGACTAAGTCTTTGCTGATGACGTGTTGTTCTCGCAGTTCTGTGTGTAGTTTTTAAGGGCAACAGCTGTCCATCTTTTTATGTATGTTTTGCTACATCGGTAATAGGCTGACCAATGGATGGATTGGCAACTTCAAAGTACATGAACCATGGTAAATTTATCGTCGTGTTTAATCAAAACTGTTTAATTAAATTGCAATTAGCCTGATATTTTGGTAAGAACAGTGGTGAAATTTAAAAGTGGATCTTTATTCATTTGGCCTGGCTTCGTAGTTGGCCAATGAGTGAAATAACTTGCAGTGCTCGATAATATAGCATTTTCAGTCAGTTTTATAGCAGTCTCTTTTAACCGCACTCAGATATATCGTGCCAGAACATCTTTGATGCTGTCAGTTTGACAGTTAATTTATTGTTATAGGCAGCTACAGCATCATCACCGACACCTGACAAAGTCAGCACACAGAGCAGTGCTCCTGTAAAGCCGGGTATTCTCAAGAGAACCATCTCAGAATCGAGTGCGGACGACTCGGCTCTCATTCACTCGCCCGGAGCTGACCACTGTACACATCAGAACAGCGGCAGCAGTTCTACACAAAGTCCTAACGGTGGCTCCAGTGAAGGCTCATCTGCAGATTTACTACCATCTCCCAGAGAGGTAGGGCTGATTTGATGGGCGATTAAAAGCCGCAGCTGTGCGCAATGTAGCAAGGCTCAGTAAAGGTTTTGACTCTTTAACCATTTCAAGCCTCAAGAGCTCGAGAACTTGGTTGTCGTTCATGTTATTGGTGACCAAAAACATCAATTACATCTGTTGCTTCTTAATAACCAGATAAATTTGTTCATCTTTGTTCTAACTTGGCTTGGATTAGTAGTTTGGAGTTGGGGGTTGATTGTTAATTGCAGAAGTAGGTTTAGCCACTGCAGGTTGATTAGTTACACCAATATCGGTGTCTTGGGTCTTGCTGCTGCGCATGGCAAGAATTTTAAGTACTGTATATTCAGTGTGAACAGCTGGAATTACAATCTGTTTTTAAAAATTAAATAAAAAATAGATTCAAAAGAGGTTAAGGTCAATGAGCGGTGAATGGTTCAGTCAATGAACGATTTTAATTATTAGGTAGATATGCTAAACAATGAAAATTCTCCAAATTCCACTTCTAAATTTTCATGATATAGTTCATCTTAATAATACCCAGTACTTCAAGGTCATGGTGTCAACTTGGTATATTATGTACTGCGCTTGAATACCGCCAGTTCAATGCCACTGGAGGTTTGGTGTAACATGACTCTCCCTATCTTCATTTTCCTATACTACAAGCTTTCGTGATAAGTGAGTATATTAGAGTTTTGTAGAAAGAATATTCCACTTGTGTCATGAATTCTTCACAGCAATGATTTGAAGGCTCATATAAGTCAGAAAATAAATATAATTCATATAAGATATGAATGTTTATTTTTTCCAGAGGAAGAAATCTGTGTCGTTCAATGATAAGGATGAGGAGTTGGTGTTTAAGGCTAAAGACTCGGTTTGTGTGATGCACAAGACGCTGTTGAACAGGCGTAAGAAGCAGCGTCAGCGAGAGCATCGCAGGGAGGAAGGCAAGACGCGACGAAATAGCGGCGGAGATATAAGCTCAGATGATCAATATCACTCTCCACATCATCACAGCGCTGGACACAGCAAGGTATACTCATAATACTATGGTACCAAATCAAGGCTCCACTGCACAGCGCCAAGCTGTAGGTTAGCGTCTTTAGTGAGATAGATGGAGGATCATAACTGGGTTTTCCTAAGCTTGGCTTTATTTTTCTGTAACCGGATTTTTTTCAGCTTGAATGGTATGGTGGCAACTTGAGATGGTCCACACAAACAAAATAGTATTGGTATTGTTTTATCGGTTTGCCAACTCCATAACCTTTCAATGCGGGCATATTGGAAAATATTGTCACGGGTTGGGGGTCTGCAAACAAAAAAATTAAAATCACTTGGAAAAAAGAGTTTCAGGTCTGCTCAAGCCAATACCAAGACCGGTGGGTGTCGCCTATCACAGGTCTATTTTCAGGTCGCACTGGGTGGACAGGGTGTGGTGTCAGATGGTTTTATATCATAGTAGTTCAGGGTGACTCAAATAAAATATGTGACCCCAGAAACAGCTTTCACTTTTCAGGCTGTCCAGTGACGTTTGTGAATTGTAAATCTTAGGTAATATGTCCGTGATATCCTCCTGAATGCCCACAGTGTCCTTCATTAGACTTCTCGACAAGGGGTCATCTAGCGAGATCATCCTTGTGCTCTTTATTGTGCAATTTGTAAAATAGACTTTGAGTGTCCCTGGAACAGGCATAGTTGGCACAAGTTTAAATATCTACTCCCATTTAGTTATTTGCATCATCAGTCAATGCTGTCAAAAAATAATAACTTGTTACCAGATTTTCATAATTTTTCATTCACCTTGCGCAAGGTCACATCAAAATATACGTAAAAATACATTAAGATCTGCTTTTAATGCCACACATGATAGACTACATGTGTTGACCATGTTTCAATCTCAATCGCCCAGTGTCAAAAAAGAGTACAGTCTCCACTCTAGTCTCATATAATAACATGTGCAAAAAAGCTTGAAAGTCTGCCAAATACTGAGTGACATTATGGTTGTCATAATTGTTACCTTTGATGTACGTTGTATTGGATGGAAGAATGCCAGTTATTTAAAGTTAATGACAGTGATTTTCAGTTTTCCATTATTTTCTGCATCATGCTAAGGCTTTGAAATCTGTTAAAACTCAGCCTGGTATGTTTCAATGCAGAAATTTTGCAATGTTTACTCCGTGATTTTGATGGGTAGAGCTTCATCAAAAGTGGCATGTGGCTAAATAATTTCTAACTTACTTTATTCGTACGGATTTCATTTGTTGCCATTTTCTTTGGGTCTCTCGGCCCCTCCGCCCCAGCTGGAGACAACCCTGAGTGGCATCTATCCTTTGTCATTAGCCAAAGAGAAATCTGAAATGAAACAAGATCTAGGGCCCCGTCACACTGCAACTGCAACTCATATTTATGAGCTGTTGAAAAAACCATTGCAGTTGTGAAAATACAATTGTAGAGTGATTGCCCATCTGCTCTTTTGTATGTTTAGATATAGTGTGCACCTAATTAAATGGGTGATTTCGACATAAAGGTTGGCTTTGCCAATCCATCTGACGTAGTCAAGTAAAGAGTATGAAAAAGAGCTGGGACAATATCTCCTGGCGTACGATTGTTTAAAATTATCATCGCAGTATGATGTTACATATAGTATATATAATGTATGATATAATGTAGTATAATGCTACTCTAGGATAATATTGATGGTTGTTACTACGATGTGTTTGTTGTTGTAGAGTAAAAGCGGTCGTAACAGAAGAAGAAGAAGGAACAGTAGCGGTAGTGGGAGTGTCACTAGTGAGGACGGAGATAGCCCTCGCTCACCTCTGCCTGATGTACTCGACGAAATCAATCACGACGAGCACGCGGAGTGCACCTGTACCGCTGAAGAGGTTGAAGAACGCCAGAACAAGTTGTCTAATGAAGATGTGTTAATAGAAGAAAAACCTGATGAAGCGCATGAAATTGCTACTGAGCCCGGTGAAAAGCAGATAGAAGCGGCATCTGAAGTTGGAAAAGAGACTAGTGAAAGTGTAAATAGTAATGAGAATGAAGAGCTTAACTCTGATGATGATGAAAACCCAGGGCAGGAAAACTCTGAGGAAAACCAACAGAACAGTAAAAAAGTTAATAATGGGAGCTTTAATTGGTCTGCTGATATTCCTTCAGACTCATATGTTGAAAAGACAAAATGTGCATTTGATTTCAGTAACTCTGTGATTTTTGATCTCGATGAATAACTTTCTATATTAATTCTGTCCATACCAAGCCATAATCAACCAAACCTTCATGTATTTGACTGTAAATCGCTATTACCTTTGTATCCGATTCGTTTAGCAATCGAGATGTCCAAAAACTGTTACAAGGTGCCTCCAGATGACAGTGTAAATCTCTGGCTTATTTCATCTGGTGGGCATGTTTTGGATTAGGTAGGAAGAAGGATTGAACTAGATTTGCATGTGTCAAAATGCCCCTGTCAATCAACAGCTCATCCTACCTAAATAATATCAATTTTGTGATCATGATCAATATCTTCTACGTCAATGGGACCGCCTCCTCCTTTCCATATTACTTATTAATGAACGAAATGCTTTCAGATTGTATGGGTTTTTGTTTGATGCTTTTGTAATCTTAAAAAAGTTTCTGTTTCAAGTCTAGGTTATGAATTAATTTGTCACAGGACGTCGGACAAAATTTGTTTTTTTGTTCAAAAAGTTATATTCTGACAACTAGCTACCTGCTACTTTGACATCCGACGCAATAAGTCAACTTTTTTCAATGTCAATCTCCAACGTAAATAACATCTTGAGCAAATCACAGCCACCCCTCAGCAGTGCCACCGGTTCGAATATTGCAGCGATAGTCAAACTGATGAGGCACTGATGAGGGGTGGCTGCGAGTCATCCAACAGTGCAGCTTATACTCATAATAATAATTATTGCTTCATCTACATGCTGTTATAGAATTTCTGATATCAAGTTTTCTTGGTTATAGCTGACATTACCTGAGCATACGCATCCCGAAAGCCAACATTGTCAGCTGCTTTGTTGGTTTATGAAAATGTGAAAATTGGTATTGTAGTTGTCTGTCTTGTTTTGTCTGTCTGATACTATTAAGTTTCTATTCTAAGACAAGTAGTCAAGTAGTCCTGATAAATTTGTATCGTTTTGTTTGTAAAAAAGAATCTATTTTATTTTTACTCCTACATTACTTTTGAGAGGTTGTCTCATGTTGTTGGAACAGTTTTTGTGCATGACGCTGTGCTGAATGAACCAGAATGATAATGGTGAACAATACCATTATAATGATTGTTTTATGGTGATGTGCTCAAAGGTTTTGATCAATTTTTCAATATGGGTATGGGATTGTGTTACCTGTGTAACGTAAATAAAATATACAGAAAACGAAAAAGAGTTGGACATTTCATGTACATACACACCTCTCATGGTGTTGAGCACAATGTCGTTTGCTTTAAAGACAATCAACAGTTATGTTTACAACCTGTTTTTCACCAAATACAGAGGTTCACGATTAGATTTAATGATGTGTAAGATGTTAAATCATTCTGTCATGCAGGAGTAAAACTCTTAGAATCGATAAAATAGTAAGAAGTGGTACTTATCACCTGATAGGAGATTGATGTTGAAGATCCAATGTGTATTTTTGCTGCTGAAATGTGCTCAACAACTGATTATTAGATCAAAATATAATAAACACAACCCTTTTCCACGAAAATGAGTGACAATTCCTGCTTTAATGGACCCTGCAACGCATAACTTTAATCTAAGCCAATCTTTGCACTATCATTGCCAATTGAGCTTACATAAAAGTTTCCTGTCAATGTCTTTGCCGACAAAACTTGCCCCAAGTCTGCTAAATTCAACTGCGTTGTCCCTCAATTTATAAATAAAGAGTATAAATTAAAGACCTATAGGTGCTTACATTGTGGTCATTGCTTAAAGTCGAAAACCTCCCGCTGTCAAAATTTTGTAACCCCAGTCTCAAGCTTTGAACCCCTACTGTTCCTGCAAAACATTTCATCATAAAACTTGTCAAGAATAACAAAAACAGCGGCAAAAAGTGGCTAAAACTGATGTTTTTAGAATATGAATTGGAACTATTTATAGTTCCACAGTAGTTGGGCACATTTTCTTGAACCCATACTCCCTTACAAACATTACAACGGAATTTAAGCAATGATTGGCCATAACTAACAGGACTACCAGTACATTATTGCATAATATGAAAATTTCACTCTTTTAAATCTTCAATCTTAACCACAGAACAAAACTGGTTTTAAATATGAGCTAAATAACTATGCTGTCTCCCTAAAACACATGGGATTGGGATAGGGTAACGTAATGGAACGAGGTAATTTGTATGTTGTCAAATGTAATATACTGAGTATTTTTGCATTTTGTCTTTTTATAAAAGTGTTCGAGCAGTATTCAAGATGTTTGGAAAAGATGTGAATCACTGCATCCCTTTCTAAATGGGCCGAAATTCAAAAGTGGAAACCAGTGGTTGCAATTTTCGTTTTGTTTACACCTTGGCTGGTACGACTTAGCAAATAGATGTATACTAAGTTATGCTACTGCTATGCTATTACTATGTGCAAGGAGTAATAGAATCTTTTATTACTCCTTGCTATGTGTAATGATAATCATTACTTCTTTTGTTAGCTTATCTGTATTTAGGGAAATGATTTAAAAAAATTTCCCAAAAATTAAAAAAAGATATATCCCTTTATAACACTTGTATGTTGGTATGCGAAATGAAAACAAGATATTATTATGATATTATTATACATGTATTATTTAAGATATTTATGTACAGTTTAAGTGATTCTTATGTACAGAGAAATGTAGTAATAATATCAAAAATCTAATGATTCTCAATGAGTGTCTCTAATAGACATGTAAAGTGAGTCTGGTGTGTATTGGTTATATAGGGGCGTTGTGAAACAAAAAAAATCTTGTGTCATAATATGGAATGATTTGACAAAGGGTGCTTACACTGCAGACCTAAAAAAATCTAGGTCTGGAAGTTGTGGCTAAAAATGTGTCTGTGATAAAAGCAAAGCAAAAACTAATTCAGCCATGTCTCAAAGTCCGATAAATAACACCGCTTCCTGTCCAAGAAGAGGGAAAACTGTATTCTTGCATTTTGATATGGTGAGAGTGAATCCATTAAGTGAGAAAAAATGATGCACAAATCTGGTCTGTTACAGAGCCTTGTTAAAGTTTTAATTTCCTGTAGTTATCGGTGAAGTTTAAAGGAAGACCATTCGTTGGCATTTGTACCGGGAAATGAGTTGATGTGGTGTTTGTGTCCACCAGTTCCCATTGGCATCCTCTGGTGGCTTGACACACAAATATCTGGATAAAAGTGTTCATGTATCGTTCACCAACGCAGCTACGGATCCCATTCCCCCCAAACGGGATATAAGCTTCATTTGCTTTATTGTTCTCCCATCTATCTGGGTTAAATTCTCTGGCGTCTGTGAAATTCTCCTCTGCTTCATGTTGGTCTCTTATGCTATACAGAACTGTCCACCCTTTTGGTATCTGGTATCCCTACAAACATGATATGGATGATATTTTTATGACATGGACTGACAATGACATACATTATTAGGTAAACTACTATGACATTTAATTATCATACATAATAACTTCATAAACCATTAAACATTAAAATAATAGCAGATAATTCTACTTCTTGCTACAATCTATTGGTGTTAGATGTCAGGTATTAAAAAGTGTTTCTAACCAAAACCTCCGTCCTCCATGTTTGATTCCAACCTTCGGGCTTCCCAGGCACATATGAAATGCTTGTAAAAAATAACCTGTCAGTAATATTGTTGTTTTCATTAATGAAAGGGGAAGCTCATTGTTTTCAGGGCCCTCCATAACATAATGCCCCGATAAAGACGAGGACTGTGTACTTTTTTGCTGTATCACAAAGCTGCAGGTGTTGTGGGGTATTCTTTGTTGAAGCATGGATTTTTATATTATTTAAATGAAAATCCATGGTTGAAGTATGTGATTCATTTCATGAGGAAAGAATTGATGGCGCTTTCAGTTTCAAAGTGGAAGCAATGTTCGTATTTTGGCAGATTCCACGTCCTGCGCACAGGGTTGAAATGTGAGCTGCTACCCCAGCAATTATACGCATGGAGAGAAAACGTGATGGCTGTGCACAATCTTGACATTGCAACGTAGGCCACATTTGTAAGGATCGAGCTACAAATACTACTAAATGTGGGCGAGAACCCTCACATACATACAGGAGGTGAGGAGAACTCGCTCATTTATACCTCCCACAAGGGTCAACAAACGGAGCTTACCTCAAGTTCAAAAGTCTTTAAAACTTGACGAAAGCCTCCCCCGTAAGGTGGTGCAAACCGCAGCAGCTCTTTGCATATCTGTTGTAAGTAAGGAAGCTGCGACATCGCTTCAGGAGTGAGTTGTCCCCCTTGTAACAGGTTTGCTTGTTGAAGTTCACGCGCCATTTTTTCTGTGACTTCAGGGTGTCGTGCCAGTTCCAAAAATGTTGAGCAGCAAAGTGAGCTCATACCTACAAGAGATACCAAAAGGTAAATAATATCAACTTGATCTTGCGATTTTTTAAATGCCAAAAGTGAGTGACACAGATTGACAAACAATTGTTTGTCGTCACCTTAATAAAAAATGAAGTTCTCCACTGTAGTCTATATACATTCATCTGGCGGAACCTTCAATCGCCTCAGTGGCGCCACTGTGATCTCCATTAACATCCGCTAGACACTGTGATAATCTTTTACCCTGTCAGAGCGTTTCATAACATTTTTACATCTGCGCCCCTTAAGGTAGGTCACGGATGGTATGTAGGGCATTACTCCCAACTTGATTGATGGTTGGGCTCACAAATTATAGTCATTCAGCAAGCAAACGAAACTCACCATGGTATGCTGAGAAGAGCATCTCCACTATGGTGTCTTTAAGCTCCTCCATTGTGAGACTACCATCATCCACTTGTTCTCGAAGAATGGCTAACGCGTCTGTAGGGCGTTTACTGTCATCGTGCTGACGTAATATGAGCTCATCCAAGTTTTTAAGGAGTTGTCTTCTCGCGTTCATAGCCTGTGAATTATATAATAAATACAGGTTCAGGTGACGAGCCACACGTTATCCAGCCATGGCATGGAAACGGCAGTTACAATGTATAGCAATTTGAGAACCTATAATAATTTCCAGTTCCAATCAATGCTCATTTGATTACAAATAATAATGTCGTAGGCGGTTAAAGTTGCAGCCTTCCACCTTCATACACCACTTCATGCTTGTAATGCAGAACATTAGTCACAACCATTTAACCATCTATTTAAATCTATTTTTGTAAATTCAAAAGACTTGGGTGTTTTGATGATAATTTATTAACTATATTTAGATATTTATGTGTGGTAGGCTTCACTTGACTTACCCTGTGGAACCCCAATCCAGGCAGGTCAATAGGTAGGGTGAAGAAATTTTCAACCATCACTTGCATACATCCCATCATGCTGTTCATTTGAGCTTGAGAGAAATCACAACCGAGGAGCATTGAAGCTGTGGCTTCGAAGGCGAGCTTACGACTCTCACTGACTCCCATTACCTTGCCCTTCTCACACCAGCCATTGATGTACCTTGTCACTATTTTCTCCATTCCTGCTGAGTATCCTGATGAAAAAAATTTGAAATGTTTCTAAATAATTACTTCCTGATATTGCATTGTGGTTGGTTTTAAGGCAGGGCGAATTAATGAACTCTGGGTGAAACTCTTACAACATTCTATAGTGAAATATAACAGGTGCCTTTTTGCTACTGAGTTCTGGTTAAACTGTCACTGCAATCTTGCATCCTTTATTTCGCAACAAAAACAAGAACCCTCTCACTGGCTATGCCCTTGTAAATGATGTTGAGAAATGCAGAAGGAATAGCGAAGACCAATGCAAGACTTGAACAATGTTTATCCTATTGATTGCTAATGCGGTTTAAGCTTTTTTCTTTTTCTTGTCTCCAAAGATACGATAAATTTTTTGAATTTCTTGCGAACTACATCACAAATCAAAACAGCTACAGCTTGAATCTCACCGTTTATGGCAGAGTTGGTGAATGCTTTCATAATTGCAGAACGGCGACTGGAGTGTAGTTTTCTAGTTGCAGTAATCAAACCACCTTTGCCCATCAGTTCGCCTACTGAAGTCGGCCAGCTCATTGTGACCAATGTTTCTTCATTTTTCAGCACTTTTCTTATGTTCTCACTACCCCATATCCTGATAGTTGGTTTGCCCATTACGTGAGTTTTGTACACATGACCATATTTATCGCGCCTTTGTCTGTAGAAGGTGAAGCCCTGTACACAAAGAATAAGATTTATGTCTTATGCACAGAAGCTACCTCACAGTGGAGCCTGAAAGGTTAGGGTAGTGCATAGAGTTTGGGATTAAATGCCTGGATGGAGATATTACAAGTTTATGGATAATCTCATTAGTATCTGTGGATATACTGATCAGCAATAAAATGTATAATTATTAAATTATCCTTTAAATCTCCGAGGCTACTATTCTGTAAAATCTGACTGCCTAGTTTTGGCCAAAGATTTTGTGCTCATACACAAAGGCTATCGAGAGTGCAGACCATTAATTGGCAGGATGAAATAAGGTTAGCCCAAAATGGTTGGCAATATAAACGAAATTAGATGATTTAAAATCTATTAATTTGTGGGTTGTCTGTCCTTTCTGAGAAGGAAAAACTCTCGCTACTGAGTTCTTGTCACCCAGAAGATGCCATATTGCCCCTCCCCTGTACATTATTCTATCTGTGATTGATGCATGAAGGATATTTTTTCGCACCCGCTTGAAGTTCCATAAAATTTTCAAAAATCTTTGTCAGCCAAAGCCAGCCCAATAGAAAATAGTCTCTCTGGTTTTTGAGGCTGATGCTTACACGCACTGCATTTTTAGGGGTCATTGCATTATATAATAGGGTACTCAACTCAAAAACGGCTCGATTAAATGCCAGTTTTCAAACACGGAGTTGTTGCAGCCACAAACCTCAATTCCTTGGCTACGTGTTTCGCATATCACTCAAGCCCAAATCAATCCAAATTGAATAATCAACTCTTGAATCAGTATCATACATTTTGTGTCTTACCTTTTCTTTCTAAATTATTAATATGACAGGAAACTGAATGATATTAACAAGACCTTGGTGATTTCTAAATGAGGGGACCAGTTTTCTGTAACCCCACCTCATTATATACATGTAAATCAAGATAAACTTGGATTTGAAGTTGAGTCTAAACTAACTATCGGGCATCGTGCAGTGCTACTGCATGATGAATTGTATATGTAAATATTATCCAGCCTGTATATCATGCTCACCTTTGCAATCATGCTGATTGTTTCTCCGACAAATGGTAGACCGACTGTTCCTGGCGGCAGAGGCAGATTGCTGGAAGGATCTCGCGTGCTGTGTATGTAAAACTTCCATAGTGATATTGAGAAGAGGAAGAGCACTAACGGCACCAGGTACGGTAGTAGATACTCAAAGTTGTCTATCAAAGTCCCTAAATCCTGGAGAAACAAGATAAAAATATAAAGTTAACTCCTGGTAAAAACCTGGCCGGTAAACTTTTGTTGCAGAATTCAGATCATGTTATGCGAGGTAAGCTTTTGAATTAAACAAATTTTCAGTAAGGTTTAGCAAAATGCACATTTTGCCTCAAAGTAGTAGTAGATATTGGGCTTATTGGCGCTGGACTACTTACCATCATTAGGGTGATTTTGTAGTGCCTTAGTTATGATGTTCGCATGTAGCTTCCTAAGATAGGAACTTTTAAATCCTCCTTAGCAGATGGTAGGTAGAGCTCTTGTTTGTTTAGCGTCAACTTATGTTATGATCAGTAGCCCAGAACGTTCAGGCTTTTTATACCTGGTGAATATATGAGTATCATTCAATAATTCCTACATGCGACAACGTGATCATCTTTGAAAACACGTCATGTCATGTCAAATTTAGTACCAGTAAAACATTTTCTAAACATTTGATTGGGCAATGTACCTGATGTTTATCAGAATTTGTTCACACAGGCTCACAATTACCATCATGGTTGTGATCATAAATCTTTTCTGTTTTGTCGAGCATGATGACGAACATATGGAAAAAATACACACAGATATGTAAAAGGCTAGAGAGCAGTGAACTTTTGACACTGCCTGGTTTTAAACACTGTTACAAATGTGACAGTACTAAGTAAGTAAATCTTTTTTTTTAGTATCTTTGGCAGTGCATGGCAGGTGCTTGCTGAGTAAAACGTGGCAGGGATTTCCAGTCTCCACATATAACTTTTTACAATCTCCTCTCCAGGAAAAGGAAAATGATGACCCACTTCAATATGAAAAAAGGCTTGACCCGCACAGCGATATATTCTGGAAAATCACAGTGCCATCATTTTAATACCTGTTCCTTTGATACTCGGTCGATACTCGATACCGGATGTCAACAATGTGGTTTCAATAAAATGTTGAAGGATGTTCAGGTTTTTGTGCCTTTACTACCTGTATAGGTACATGAGAGCCTGTTTGGCATAAAATTGGTTCCTAAAGATGCTAAAAATTAGTAGCTAAAAGCTGGTATCTCGATACGATTGGTACTTTGGGTAATGGGTATGGATCATGTTGAATTACTTCACTAAAAGTTCCTCACCCGTTTCAGTTTTTTTCGGTTTAGGTTTGAGTTGAGGTAAGCAGTGTGACTGTGTCTGTGTCTAACATTACACAAAGGTTTGTTTCAGGGGTGGGTGGGGTAGGGGGGGGGGTGACAATAAAAAGGACTGCCCTGTCTGTATCAAGCATTTATTTTGGCGATGCTTGCTTTTCTCACATAATGTAAATGCTGCAACTTTTATCATTACTTACGGCAGTTTAGCTTCCTACGTACTCAGTCTGGCTGGAATGACAGATCAGACCCGGCCTGATTACTTAGACTAAAGCCTTGGTAAAA
>ERZ1740059.757-NODE-757-length-16602-cov-4.020789_pt1 | contig 16602 bp, 20 predicted proteins | sample MGYA00581744_ERZ1740059 | MGnify/ENA primary metagenome ERZ1740059 (study PRJEB43018, sample SAMN04849738) | marine metagenome | isolation source: floating plastic debris | place: Pacific Ocean | collected 2008-08-28 | study: EMG produced TPA metagenomics assembly... | reverse complement strand
CCTGCTAGTTCTTTTCCTATTTGGGGACTAAAAGATAATTAGATAATATCTCCCCTCTCTGGAATGTAAGACTTTACCATTGTTCGTTACCAACAGCTTCGCCCCAGTCCATTTCAGAATGCAGGTGTTCTTCTCCCATGCCATCCAATAGCTGTTCTAGGGTGTATTGCTTTTTCTTTGGTACGAGAATTAATTTATTTTCTTCGCAATAAATTTCAATCTCTTCGCCTTCTTGTAATTTAACTGCTTCTGCTAATTGCTTGGGAATACGAATCCCTAAACTATTGCCCCACCGACTCACTTTACTGTTCATTAGTTTTTAAAGAATATCTTTTGTATACATAAATTATACTTTGTATATACATAAAACAAATTCAATATTTTGAGTAAAAACTATAAATGCGATCGCACTACTAAAACTGATAAATGTTCAATGATAAATGTTTAATGTATAATGAGGGTTGGCTAATTGTGTAAAATAATTCTTAATGTAATTTTTGGAGGCTTGTATTGGAGTCAGAAGCAAGATTTAAATTAAAAGTATTGTGGTTGGATAAAAACGTAGCAATCGCAGTAGATCAGGTAGTGGGTAAAGGAACTAGTCCTTTGACAGCGTATTACTTTTGGCCTCGTAACGATGCTTGGCAACAGCTAAAGGACGAACTAGAAGCAAAGCATTGGATTGAAGAAGCAGAAAGCATTGACATTCTCAATCAAGCTACAGAGGTCATCAATTTCTGGACGGAAAGAGGAAAAACCACTCCTATGACCCAGGCGCAAACCAAATTTCCTAACATTGTCTTTACTGGAACTAACTAGAAAAGTAGCTTTAAGCTAGAGTTATTTCAATAACAACTTTGCATATCTAAAATCGTAGTGAATCAAATTTAAGCTTCAAAGTTTCAAAGCACTATTTATAAGCGATTAATAAGCAAACGAAAAAACAAAAAAAGGGCAGAAAAACATTCAGTTGATTTCTGCCCTTTTTTAATGCATGTGTAGTTTTTAAAAGGAATTGTGAATTACCAAAACAAAGAATAACTTTAATAATTCAAGTGCTATCTCCTTGCCCTTAATCCATCATCTTTCATCCCTTAAACACTTCCACCCGAAGCCTGAAAACGCGCCCTTGCTTTCTTCATTGAGCTTTCAGCCTGAATTTTTTCTTGACGATCTTCACTGTTTTCCACTTTCGCAAAGCGAGTCTGAGCTTCTTGATATGCAGTGCGAGCAGCTTCTAAGTCAATATCGTCCCCTAATTCTGCACCGTTGACTAAGATTTTGATCTCATCATTTTCAACTTCCGCAAAACCGCCCATTACAGCGATATTTTTCCATTCTTTTCCTGGGCGAACGCGCATTACACCAACTTCTAATGCAGTTAGCAAAGGTGCGTGACCACCAAGAATACCTAGTTGACCAGTAGTACTAGGAAGAACGATTTCTTCGACAGAATCGTCCCAGACAGTCTTACCTGGAGTAATTACTTTTACGTTTAAAGCCATTTTTCAATTATCAGTTATCAATTACCAATTACCAATTATTATTTATCCTTATTCGAGGATGGAGTTATTTATCAGAAAATAAATGATAGTGAGCAGTAAACGGTAACTAACGAAAACTGTTTGCTGTTTACTGTTTACTGTTTACTGTTTACTGTTTACTGTTCACTGTCTACTGATTAATTAGCAGCTTTAATTTTTTCTGCCTTAGCTTTAGCTTCGTCGATGTTTCCAACTAAGTAGAAAGCTTGTTCTGGTAGATCGTCTAATTCGCCGTTAAGAATAGCTTGGAAACCTTTAATAGTGTCTTCCAAGGTTACATACTTACCAGGAGAACCAGTAAATACTTCAGCAACGAAGAAAGGTTGAGATAAGAAACGCTCAATCTTGCGAGCGCGGTCTACTACGATTCTGTCATCTTCAGAAAGCTCATCTAATCCAAGAATTGCAATGTTATCTTGTAATTCTTTATAGCGTTGTAGAGTAGACTGAACTGCACGAGCAGTGTCGTAATGTTCTTCGCCTACAATGCTAGGTTGAAGCATTGTACTAGTGGAGTCTAGAGGATCTACCGCAGGATAAATACCTTTAGAAGCTAAACCACGAGATAGCACAGTAGTTCCGTCTAGGTGAGCAAAAGTTGTAGCAGGTGCAGGGTCAGTTAAATCATCCGCAGGTACGTATACCGCTTGGATAGAAGTAATAGAACCTTCCTTAGTAGAAGTAATACGCTCTTGCAAGTCACCTACATCAGTACCAAGAGTAGGCTGATATCCTACCGCAGAAGGCATACGACCTAATAGTGCAGATACTTCAGAACCAGCTTGTACAAAACGGAAAATATTATCAATAAATAGCAGTACATCTTGCTTGTTAACATCGCGGAAGTACTCAGCCATAGTTAAAGCTGATAGACCAACGCGCATTCTAGCTCCAGGTGGCTCGTTCATTTGACCGTATACCAGAGCAATTTTTGACTCTTCTGGGTTGTCAGCGTTAATTACGTTGGATTCGATCATCTCGTTGTAAAGGTCATTACCTTCACGAGTACGTTCGCCCACACCACCAAACACGGATACACCACCGTGTTGAATAGCAATGTTGTTAATCAATTCCATCATGATAACGGTCTTACCAACACCAGCACCGCCGAATAGACCAATTTTTCCACCCTGACGATAAGGAGTAAGCAAGTCTACAACCTTAATACCAGTTTCAAATACTTTAGGTGCAGTCTCTAAATCGGTTAATTTAGGAGCAGGTCTGTGAATAGGGAAAGTATCATCACTATTAACGGGGCCTTTATTATCTACAGGCTCGCCTAATACATTAAAGATTCTACCTAATGTTGCTTTTCCAACAGGAACACTAATAGGTTGTCCTAAATCTTGAATATCCATACCGCGGACTAATCCGTCAGTACCACTCATCGCAACAGCACGCACCTGGTTGTCACCAAGTAGTTGCTGCACTTCGCAGGTTACGGAAACATCTTGTCCTGCGGGATTTTTACCTTGTACTTTTAAAGCGTTATAAATCTTGGGCATTTTACCGCTAGGAAACTCGGCATCGAGTACGGGCCCAATAATCTGTGTAATTTTACCAGTTGTTGTTTTATCTGTGGTGGCTACCATTTTTTAAATATCTACTTGGTGGTTAGCTGTTTTATATGGCAGGTAAAATCCTAAAAAGAATATAAAATTTTGCCACCTTCAACATTATCATTTATCGATTCATCTGAAAAATTTACTTCCTAGCTTAAATCTGTTTTCTACAAACATTATTAAAAAGGAACATAATAATTTAAATCGGAATTTCTTTAATATTTGCGATCGCTTTAGATATTTTTTATTGTAATGCGATCGCACTAAAAGAATTTTGGCTAAGATGTAAGCTATAAAAACTATTGCGACAAAAATATAGTTTAATGATAGTCGGTACTACATCAGCAGCAAAGATTTTAAATATCTCTACTTCTAGACTACGAATGCTTCTTAGTCGCGATCGCGTTAAAGGGGCTTACAAAACAGGACGGATGTGGCTTATTCCTTTATTTAATGGAAAACCGATTATTTCTCAAGGAAAAAGAGGTCCTGCACCTCGTTGGCGCAACCCAAGAACGCCAGCGAAAACTAAAATTCACGTTAACGCGCCTAGAATTAGGCAGAACCAGAAGCGTCAAGAATCAGAACCAGTAATCACGGTTAAAAAAGGTGGCACTAATCAATATGCTCACGAAGTAGAAATATTGGGAGGCTGTCGTATTATTTATAGTCCCGACAAGCCTTTTGCTGGTGCGAGGGTTTGGATTGAGACTTTATACGATGTTCAATTGTTTGATTTGAATCTTAGTTCTAGCTAAAGAGATTAACTACTTACTTAAAACTTTTCTAACTGTTATTTTGTAAACTCCCTAACTATTTTGTCGAGGTCGTTATTAGCCCTGTCTATCAATAAATCTATAGCCCGTAGGGTGGGAACCAAAAGTAAGGACATTCGTGTATCCTCTAGGAAATCCAAAGAGTGCGTATGCAAAGAGTGCAAAAACAACACCAGCAAATTATCGTTTCAATAATTACTCATTGCCCACCAGATTAACAATACATATGCGATCGCATTTAAGGTAATTTCCGTTTCCTCAATAATGTTATCGGGTATTTGAATTTCATTTATCTCTGGAGCGACATTGGTAACAGTAACTTCTACAGTAGCAGGTTAGGAGAATTGCCCGTCATTATCCTGAACCACATAAGTAAAGCTATCTTCCCCTGCAAAGCCCGCATCAGGAATATAAGATTCGGAGGTTAAGGGTGCTGATAGTTGCCCCCCTAGCCCCCCAATACTGGGGGAAACAGGATATATAGCCGTACGAAGTTAGATTAGGACAAGTTAATTCATCTGCTCGTAAGGATGAAGGATGAAGGATGAAAGTAATTAGATAGCATCTGTTCTGGATTCAAAACGTCCTAACCTTAATACGTAATGCTATAAGTCCCCCAAAGTTGGGGGATTTAGGGTGCTTTCCTCAGCCAGGATAGCTTGAAGAATCTCCACATCCAACTCCGAAGGTAGCTTACGAATTCCTGGGGCGAGATGGGTATTCATCAAATCGTGAGATGAGCTTCTTTATCCAAGTGTTCGCCATTAAAGACGACTTCCTCCCATCCTGATGACACAAGGCGATCGAATCCCGAATAACCTTCGATAAACCCATACAGGTGTGCCATTTCGTGGAGAACGGTAGTAAGTAGATCGTATTTACTATTGGCTTCAGACTTAGCAGCAGCAGGTAACAAACCAATGCTGCTATTGTTTTCAATTGTTTCTTGAAGATCTAAAGGTATATTTGTAAAGAAATTATAACCAGTATCGTATTCTAATTGGTTGACAGAGCGATCTCCTGTAGGGTGGGCAAATAGTCGTTTCAAGAATTGCTTATTGCACTAAAGCACTTCCTTTGGTCGCCCACCACATCATCAAATAACATCAACATTTAAATTATGGTGAGCATCAACCCATTAATTTTTAAGCTTCCAAGATTTCGCAATGCTCACCCTAAATTTTATCTAAATAGAAATCTCTTCAATATCTGCAATCGCAAATAAGTATCTTTATTATTCTTGTCAGCAGCACAAAGAAAGCAATAATGGCAAATTATGGCTTGGGAAGGTAAGGTCGGGATATCTGTTTCCAGCTTACCTCTCCTATCCGAAACCGTGTTTGTCAGAGCGATCGCCTTAAAAAGACAAATTTAACTTGACATTCAAGACAATCGCTTAGGGCGTTCGTTACGGTTCGATTCATCCAGACACCAAAGCAAAGCTTATGGTGCTGGATTTTTCTCTCGTTAAGCTAAAAAAACCTCTTTGTAGATAAGAAGGGCAAATTACAATTTAAAATGTGCTGTTACTCAAAATTCTTGAACCAACAAATCCAACCAAAACAACCAAACCTAGCGTCCTGCGAAAATAATTAACGCCCTGAAACAATTCAAGCCACGCCCAAGTAAATAAAGAGCCAAAAGCTATTTGATCTAACCCTACATTGATTATATCGCTTGTATAAATCAGTTTGAGCAAACTAGCCTCACCTGCAACAATAATGGTTATGTTTGGTTGTTGAGCAATGACAATATTGCCGTCACTATCACGGAAGATTTTATCGAACAACGTATTTTCCATAGTCTCTATGATTGTATTTATTATTTAGTTTCACAACTAAAAGAAAGATAAACACGATCCTAAAGAGATATTTTTACTTTGAAATCACAATTTTTTTAATTTGGCTTAGTCACAATGCGATCGCATTGTGACTAAGCCATTTAAAGTGCAATTTGAAGTTAAAAAAAAAGTCTTTTTTTATTGATCGCTTATCTAAAATACTTCCTACAATCGAGTAAATAGCAAATATCAAAAATAGATATTACCAGTATTTATTCATAAAATCGCTAACCTATAAGTTGGTGACTAACTGTGACAAGTTAAGAAACTATGGTAAGTGTCAACTACTATGTACAGTGTGTTATTGCTTTTTAAAACATAACCTTTGTCACCAATCGTCGGTAACTGTTCATTATTAACTTGTGACTATGCCCAGAAGAAATAAGTTTTTAGCTAGTTTAGCTATCTTCATTACTATCATTAACTTCTGGATTGTTGCTCCTGCCTCGGCACAACTGCCATTTATTCAAGATTTGACTGTCTATTCTCGGTTATTGCGCCCAGGAGACAACAATACTCTTCATTCTGCCTGTATTCGTTTAGATGGACGCTGTTTGTTTAAGCTTTCGGGAACAGATTCCCAAGCCTTGACCGATCGCATTTATGAAATCCAAAAGCGATTTGATCGAGTAACATCTGATTACTTAAATAACCAAAGCGATCGAGGTAAAGTTTCAATTAAAACTAACGGTAAATTAAAAGACATTTATCTAGCCGTTGGAGAAGAAAACAAGCGTCTATTTACCGTAACCAACCCTGATGGCTAAGCTAATGATGTTGGCGTTGTGATTAGAGCGCAACAGCTAAAGTCCATAATTGAAGAAGGTTTGGTAGTATCCATTTATGAGCATTCTTCTCAATATAAAAGAAAGCAAATTATTATTGGAGTTTGTATTTTATCGCTTATTTGGCTGGCTAATTTTCCCCTTAATTGGGCAACTAGAAAATTAAGGGCTAAGACTAGGAAACTTGCTCCTTCCGCTTCTTTGAAAACTCTACCCCTAGTCGAGCAACTGGCTCGTCGTCAACAATGGAATTTAGCAGAGATTAAATATCGCCTCTTACAATTGATGCAAGCTGTTACTTGGTGTGGCAGCAGTTTGTTTATCTTAAATTTATTTCCTCAAACACGCATTATTTCATATCTGCTGGTTGCTGCTGCGACAGTACCCTTTCGAATTGTAGCGGTAGGTTTGATTACTTATATTCTGATCCGTTTAACTTATTTTTTAATTGCTAAATTAAGCAAACCTGCACTCAAAAGACAGTCGGCTGATTTTAAGGTCAATCAAAGGGGTAAATTACGAATCAACACCACAACAAGAATCTTACGGAGCGTCGTCACTGTTATTTGGCTTATTGTTGGTATTTTAGTAGCTTTTAGGGTTAATGGGGTTAATCTTTCACCTATCTTAGCTGGTGCGGGAATTTTTGGTTTGGGTTTGTCTTTAGCTTCTCAAAATCTGATTAAGGATGCAATCAATGGATTTATAATTATCTGGGACGATCGCTATGCGGTAGGAGATATTGTTGATATCGGGGATGTCAGTGGATTAGTAGAGAATATCAACCTACGAATTACCCAGCTACGGGATGCCGAAGGAAGATTAATCAGCATACCAAATAGTGCAGTCGATATTGTGGCAAATCGCTCTAGTCAATGGTCTAGAGCAGATATTAGCATTCCTGTGGCATATCAATCTGATATCGATCAGGCAATCTCTGTTGTTCATCAAGTAGCAGAAACTATGACTAGCGATCCTCAATGGCAAGAACAAATCTGGGAATTTCCTAATATTTTAGGCGTAGATCAGTTTAGCGATCGCGGTATTATGATACGCATTTGGATCAAAACTGAGCCTCTCAAACAGTGGGATGTAGCTAGAGAATTTCGTCGTCGGGTCAAAATTGCTTTAGATGTTGCAGGAGTATCTATTCCAGTACCGCAACAGCAAATATTTTTTGAAGAGAAAACAGATATTAAACATCTTGCTAAAGAGAAATAGACGGTTTCGCCAATCGCCAAATTATAAAATTATTTAGTATATAGCCGTATCATGTCATGTTTCTTGATATGATTCTCAATTATTAATTGCTATCAATCTAGAGAATTAGATTAATGACAAAAAAAAATCAAGGGCTAAAATTTGCAGCATTAGTTAGCTTAATCACGCTATTGATAGTAATTATCCAACCAGCCTCAGCAGGATGTAGAAGAGAATGTGTTGGAGGTTTTTGTGTAAATATCTGTGATATTGAAAAACCCTTAGAAGACATTCAAAGAGAAGGTGGAGTATTGCTAGAAAATATTCGTCGAGAAGGTGGCAATGCCTTTGAATACGTCAAAAGCTATGTTCAGCAAGGTTTAGTTCCTCCATTGATCAGAGAATATACCGCTTATTTAGAATTTCAAGGAAATCAGAAGGGATGGAAGCAATTGCCCATAGACCATAGAGTTATTCTACAGCCCCACTACAAAGTCAGTTTGCCTAGTATTAGATATGCTGAAAATATTGATACGGTTCATGGTCAAGCAATTACTATTGGTGATAAAATCTATTTTCCCGACACCATAGATTTGTACGATAAAGCTGGACTTCATCTCATGATGCATGAATTAGAGCATACCGTGCAATATCAGACCCTAGGAGGTGTTACACCATTTTTAATTAAGTATCTTATTCTTGATAGTTGCTTGAGTCCTGGTTATGAAAAAGTAGATAAAAGAAATGGAAGAAACGAAAGAGAAGTAGTTCATTTTGATGTGCATGATTGCAGACAAATTGAAAAGGATGCCGATGCAAAGGCAAATGGTTTATTCGGGATTGATAAAGATGAGGATTTGTATAAATCTGAAGCTATCATTCACAAAAAAATTGTTGATGCACGAGGTGCTAGAGGTTTTAGAGAAAGCTGTGGAATTGCAGGTTGTCATCAAGGAGGAACTGTTGATAATCGTCGAGAAGCCACATATAGCAAATTACCCTCAAGTCGTCAAAACGGCAGAAGATTTTACTTGAGAAATAACTGTTCTGCTCCAATAGAATTTTTGCTACGGTACAAAGACAGAGCATCTGATGAATGGATAACCAAAGGTTGGTGGCGACTTAAAGCTAATGAAAAATCTTTTCTTACATCAGATAAATTGTATATAAAATCTTCAAATAAAATAGCTTACTATTTTGCCAGAACCACGGATGGCTCTAATGTTTCATGGCGCGGAGATAAAAAACGGCAGTATAACGGAAAGACTTACTCTATGAAGAAAAAGGAAGTAGATATTAACTCTCAAGGTCATTACAGTATTGGCTTGAAATGTTCATCCTTAAAATAAACTAAAAAAAGGTGTACATCAATATACAAAAGCCAATCATACTAGAGGCGCAAGGCAAGTGGGGGTAGGGAGACTTGAACTCCCACGAAGTATTACCCTCAACGGATTTTAAATCCGCAGCGTCTACCAATTCCGCCATACCCCCAGGTATGGATCGTTGAAAGCCCTGTTTCAACAAAGACTAATATATCATACAGCATCGACACAGGTCATGCAATTTAATTTATTTAGTAATTAGGAGAATTTTGGCGTATTTGTTTAGTTTATGGATTTATGCCCCATAATTGAGGTCACAATATCGCCGATCGCAATTGTTTTGCCAGCTTGTTCGGGAGACAATCTCGTGTTTACTGCTAAACGAAAAAAATGGTTGAAACGCGATCGCTCTGTCCATTCTGGTAATGTTTTTTTTCTTTGCTTAATGAATGTTTTTTGGAATTGGGGGTAAGCTTCCCCCGTCTGGGGGTTGCGTGTAACTACAATGCAGCGTTGACAGGGATTTACTCCCATAAATACAACTCCTCCTACTTGGAATTTGACTATGGAGTCTGCATCAGCAAACAAGCAATCTTCCCAAAAAGCAGGTACGCCACCTATTTCGATATTGGCTCTAAAACGACGACGTACATCATCAATTTCTAATTCAGGATACCAGGAAGCAATTTCCTTAAGAGTTGCGGTACTAATAATGGTTGCACCTGGAGAAAAAGTATCGTCAGGAAAACCCATTGCTAAATTTTGAGCTATTTTTATTTCAAAGCCAAAGTGCTGACTTTACCAATCACATAAAAGATCCTGTTGTTCGATTGAGTTAAATGTGATGGCGTGTTTTTTTCCTTCAATTTGGAGTGTAAGGCTGTTGGTCTTGAAATTGAATGTCGAGCGTAAGTTATGAGTTTTAGCATGGCGTTTGCCATTAACAAAATTATTATTTAGATCGAACATTGCCCAAGTACGATCGCCTTTTATTGCCCCCGACTCTAAAATCTCAACGCGATCGCATTCTTCTGGATCTAAAGACTTAATTGGATAAACAAAGAATCGAGCAACATAAGGAGTTATAGAAGTCTTTTTTATCACTAAGAGCAGATTAGAACAATTGTAATTCTTTACTGTTGATGGTTAATTGTTGAAATCTTTACCTAAAAAATGCAATTAATGGTGTACTTGGATACTAAAATAAAACTTTTGTCAATACTTATTTGCCATAATGGGGATGTACGTAACCTTTATTTACATATAGGCATTAACAAACTATGGGATTAATCAAAGGTATAACAATAAAAGCGATCGAGTCTATTCAAGGAGGGATGTCTGAATTTTATACTCCACAGTCCAGCGATGAAACAATGATTGTGAAAGTACCCGCCAACACAACAGATGACTTGTTTGTTCACAAACATCAAACCGATCAGCTATTAGTGGTTAAAGGAAGCTTTGTCTTAGTGGTTTTATACAACAAAGAATATCAATACATACCTTTGAGTGAAAAGATTCCTCAAGTTGTAATCATACCAAAAGGTATTTTGCACGGTGCTATTAACTTTGACGATCGAGATTGCCTGTTGGTCAACGCAGTATTGCGTCACGGCGATCCACAAGCGAAAGATTACCAACCAATAGAAAGACCTTTTCCCTATGATTTAGACAAAGCCAGGTCTAGTTTAGACAACCTCAAACATATGCCAATGAATTTAGTTGCAGGTGCAGGAATTTGAAGGGAAGTTTTATTTTCCAACCCAAAAGGGGATTTCAATTAAGTAATCCCCTTTAATAAAATATATTTTATTTTTATTAGGTTTTCTTTTACGCCATAGCGTTTTTTCTCTTAACGAGCAGCTGTGCTGGCAACTGCTTTGCTACCGTCCCATTCTTGAATATCTATTGACTGCAGGCTAGGGAAAAGAAAATGGTTTTCTTCCACATATTGCGCCCCAAACAAACCTTTTTCAGCCCAAAAGTAGCGGTCGGTAGTGTGTTCGTTGCGCTTAACTACTAGGAGAGCCGGAGGTACGATGCCTTCAGAAGATATATAGTTACGAGCAGCTGTTACTGGCTTATCTTCACCACTTTCGATATGATATTGAGGAACAACCTCTAGAATCTTACGTCCTTCTTGGCGACGACGGCTCTTACGTTTGCGTTTTCTTGCCAACCCTTTGACCTCCTAGAATTTACTTAAGGATTACTGTACTTAAAGTTACCGATTTGTCAACAATTGTATCGTAATGAACAAAAAAAATCAACTACTTTGTTGAAAGCATTACTAATAAAAGTTATTTTTAACTATCAAGTATGAAATGTCATATTAAGTAATTTATGATATTAAAAAACGCTAGTAATAATCATAAGTTAGTAAGATTAGTAAATTCTGGTTTAGTTTAGGGATTTGATTTCTGGCAACTATCTGGAGATTTCTGTCTTGGGAGCATCAATGTCAAATAATAATATTTCCAGTCCTGAATTTACTACTTTGTGTCAGTCTCAAGTAACTTTACTAGCTGAGAGCTTTGGGGCAGTCTGGAGCATTATTTACATAGCAGAAGATGTAATCAAGGATGGAGAAACGTCACTATTTCCTTCAGCCACTTATCCTCAAACAGAAGATAGCAGGAAAATAGAGCTTCCTAGCGTCAAATTATCTGAAGTTTGGCAGCAATTACAGTCTCATTCTTCAACCCAATTATTACCCAGCAATTTAATTGGCGATCGCAATCAAGCTGACGTACATTGGCAGACTAATACGACAGAAACAAAGCAGTTAATATTACCTTTAATCTATCAAGAAACTTTTATTGGTTTGTTAGTTACAGGACGAGAAGATCGTGAATGGTTGCAATCAGAATTAAAGCAAGTAGAAGGAATTGCTTTAACACTGGCGATCGCTCGTTTTTTGGAACTTCAATATCAATGGACTCAGGAAGAATTGACTGTTCAAGAAAATTTGAGAAGAGTTGAACGAGATCGCTTAGATAATTTGATTCATCAATTACGTAATCCTTTAACTGCATTAAGAACCTTCAGCAAACTTTTGCTTAAGCGTGTCTTGCCAGGAGATCGCAATCACAAAGTAGCAAAAAGCCTTCTCGAACAAAGCGATCGCTTTGTTCAATTACTAGAACAATTTGAAGCAGAATCATCTCCACAAACAGCTAGTAATTCTCCAACGCCTTTATTAGAAATAGGCAGTAACACCAAGTTATCTAGCAACTTTTTATTACCTGGTTTAAATTCTCAATTGGATTCTGTTAATTTGACAGAAATATTAGAGCCATTGATTGATACTGCCAAAGCAATTTCTACAGACAGAAATCTTGAATTGCAAAACAATATTCCAAGCTTTATTCCCGAAGTAAAAGGAGACTTTTCCGCTTTACGCGAGATATTTAATAACCTAGTTGATAATGCCCTCAAATATACTCCCCCAGGAGGCAAAATAATACTTGATCTAAAAACAAATCAAGCAATGATAGGAATAGCAATTCGGGACAGTGGTTATGGAATACCCAAGACAGATCAAGAACGCATTTTTGAGCGACATTATCGAGGCATTCAGGAGAAAAGTGATATTCCTGGGACGGGATTAGGACTAGCAATTGCCCAAGAGTTAGCAACAAAAATGCAGGGGAAAATTGAATTAATTAGTCCTAATAATCTAGCCAAAGATCGTCCTGGTACAACTTTTATTGTCTGGCTCACTAAAAGCACTAGAATAGTTAATTGAACCAAGGTAGTAGTACTAGCAAGGAGAAAATAGTTGCACCTAAAATTGCTGCCACAGGAAGGGTTATCACCCAAGCTAAGACCACAGACTTAATAGTTGACCAACGGACTTTTTGATTCGCAGACATCAAGCCAATACCAATTACACTGCCAACTAAAGCATGGGAAGTAGAAACAGGCAGACCAATTTTTGATGCCAATAAAATAGTTGTTGCAGTAGCAATTTCAGCACAAAAACCCGTACTAGGAACAAGAGTAATTATATTTTCGCCAACAGTAGCAATTACCTGCTTTCCTTGCACTGCTAATCCTGCAACTATACCCAATCCACCCAAAATCAAAATCCAAAGAGGAATATCAAGTTCTTTAACAGGTACAGCATTAGTATTCATAATATAGACTATGGCTGCTAAAGGCGCGATCGCATTACCAACATCATTAGAACCATGGGCAAATGCCACAAAGCAGGCACTCATTACCTGAAACTTGCCCATGATTTTCTCTAAAATAGAAGTTTTTAGTTGTTGTTGCTGGTAAGTTTCTAGACGATTCCAAGCGTATAAAGTAATCCCTGTAACAGCGGTAATACCGATTCCTAAGCTAATGGTTTGCTCTGGCAATGTAAAATAATTAAATACTGGCAACTGCACAATAGTCGGCAAGACAATAATGCCAAAAATACCTATTAAAGCCGAACTAAGCCAAGGTATCCATTCCTTTAGCTGTTGTAAATTGTCTTTTCTTTCAGACAGCCAGTAGCGCGACAAACTATGCTAACTTCCTGCGACGATCGCACTTATCATAGGAGTTATCACCCAACCCAAACAGATAAAGCCAATATTCTTCCAAGCGATCGCTTCTTTGCCAATTGCTACCCAACTAAAACCTGCGATCGCACCTACTACTGCATGGGATGAAGCTACGGGTAAACCTTTGCTAGTAGCTATTTGCAGCCATAAGCCACAAGTAAGCAATACTGCAAGCATGCCTACTATATAAGTTTGTGGGCGATCGACAAACAAACCAGGATTTGCTACCTTCGTCGCCAGAGTTGCCGATACTTGTTGACCAAAAATAACCGCTCCTGTAAACTCCAAAACTCCTGCGATGACAATTGCTTGTGTTAGGGTAATAGCTTTCGATCCTACAGATGTACCCATCGAGTTAGCTACGTCATTCGCGCCTAGATTCCAAGCGACATAAGCAGCGAGTACAGATATAAACGTCAAAGAAAAAATTGCAGTTGTAGACAAATCGATAAAAAGAATGAAGTTAGATTAATAAATTAATATTAGAACTCTTCAGTAAGAAGTTGGACTAATAACAATTACTGAACATTCATATTTGTATATTCAACTATGTTTGATTTGATGATGAACAATAAAATCATTTTCTGATAACTAACTTTAGAATTTATTTGACAAGACTTTTCATTAACTGTATTCTCAAAGGTCTCTGTATTAATAAGAACCATTCTCAAAATGAAATCTGTAGAGTTATTTATAGCACTTGGCTTGGCAACAACCGTAAGCTTATCTAGCAATGGGATAGCCGATGCTAATGAGTCTGAATTAAATTTTGAAGAAGCAAACAAGACAAATCTTTATTTAATTTCTCATGGCGGCGAAGGTGCTGAGAGTCACGATTCTCATGGTGGCGAAGGGGCTGAAGGTGGCGAAGGCGGTGAAGGAGCAGAAGGAGGTGATGGGGGAGAAGATATTCTTATTTGTTTGAATTATATTATGTAGTAGAATTTATGTCATTTGTTTATTTATTTTCTGATGGAGTCGTTGGTGATGTTTTTGAAGTTTGTGATGGCGGCGAAGGTGCTGAAGGTGGCGAAGGCGGTGGAGAAAACTAAGCAGATTATTAGTAAATTATTAGTAATAAGTTCTAACATTTGTTCCGAGTCATTACAAATGCTAATGATGTCAAATTGCAGAAAATTATTACAAATAGCTAGAATAGTCAATGCTGAAACAATAACAGTATTTCCACCAAATCATTCCCCATCAAAGCTTATTAGTTTTCCCAGAAAGATGGAAAGGTGTCTATAAATTTGAGCCTTTTGCTGCCCTAAATTGCGATCGCATGGGTGAAATAGTAATGGCGACATTGCCCACTATTGAAGTAAAAAACAAGCGGCAGCAAAACTAGATAGTAGCCTGGCTGCACCTAAAAAAAGTCAAATTGTCAAAGCTGCTTATAGTTTTCACAATTTGATTAACGTTCAAAATAGGTTGTGTATTGCCTAAAAATACTTTTCTGATAATTAAGTTCTACTTTGCTTATTACTCTCAAATAGAACTTTACTGTCAGTTTTGATTACAAATTGTGTGTGAGGATTTTATCGTGTTGAATATTTTAGAAAAAACTACCCCAGCCATTTTTGTGGCTTTAATTACAGGAATTTTTGGTAATCTCTTACCAGCTCAAAGTAACGAGTTAATCAAGCAAATTGAACAATATGGACAAGAAGGTAACAATGTTGGTCAAGTCACTAACGTAAATCAACTGCGGGATGTATCTCCTACAGATTGGGCTTATGAAGCACTGAGAAGCTTGGTAGATCGCTACGGCTGTATATCTGGATTTCCCAATCAAACCTATCGAGGAAATCAACCTTTATCTCGTTATGAATTTGCTGCGGGATTAAACTCCTGTTTAAATCAAATTGAACGTCTGATTGCTTCAACTGAATCGGTAGGGCAAGAAGATCTTGATACTATTAATCGTTTATCTCAAGAATTTGAGGCAGAATTGGCAACCATCGGTGGTAGAGTTGACGAACTAGAAAGTCGTACCGCCACACTAGAAGATAGTCAATTTTCTACTACTACTAAGTTAGCTGGAGAAGCGATCTTTGGTCTTGCTAGCGTAGTTGCAGGTTCAAATGATGATGGAGTCGAAGCAACTGATGACGATATAGATCGCGTTCCTGTATTTGGCTATCGTACTCGCTTAGAATTAGAAACTAGCTTTACGGGAGAAGATTTACTCTTTACCCGTCTTTCTACAGGTAATTTTCCCGAATTTGCCGACGAAACAGGGACTTTTCAAGGAGAATTGGCTTTTGCCGAACCTGCTGGTGGCGATTTGGGTTTAGAAGTATTAATTTACGATCGCCCTTTGGGAGAAAATACCAATGTATTAATAGGTGCCATAGGTATGGCTGCAGATGATATTGCCAATACTGTCAGTGTATTGGATGGTGACGGTGGATCGGGTGCGCTATCCGCTTTTGGTACTCGTAGCCCTCTTTATCTTCCACCTGGAGAAACAGGTATTGGTTTAACTCACAGTTTTGGGGATAAACTAGAATTTAGCGCGGGCTACCTGGCAGGAGAAGCTAGCGATCCTGACGAAGAAGCAGGTTTATTTGATGGCTCTTATAGTGCCATTGGGCAACTTACCGTTACACCTTTCGAAAAGCTAACTGTAGCCTTAACCTATGTACATGGATTAGATCAAAGCGATACGGGTGTGGGTAGCGATTTATCTAACATTCAATCGTTTACCGCAGCAGGAGAAGATATCGACCCTCTCGATCCAGGGGTGTTTGAAGGCGGAGTACCTACCGTTAACGATTCCTATGGCGCGCAGTTTTCTTTTGCTTTAAGCGATCGCATTGTGATCGGTGGTTGGGGTGGCTTGAGTAAAGTTACTACTCTATCTAGCTTTACTGCTGACGGGCAAACCATACCACGAGGTACACAAGATATATGGAATTGGGCAGGAACTTTAGCTTTTCCCGATCTTTTGAAAGAGGGAAGCATGGGTGGTGTAATTGTTGGTATGCAGCCTTGGGTAGCCAAATCAACTA
>ERZ1740059.755-NODE-755-length-16630-cov-3.992881_pt1 | contig 16630 bp, 15 predicted proteins | sample MGYA00581744_ERZ1740059 | MGnify/ENA primary metagenome ERZ1740059 (study PRJEB43018, sample SAMN04849738) | marine metagenome | isolation source: floating plastic debris | place: Pacific Ocean | collected 2008-08-28 | study: EMG produced TPA metagenomics assembly... | reverse complement strand
GAGGCAATTAATTCATTGAGATCGAAGATTTTATCAACAGCATCAACAAAACCCGTACTTACTCGGCTGTTGGGTAAGGCTGCAACGAGTTCTAATAGGGATACTTCCCCGTTATTATTGGCATCTAGTCTTACGCCAAATAGATTATTGATTCCCAACTGAGTGAATAGCTTAGTATCGGTGTTGAGTACGTCGATAACTGGCTGTAATGGTTCGAGAATATCGGCAATGTCGCTAATTATGGGTTCGGCAAAATCGCTAATAAACGTACCTAAATCTACCTCGACATTATTGAAGTTAATATTAGGCTGGGCTAACTCTTGGAATTCGCCTTTATCATCATAGCCAAAAGCATCCCAACCAATACCTAAATCGAAGAGGAAGTTAGGTAAGAATGTATCCGTACCCTCAATACTAGTTTCCGCACTAAAACCAACGCTTAACGAACCATCTAAGACGGGAATATAAACGTCTTCCGATTCAAAATCCTGTTTTAATTCTGAAACTGTTAAACGCTGTTCGTCATTTTTAGGAACTAACCGTTTTTGGTCATTATTAGCATTCTCAGTATTGTAAGCAGAGTCTAAATTAATTGCCGATTCTAAATCTTCAAATTCTTCTAAATCGTTTAACTCGGCTAACTCTGGATATTGACTAAAGTCTTCAATGATTTCATAAGTACCGTCATCTTTAAGACGAACAAAGTCAAATTCTTCTCCATCATCCAACTTATTATTGTTATTGCTATCGTCAAACTCAATAGTAGGGAGGTTATCTAAATCTTCTAATTCGACACCAAATTCAATTCTTGCCTGAGTAGGATTATCTCCATCGTTAGCCAAGTCTAGCTGCAATAAACCCATGCTGGCATTGGCATTAAAGTCATCGTTGAGAACTAGATCGACTCCTGTAGTTAACTCAGTTTTTTCTGTATTGAGGAAGAAACCAAAGTCTTTATTAATACCAAAACTTAGATCCAAACCATAATCAAAGCTAAGTTTGGCATCCCCATCTATATTTAAACCCAGGGCGGGTAAACCTAAGTCTGAGGAAAGATCGATACCGCCTAAGTCATAAACATTACCAATAGAAACATCAAAGGTAGTTTCACTAAAAGAAACGCTGCTGTCAACAGTAACATCTAAATCAATTCCCAACCTGGCAAAAGCACCCTCGATCGCACTTTCGAGTAAATTCTCTAAGCCTTCTTTCGTCAGGTTTTTAGCAGCTTTAATTTGATTGACGACTGCATCCTTAAAAGTACCGATAAAGTCGGGGGCAAAATCGCTTAACTTACCAACTAACGGTATTTCAATACCCAGCAATTCTTCGGCAATAATATCCTGAATTTCTGTCAGTGCCGATTCCAAACCTTCTGCTGTCTCTTGGGCATCAATAATTTCTACAATATCGACATTAATAACTTGATTGGGATAGTTAGGGTTATTAGAACTAATTATAATTTGGCTAGTATGACTGCCTTCTACCGCCGAATCTGCGATCGCACTAATATCAACAGCCTGAAAGTTATTAAAGTTACCTGGTGTAAAAGTTAAGTTCCCAATCGGTTCGATTTGCCCGTTGGTATTGAAGTTTAGAGTTATATTACTGCTAGGTTGACTGCCTAAAGCAACAAAAAAGCGATCGCCTAATCCATCTTCTTCTACTCTGGTGCCATCTTCCGTTTCAATTATGGCAATGCCGTTACCGCCATTAGGAATAGTTAACGGGCGATCTGTAATAGTCATAGTGGCAGAACCATTATCAACGCCATAATTTAATATTTCCCCATCAGGATTAGTCGCCTCCGTCAGAGTTAGGGTGATGGTTTCGCCGTTATCAGCAGCAACATCAAACAGTGCAGAAACATCAATGTTTGCCGAAGTTGCCCCTGCTGGAATAAATACATTATTGGGAACGAGAGGGTTATAATCCTCTCCTGCATTAGCACTACCGCTAACGGTATAGTTTACCACCAAGCCACTATTGGGTGCGGGTTTATCTAAAGTAACGACAAAATTGCCAGTTTCTCCTTCAGTAATACTAGTTGTACCCGCAGTAATACTTACCTCTGGTTCGTCATCTTTAATAGTTAAAGTCGCTGTAATATTTACTCCTAACTGATAATTCTCTCCAGCAAATAATTCCACAACTACAGTCTCATTGCGATCAAAGAAAATATCATTAGTAGGATCGACAACTATATCGACTGTCGTTTGCCCCGCAGGTACTAAGACAGTGCCACTTAAAGCGGCATAATCCAGATCAGCCGTAGCATCTCCGCTAACACTGTAATTAACTTCTATCGGAATAGGAAAAGGCGAACTAAGTTCTATTTCAAATACTCCTGCTACGGAATCTCTCTCCTCTGGAGTAACACTGGCAGTAACGATAATAGTGGGAATAACTAACTTAGCAATTTCGCCATAAACCTCGCTATTATCTTGAAAGCGATCGAAACCAATAAAATTACCAGTAGCATTACTCGCTTCATTTTCTAGAGAATCCCGTGTATCAAAAATCAGATTAGAGCCACTTACCTTAGCACTAATATCCCGAATAAATATCGCTCCACCTTTTCCCTGCGCTCCATTATTTCCAGCAATGGCTCGGTTGTAATTAAAGGTACTATCAATGATTGTCAGGTTGGCATTAGAGTTAACAAAGATCGCACCCCCTAAACCAGCACCTCCTCCTCCTGTTCCTCCAGAACCTCCCGATCCTCTAGATAAAGTTCCGCCTCCACTACCCGAACTACCGTTAGTGCCATTCCCCCCAAATGTGCCACCAAAGCCTTTCGAGCCTCCAGAGCCATTACTAATACTACCTACGCCAGTGCCTCTGCCACCGCCACCACCACCAGCACTATCTCCACCTACACCGAATCTACTACTGTTACTCGCGCCATTGTCACCCCTACTACCACTATCTGGATTAGAGCAAAGAAAACCCGAACAATCTCCACCATCTCCACCACTGTTATTACTAGTACCATCTCCACCACTACCACCGTCGCCACCTATGCCAGCACCTCTACCACCAGAACCTCCTCTACCGCTAGAACTACCGCCGATGGCGAAATTAGCGTCAAAGACAACATTATTGACAATTACTGACGAATCGCTATCAATAAAGATGGCTCCTCCAGCACCTAAGCCACCGCCTTTTCCCTTAGTAGTATTTTCTCCTTGATGTAAGCCATTAACTAAATTTAAATCGGCAAAACTAACATTTGCCCCATCAACCCTAAATAATCTGCCTAGATCTCCACCATTAATGGTTACACCAGCACCTTCAAATTGAATATCGTTGTCTTCACCGATAATAAAAGAATGAGCTGCAATGCTTTGCCCGCTAATACCACTGAGATCAATCGTGTCTAAACCAGGAATAGTCGCAGCTTCTGCGATCGCAGCTCGTAACGAACCTTCCCCACTAGCATTATTATTAGTAACTTCAATAGCATTCCGTAAAACTCCTGTATACGCTTCCAAAGTTTTAAGTTGCAATGCCAACGGTGCGTCAATTAATCCCGTAGTGTATTCTAGTTCCCAATCACCGTTTAATAATTCATTACCTGTTAAGTCTACCGATGCTGCGATATCTGCATTGGTTAAAGTACTAAGGCGATTGATAAATGCTTTACCATTTTTTCCCAACGCTACATTGCAACCATATAAGAAAATATCTCCATCTTCTGTAAGGCTATCGCCCCATTTTTCTAACTGTTCTTGATAAGCTTCAATATTATTATTGTTTAATACTGTCGAACCCAATTGCAGACTTCCAGAACTTCCATGGGAAATAATTTGAAGACTATTAATGTTGCTTCTAGCTGCTAATACTTCTGATATCTGTTCTACTCCATCTAGAGCAGAATCTAAGACTATAACTTCTGTGCCAAATTCAAGATCTTGAATCAGATCCTGATAGTTAACTACACTGCGATCGACAATAACAAGATTAATATTTTGATTAGGCATAATAGATACTTCTCGCTTTATTATTTTAAAATAAGCTTTTAATAAAAGATATTTATTAAAAGAATTAAAATACAATATGTATATCTAATATATGATTATGCCGATACCAATTTATAAGTAAAAATAAGAAGATTTAAAGAAGATTTGATAAAGCTAAGAAAACTTTTTACATTTATATATTCTTTCTTCGTCGATACAATAGAGGAATTATTGATAATAAAGCTAAGAAAGTAAGAGCCATAAAAAAAGAAAGGCGATCGCCTCCACTCATTGCCTCTTCTCCGCTATGACCGATCCAAGTGTAGGCGAAGCTACCAGGAATTACGCCTACAAAAGTAGCAACAGTATAGTCAGCCCAGTTAATTGTAGTTAAACCAAATAGATAATTGACTAGATTAAAGGGAGAGATAGGAATTAAGCGAGTTGTTAGCACAAATGAAAAAGGGCAATCTAAAACAGCAGTTTGGAACTTGTTGAGCTGCTTGTTTTTACTAAACTTTTGTTGAGCAAAATCCTGTAGCAAATAACGAGCCGCTACAAAAGCACAAAATGCACCCAAAGTAGCACTAACGATCGAAATTAAAGTTCCATGCCATAAACCAAAAAGACTGCCACCAACAATAGTTAAAATTGTCCCAGGAATACCTATTACTGTTAAAACAGTATAAATACCAATAAAGACTATTTCAATATAACCTTCATACTGCCTAATAAAGCTCTTGAATAATGTGACATCAAAAACAATTTTTAATGGAGTAAAAATAAACAGTATGATTAAAATTAATCCAGAAAGCAATAAGGCGATCGCTTTTTTGGTAATTATAACAGCATAAAACTTTTGGCATGTCTTTTTAAACATGATGATAATTAGACCAAAGATCCTCCACAGCTAGAACCCGTTCCCGCCGTACACCCATAACAGTAATCTGCTGTTTTGATTTTGTTAATTACATCCAAATTATCTAATTTTAAGATCTTATCGACAGTTAGCTTTTCTCGGTTGGGAGTAGTAGCAATAATACTTTCCATTTGATTGAAATCGCAATCATAAACATTTCCCAAGTAGTCTATAGATAGCTCATTACGGCACATTACATGTTCCAAAGTTTGTGCATTGTAATTGTCTTCTAAAAACTCAAGATAGTCATCATGAATTTTTCGACGCTGTAAAAACTGCTTTGTTCTACCAATGGGAATATTGGTAATAGTAAAAAGGTTATTAAAGCTAATATCAAAATTATCTTTCAAATAAGTTTTATAGTCTTGCTCTAGCTGTTGCTGATTGGGAGTAAGAGAAAAATTATTATCAATAGGTAAAGCAGGATTATAAACCAAATCCAAAACTAAATCTGCATCTTTTCCATAATCTAATTGATTCAGCTGTTGAATTGCTCGAATCGAATTATTATAAACTCCTGCACCTCTTTGTTTGTCTACATTAGATTCTAAATAACACGGAAGCGAAGCTGTAACTCTCAGTTTGTGTTTGGCAAAATATTTGGGTAAATCTTCGTAACCAGGCTCAAAAAAAATCGTTAAATTGGAGCGAACAATAACTTCTTTTCCCTTCGCCCTAGCTGCTTCTACTATGGGGCGAAAACCATAATTCATCTCAGGCGCACCGCCTGTCAAATCTACGGTATTAATCTGAGGATAACGATTGATCAACTCTATAATCTGCTGGCAAACCTCAGAAGACAATTCTTCTGTACGTATCGGACTAGCTTCTACATGACAATGGGTACAAGCAAGATTGCACTTCCTCCCCAGATTAACTTGCAAAACCGTAATTTTATTTTTAACCAAAGGTGCAGCTATTTTTTGGTCAAAGGGAGTAAGAGAAGTTTTGGCTGTCGATGACATAAATTAGTAATGAAAAATAATTGATGAAAGGCAGTTGGCAATTACGATGGTAATTTTAACTAATTTAGCCTTTGCAACAGTTTAAATTATTAAAGCCAGATTAATATTTACTGATATTCATTATTTGCTATCGATCACCGCATCAGCCTCAATCTCAACTAATATCTCTGGAGCAATCAAACGGCTCACTTCCACCATGGTAGTTGCAGGGCGAATATCGCCAAAATATTCATTATGGGCTTTAGCAATGGTTTGCCAACGATCGATATTAGTTACATAAATTCTGGTACGCACTACGTTTTGTAGACTTCCTCCAGCCATGATTAATGCCGATTCAATATTTTCAATAATTTGCTTTGTTTGGGTATATGGATTTCCTAAACCAACAATTTTGCCAGCCTTATTTGTTGCCGTAGTACCAGAAACATGAATTTGATTGCCAATTCTGACTGCTCTAGAATAACCTGCCAACTTTTCCCAGGGAGAATTAGTGCAAATGTTTTTTCGTTTCACTTTAGATTAAGATTAATTTTAAAAAACTATTGCTATTAGCTCAACTCTACTTCGTCCGTTATAAAAAGTAGTACTATTTGTAACTAAACTAATTATTAACAGAATTTTAGATCGATAGTTGTTTTAAAATAATTGAGAAGTTAATAATCTAATATTAATTATTTTTTAATGACTGTTACTGCACCAAAAACCAATCTTGGATTAGCTTCTCGTTTAGTAAATGGCGTTTTGGCGATCGCACCTTTAGCCGATTTTGCCAAAAACCGCGCCCGCAACATGATGATTAAGCGAGCCGAATCCATTGGAGTGCCTTGGCGAGAAAACTTCCGACAATTGAGCGATCGCAATTGGGATGCAGATCTGTTGGCAGTTCAAAACCCAAACTTAGAATATCCTGCATACTACACTACTTCATTCCATGCCTACGATGAAGGCAATTTAAGCTGGAAAGCTGCTTGGGAAGTAGAATCAGCATCTCGTGCTGTTCATGCTCAAATATGGTCATCGGGGGATGTGAGTGGAGATCCGATGCTTCGAGGCAGCTATAGTAAAGCAATTCAAGAGAATATTGAGATATCGCCCCAAAATATTCTCGATTTAGGTTGTGGTGCAGGAATGAGCACTTTTGAGTTACAAAAAATATATCCCGACGCTCAACTTACAGGAGTCGATCTTTCTCCTTATTTTCTGGCGGTAGCAAAATATCGAGCCGAAGAAGCTAACCAAAACATCAATTGGGTTCACAGTGCAGCAGAAACTACAGGCTTACCCGACGGTAGTTTTGATTTAGTTTCCGCCTGCTTGATGTTTCATGAATTACCCACAACTGCTGCTAAAGAAATTATCACAGAAGCCCGTCGCTTGTTACGCCCTAGTGGTCATTTAGCCATCATGGATATGAACCCCCAGTCGGAAATATTTCTCAAAATGCCGCGTTACATCCTTACTTTGCTTAAAAGTACCGAACCTTATATGGATCTGTACTTTAGTTTGGTAATGGAGCAGGTATTTACAGATGCAGGGTTTGAAACTCCTAGCGTTACGATCAATAGCCCTCGACATCGCTCGGTAATAGCCCGTGTTAAATCCAATTAACGTGTAGGGGCGATTCGCGCGATTCGCCTTTACTTTACCAACGCCTATAAAACCTCTCTCTTTAAATAAGGCTGCAAAACATCAGGAACTTTAACCGTACCGTCTGGCTGCTGATAGTTTTCCAAAACTGCTGCCATTGTTCTACCAATAGCCAAACCTGAACCATTTAAAGTATGCACATACTGCGTGCCTTTTTTACCAGCTTGTTTAAAGCGAATATTAGCTCGGCGGGCTTGAAAATCTCTAAAATTAGAGCAGCTAGAAATTTCGCGATACATATTCGCAGAAGGCAACCATACCTCTAAGTCATAGCATTTTGCCGCGCCAAAGCCGATATCCCCCGTACATAATTCTAAAATTCGATAAGGTAGCTTGAGAGCTTGTAAAATGGCTTCGGCATTCTCTACCAAAGTCTGATGTTCGGCTTCAGAAGTTTCGGGGGCTACTACTTTGACTAATTCCACTTTATTAAACTGATGTAGCCTAATTAATCCGCGACTGTCTCTTCCTGCACTACCTGCCTCGCGACGAAAACAAGGAGTATAAGCGCAGTGATGAATGGGCAACTCACTATCTTCAATCACCTCATCGCGATAAAGATTGGTTACAGGCACTTCTGCCGTAGGAGTAAGCCAGAGATCATCATTGCTGCACTTGAAGCTATCTTCAGCAAATTTAGGTAGCTGACTCGTACCCTGAAGGGATGCACTATTAACCAGCACAGGAGGCATTACTTCCAGATATCCCGCAGCAATTTGTGTATCGAGCATAAAGCTAATTAAAGCCCTTTCCAAAGCTGCCCCTGCACCCACAAGGTTAACAAAGCGACTTTGAGCTACTTTTACGGCTCTTTTAAAATCTAAGATGCCTAGTTTTTCGCCAATTTCCCAGTGTGGTAATGGATTTTGGTTGTCCGTAATATATTCATCGCCCCAACGCTTAATTTCTACGTTTTCCTCTTCTCCTTTCCCCAAAGGAACAGATTCATCGGGTAAATTGGGCAATTCTAATAAAAGAGCCTCTATTTTAGCTTTGAACTCTTTTTCTTGCGGCTCTAACTCGCTTAACTTAGTTTTGATCTTATTTCCTTCTGCTTTTAGCTGGGCAATCTCCTCCCCTTGAGGATTGCTGCCGCTACCAATCTTCTTGCCAATCAATTTACCAATTTCATTACCCCGCGCACTAAGTTGGCTGCGCTTGGTTTCCAATTCCCGCGATGCACGATCTAATTCTACAATTGGCTGAACATCATAACTACCATTACGGCGATCAATTAACTCTTGTATTTTTTCGGGGTTGGCTCGAATTAGTTTTAGGTCTAGCACCGCTTTTTCTTTGTTAAATCATTGGCTTCTTTTCTTTATGCTAGGATATCTCGTTTTTGGAATTTGAAGTGAGCCAAAATAGTTGAATTGAGTTAAAAGCGATAAGCCTACGGCATGGCTTGCGCTACGCTTTGAAGCAAAGTTGTTTAGATCGATACTGTTAAATCTAAATTAAATCAATTCATCTTTGTGTTTTTTAAGTAGCACGACTGAGCTTTTTTCTAAGTTTTTTAAAAGATGTTAATTAAACAAAAAATACAGCATAACTTTATGTCTCTAAATTTTTTGAATTTTTATTATAATTATTAATGTTTATTTCGGATAAACTCCAATAACCCTTATGGCAAAAGACAATAATTTAATTAAATTAATACTAAATATAGGTGACAATAAAACTTTTTTTAAATTAGTTCATTTAATCGAAAATTTGGTCGCTAAGGTTTTGTCTATTGTTTTATTAGTTTTAATTTTGGTAGCTTTAGCCGATTTAGTTTTTGTTATTGGTAGCAATATATTGACCGAACCGCTTGGTTCAATTAATAAAACTCTCATCGAACTATTTGGTTTATTTTTAAATATTTTAATTGCTTTAGAATTGTTGGAAAATATTACTGTTTATCTTAAAAAACATATTTTTCAAGTCGAGTTAGTTATCTCTACCTCTTTAGTTGCAGTTGCTCGTAAAATCATTATTTTCGATTTGCAAAAGTATTCTGGCAATGATCTAATTGCCTTGGGTTTTGCGATTTTAGCTCTCTCTATTAGTTACTGGCTAATTCAACGGTTGCGAAAGAAATAATACCATTTATCACTAATAGCCAAAGACGTGGTTAGCGTTTTATTTTAATTCTCTAGTTCATCCCTCATTTATGCAACGCCGAAAAACAATATGCTTTTCCCAGTCACAAGAGATACATGATATGGTGTTAACCAAAATATTTCTCCAATAAGAACATGGCATTAATTCAAGGTACTAATAATAGCGATAGCTTTGGCATTGATGATAATCCAGTTAGTGATGATACTGTCTACTTAGGAGCGGGCGATGACACCTTTACTGTAGGTAATGGAACCGATACTGTCTCAGGAGGTAGTGGAGCTGATGTAATATCTTCTACTCCTGCATTTGCTTCGGTTAAAAGCATAGTTTTCGGTGAATCTGGCGACGACCGAATTGACGTAAGCTTTGTATTTGAGAGCGAACTGTATGGCGGAGATGGCGACGATTCTATCAAGGGGGGAATTAGTACCGATATGTTATTTGGAGGAAACAACAATGATACTCTTGATGGATCAAATGGTAATGACCGTATCTATGGCGAAGAAGGCGACGATTTGCTCTTTGGCGGGAACGGTTCAGATACTCTTAGTGGTGGAAATGGAAACGATACCTTGATTGGCGTATATCTAGCTGGAAACGAAAGAGATGTTTTATATGGTGGTAGTGGTGCAGATGTTTTTGAAATCATTCCTTTCAATCGCAATGGCATAATGAATGATACCAGCGATGTTATCTATCTCAAAGATTTTCAGTCTGGAGAAGACAAAATTGACTTATTCGGGTATCCAGATTACTACGAACTGCAAACTTCAGGTGCTGACACGCTAATCTATGCAAAAAATAGTAGCACAGGTGAGATTGGTAATCTGTTGGCAATTGTCGAAAACCACAGCAATTTAGACTTATATTCTTCAGACTTCATCTAGTCTTTTTCCCTATCAATTCATCTCTTAGTTCAGTAACGCCCTCAGCCTTAATAAGCTAATCTGTTTCTTAGGAGTTATTCCTCCTGCCAAGTTTTAGTACATACAGCATATAGCTCTACTCCGTATTCATCGGACTGGATTCTGACTGGTAAAGAACGAAATCTGGTATGAGCAAATAGCTTTTCCAAATCTTCTGCCGAACGATAAATTGAGTGCCATTCCAAAAGATGCTCTAATATTACGCGGTCGGGATTAGCAGAGTGAAAGCTGCCCAAAATAACAGTACCATTGGGCAAAAGGCGATCGTATACCCAGTCAAGCATCCGAATTAATTCGCGATCGCTTAAATAGTTTGCCATACTAACGCTATAAATCATTTGCTGGGGAGCAATATCAATATTGCTATAGCCTTCGGCAAGTAAAAATATATTATCTTGAATAAAAGTTAGGCGATCGCGAAAACCCCATTTATGAGCCACATTTGCAGCAGCGGACAAGTCTTGATGATTAAAATCAACACAGGTAATGTGGGCATTGGGTGGTTCAGTTTGGAAATAAAGATTTAAAATTTCTGATGCTGTACCACTGCACAAACTAGTCACAGGCATAGGATTATCAGCAGTCCAGTTTTCTGCTAGCTGCTTAATCGTATCAGTAATTACGCCACCACGATTTTTAAGAGCCAAAAAGGTAGGTAAGCTACGAATCCAACGATCTAAATAAATACCTAGATGTCCATCTCCTTCTGGTTCATTTTGGGACAGCAGTTCGGTAACATAAGAGTCGCTAGTGCGATTTGCTGGCTTGCGAAAAGCAAGATCGATAAAGCTACTGAGCATAAAAAAAGGAAATGTTTCGCGAAACAAGTAAGTCCCTATGGCTTGTTGAATTTTTGGCTCTTGAATTAGCTGTTCTCGCAAAGAGCTAATTAACATATTACAAATTTTATTAATTTGTTCTTGAGCCTCAGCATCTTCAATATCTTTGCTACGAATTTCTTGCTTGATACTCTGAAGATTTTCTTTAAATAATTCTGTCTCACCAATTAATTCAGGAGGAATAGCATCCTGTCCTTGTTGTCCTGTGCGCTGGATATCATACTCTGGAGAAACCTGCACTCTCCGCATTAAATGAGATACCAAAGAAGTGGTTTGTCGCAGTCGATTAGAAAGATTGTGGGCTAAAGACTGATAAAAGCGATCTGACAAGCCAGGAACAGAAGTTAACAAAGAATAGAGGTTTTGCTCGTTTAAAACACATACCTCTACCTCTTCTTGGGCAATTACCGCAGCACTGGTGGGGACACCTTCCAAGAAAGACATTTCCCCAAATATCTCTCCTGGCTCTAAAAAAGCGATCGCTACATCTCTACCTGATGCTGCTCTTTCCACCCGCACTATCCCTTTTCGCACTAAGTAAATTGCACCAGATAAACGACCTTCTCTAATGATTATTTCCCGTTGCTGATAGGTGGCAACCTGGGCTTTTTCTAATAGAACGTTGTAGTCTTCCGTAGTTAGGTATTATAGTTTACTGTTCATTTAGAGTGGGTTCTCCGAGCTGCACCCCAGGTAATATGCCCAAATTGGTTAGAATCGATGTCATATTATGAGGATAAGTATTTGCAGTCTGACAAATTAGGACGTTGGGCTTGATGATGAAATAATCTTTTGATGGCGGCTTTTCTTCTTTGGGGAGATTCAGTAGCTAGATTCCAGAGACTTTCATAAAAGAAAAAAGATACTCCAGCAAACTCATGCTCGCGAGCGATTTTAACTTGCTTATTGATTTTGTGCCATAAAATTGGACGACCTTTCAAGCCTGATAGCACCCCAATACCCACAGGAATGTGTTCTTTAGCAGCCAAGATCTCAGGTTTTTTCTACTCTTTGATTAAACTTTCGTTGCTGTAACGATATATTTTAACAATTAATTCTTCAATAAAGCCTTTACGCTCCCAAGTGTACCAATCCATTAAAAAGGAATTGAGGGAAAAATGTTGGGGGTTGGGAGATACAGAAACAATAGCTTGAGGATTATGACGTTTAAGCTCATGAAATAGGGTTTCGACATAGGCAGTGATTTTATCTGCTCGCCAACGAACCCATTCTGGGTCTTTATAGTCTTCTGGAGGGGATTTGCCGTTATGTTCTTCTTGATATAGCTTGACTGTATAGTCGTCATATCCCAGCTCTGAAGGATAGCCAAAATGATCATCTAGCTGAATACCATCAATGTCATAGTTGCTAACTATTTCTACAAGCAGATCGGTCATGAATGCTTGCACATCAGGACGCAGCGGATTTAACCAGACTCGCTCGTGTATCTTGCCTTCCAACCAAACAGTGCTACCATCTTGCATCGGCAGGGGACATAAAACCAAACTCAAACCAAGGAATTACGCTCATTCCTTTTTTGTGTCCTTCTCGAACAATTTCTTTTAGAATATCTCTGTTTTGCAGTCCTTCAGTGGGGTCAAGAGCAAGTCCTGTTATCGATTCTGATACTTTAGAGGGATAAAGCGTGTAACCCCAATTCCAAACGGTAGGATAAAGTGTATTAAAATTGGCTTCTGCCAAAAGAGAGACGGCTTCTGCTGTTTTGCGATTCTCAAATAAAACATCGCTATCAATATTGGTTAGCCACACTCCTCGCAACTCTGTTCGAGTATCTCCTTGGCACTGTCTTAATTCACTCTGAGCCAACTGTCTAGAATGACCAGGAAAAGGGGTTATGGCGACAAAAGTCAAAGCCAAAATAAATAAAAAAATCAACCAAGATACACGACCCTTTTCTTGGCTAAACTGAACTAGCTTATTGGCAAAAGTATCAAATGATTTGGCAATACGTTCTTTCATCTATGCCTTAAAATTTAGAGGATACGGCGATTATAGCTGCTTATTTTTAATCTTTCTTGATACACACTTATTTTTGGTAAGAGCATATTATCTCATGGATATTCGTCGTGCAAAAGAAGCGGATCTAACAGCAATTGTCAATATTTATAATCAAAGCATTTCTAGCCGTATGGCAACAGCCGACACCGAACCAGTTACCATCGAAAGTAGACTAGATTGGTATCACAATCGCTCCGTCAATCGCCCTTTGTGGGTAGCAACAGCTGAGGATGAAATAACGGGCTGGCTTAGTCTTCAGAATTTTTATGGTCGTCCTGCATATGCCCAAACTGCCGAAGTTAGCGTGTATGTCGCTACTCAATATCATCATCAGGGAATTGCCAGTCAGCTTTTAGAAAAAGCGATCGCTTTTTGTCCCCAATTGCAGTTAACTACCTTGTTAGGCTTTGTTTTTGCCCACAATCAACCCAGCATAAATCTTTTCCAAAACTATGGTTTTACCCAATGGGGTAATTTACCCAATGTTGCAGTACTTGACGATCGCGATTGTAGTTTATTAATTTTGGGCTTAAAAATTACTCCTGGCTAATGATTTTAGATAAGCTACCTATATTTAGATAGTTTTCGGTTAAATTTCCTTGAATTACATCACAAGGCTTATCTGGCTCGCCTAAATCGCTAATTACTAAATCTGCTTGGCTAAAATCCTGCTTTCTAGTGTAGTTATTAACCGTAACTATAGTTTTCAATCCTGCTGCTTTGGCTGCAATCAATCCATTATCAGAATCTTCTAAAACCAAAAAATTATTAGCAGGAAGTTCCATTTTGTTGAGGACATATTGATAAATATCAGGAGAGGGCTTTTTGGCTGCCACAATATCTCCTGCCGCAATTACCTCAAACCAATCTAAATCTAAATATTTTTCCAGCAAAGCAATTACATTCGGCAAAGAAGATGTAGTTGCGATCGCCATTGAAATATTAGCTTTTCTAGCTTCTTCTATGAGTCTTTTTACTCCTGGTCGCATCGTAATTGCACCACTACGAAGTAGCTTTAGATAATATTTGGTCTTCAACTGATGGATCTCCGCCGCAAATTGGGTGACATCTTTGCTGTTAATAAAATTAGATTTGTATTGATGTAAGAAATATTCTACTCTCTCTTTACCTCCCGCAACTTTTAATAATTCACCATAAAAATCTACCGACCAATGCCAATCTAATCTAGCTTCTTCAAAAGCACTATTAAAAGCTACTCGATGTCCATCTCTTTCCGTATTAGCCAGCGTTCCATCAACATCGAATATTAAACCTTGTAACTGATTCATCTTATATTTATCAATTTTCTCAGTAGAAATACTAAGACTAGCTTTTGTATCTAGTTATTTGTGGATTAGTTGTTTTCTAAGGTATCAAATACTGGACAGTCAAACAATAAGACATTGCTAGCTGTACAAAGCAATCTTAAGATAATTTGTCGGCAATTTAACTTGTTGAACTGATTTTCTAAGGATAAAATTGGCTAAGAATATTTGTCGATCTTGGTAATAGTAATTATTCAATGCGGCAACAATCTGGTTATTTTTATAATTCATTTGTTTGGTTGCCAACTATCAACAAAATTCGTATTTTAAATCTTAATAGAAATGTGTTAACAAAGGCTTATGCAAATTCTCAATAATCAACAGGTAAGCTATTGCAATGTCTCTACCAAAAAAATGGGCGAACCAGAATTTCTGCCTGGAATATCTTTTCAAGACAAAATTTATATTAAACACAAATTTTTCTTTTTAGAAGATAAACATGATGCAGTAAAATATTGCAAACAAAAATATCTGGAAGAAAGAGGCGGAAAATCTTATGTATTGGTTGAAGATACAATTGGTTTAACAGTCTGGGTCGAAGATAAATCGGCAAGAATTTTAGGAGAAGAAGATCCTCTAGAAATTATTCAAAATATAGATTTAGAAGATTTAGTTTCTAAAATGCGCAGCGTAGGAGGGATTAAAATTAGAGATCGGCGACACAACCTAAAAGTCTACAAACAATGTGTGGTGGGTAGCGAAGTTTGCGAATATTTAGCAGATTCTTTAGAACTTTCTATCGAGCAAGCAATTAGCTTAGGACAAAGATTAATGAATGAAAAGTGGATTCACCACGTTGCAGATCAACATACATTTAAAAATGAACACCTATTTTATCGTTTCTATTGGGACGAAGAGTAAAAACAAGGGATGAGGAACAAGGAGTGAAAATTAAAGGACTAGTAATAATTGAATTACCACTCCTTTTTTATCAATCAACATAAAAGTAAATTAAGCAGTACACGGTTGAGAGTTATCTAGTTTGCGAAGCTCTCTACTACTCTTTGGAGGTAGGGGTAGCTGATGACTAGCATGAAAATCTTGCTGTACTTTGTATGTAAGACGAGGCGAAACTTGACGGACAATTTGACCTAATAGGCGATCGCCTGTAGCCTGAATTAAAGAAGACGATAATTTGCTAATAAACTGCGGAAATTCCACTCCAACTGACAAATCTAATGTCCAATTTACTTCTGTTATTTGTGAAGGAATAGTTTGCTTGCGGGAAAATAAACCTTCTTTTGAGTCAACTCTATCTTCTGTCGCAATTTGAGTCAATTCCATAGATGCTTGATAATTAACATCATATCCAGGAGCTTCATAATCAGGAATAGGAATAGTCTGCATTTGATAAACTCTACCTACAGGTGGATGTAAAACCACTCCAACTTTTGGCTCTACTTCATAACCAAAAGAACCATATTTTCCTACAGTCAAAACATAACCATTATTTCCTAACGGTTCCACCTTCATTGGTTGAGCGCAACGGCAAAACCATCCTTCGTGAGCATTTAGATATCTAGATACTGTATCTGCATCACTATACATATCCATTCGTCCTTTAAAGCCAACTTGAAAAATGAAGGCTTTTTTGTTTTCTAAGGAATTAGTACAGGTAAGCTGCATAGAGTTAGATGGGGAAATTTATAAAAGTGTATTGGGTGAACTATCGATAAATTTGGATTGCATACTGATTTTTAAACTACCGCTTTATAATCTCCTCTACTGTTAAGATGATTACAATAAAGGTGTTAATTATTAGCTAAACACTTTTTTTTTCAAACAGGTGTGATTTAGAATTGAGATGAAAGTACTTGTTGCTGGAGCCACAGGACAGACTTGTAGACATATTGCGCAACAGCTAAATGCTAAAAATATACCAGTTAAAGCCTTAGTTAGGGAGTTAGAAAAAGCCCGATCTA
>ERZ1740059.754-NODE-754-length-16631-cov-9.348878_pt1 | contig 16631 bp, 14 predicted proteins | sample MGYA00581744_ERZ1740059 | MGnify/ENA primary metagenome ERZ1740059 (study PRJEB43018, sample SAMN04849738) | marine metagenome | isolation source: floating plastic debris | place: Pacific Ocean | collected 2008-08-28 | study: EMG produced TPA metagenomics assembly... | reverse complement strand
CTGTTAGATACAGTACATAGAATTGGTAGATGCACCCTGATAACTGTCTCCCCCGGTAAGCCCACAAAGCACGCTGGGGGTTTTTGTATAGAGAGTCAAACACACAGCTTTAATCAAGAAATCTATTGGTCGAATTAAATTTGACTCAAGTAAACTGGTGGAGCAAGATACACCCATTACACAAACCTGCTTGAGAACATAAATGTCCACTAAGGGTTTCTTCTTAAGTAATACAACTTAAATCTTCTTTTTTTACTTAGTCATTCTCAAAGTATAACCTCTTTTGATTGCTAAGTCGTAAAATCTATTTAAGTATTGTATTTAATATAACATATTTAAATGCGATAATTTACACTAGCACCCTCACCTTTTATATTCATGCAATTAAAGCTTATAAGCTTGAATATAGGTAGTTTTAGCAGAAGCAATCTACAAGCCCTACTCCGAATTTCTTCTTAGAATTAGGGGCTATGCATGTTTCCGCTTATTGATACATCTCACGGGCAGAATGGGAATAATGTATTTATTATTAAAGATTTCCCTGTATTTACGTAAACACGGATGATGTACTTTCCACGAAATTTAAGTTGACACAAGAATAATTAATTGTTTACTATCAATTTTTGGTAGATGATATCGTCGGTAAAGCAAGCCCTAAAGGTATTGCACAATTCTAGTCGCGTCGAAAATTGCTTATTCCTGTGACAAATCCGACCCGCTTTTAGCCTATTTTTAGTATTTATTCTTAAAACACAGCGGTATCTCTCACTTGATATCACCTGTCGATTTCAAAGGATGAAAAGTTCCCTGAATTCTAATTATTTTCTATGGTATGATTTCGTTTTGTATTTAATAAATCAAAAATAGCTCAAAATCATTAAGATTATGCCTTTAGCTGTAATTAAATTTTCTAGTGAAGACTGCGGTATTTGTCACAAAATGTCTTTTTATGACGAAAAAGTGGCTCAAGAGCTTGGTTTGCAATTTATTGATGTCAAAATGCAGGATACCACTGCTTACCGTAAGTATCGTAAAATTTTATTAACTCAATATCCCGATAAATCAGAAATGGGATGGCCTACTTACATAATCTGCGATTCTCCCGAAGAAGAACCGAAGATTTTGGGTGAAGTGAAAGGAGGGCATCCCAAAGGAGAATTTAGAACTCGTCTGCAATCAGTTCTCGATCAAGTCAGCAATTAGATCAATTTTTTATATCAAAAGACTTGACTTCTAAGACTGGACCAATCATAGCAGCTGTCATTACATCTTCGCGTACATCTCCTGTGACTTCTGCTTTTTGTCCTTGTTGGAGTAAGCTTTTATCTGCTCCCCTCATAATTTCATAGGTTTTACCATCTTCACCGACTAACGCCCAAGCGCCCATACCAATATCGCGGCGTTCAACGGTACCTTTAACTGTAATACTCATGTTTGTTGTTAGTGGTTAGTGGTTGGTGGTTGTTGGTTGTTAGTTGTTGGTTGTTGGTTGTTGGTTGTTGGTTGTTGGTGGTTAGTGGTTGGTTGTTGGTTGTTAATTGTTCCTTCTTAGCCACCTCAACCATCAAATATCAACCATCAACTATCAACCATCAACCATCAACTATCAACCATCAACCATCAACTAAGCAGGTTGTTCGTCATTTTTAACTGCAAAACGAGCCAGTGCGAAACAAAGCAGTGCATTACCAATCAGAAATCCACGAGCTAATATACCACTTCCCAATCCCCAAACGGCTGGATCGGTGAGTGAACTTATAGCTAAACAAGCTGAAATACCCAAGCTCGAACCGATCGCAAACCACTTCCATTTTGGATGCCCTAATAGCAAGGCCATTAAAAGCATCGGAGCTAAAACGCTGGCAAACAATGGGTTAAAAGGATTAGTTCCCTGTAAAGTATTACCTAGTTCGGGAATAGAACTACCTAGTAAGCGGAAAGGCCATTGAGGAAGATCGAAGATGTAAAATCCTTTTAAGAAGAATAACCCAGAACTACCCGCAACTAAACCGCTCGCTAGACTCCAAGTGAAAGTGAAGGGGAAGTAAACTCGCAAAAACCAAGCCAAAAGGTAGGAACCTACTACCATTAAAACCTTGGGTAAAAGCGCTACCATACCGCCATCAAGCCAGAAACCGGGATTGAGATAACCGCTATCGCGCAACCAGCGGAAGAAGTCTTGGAAACTAATTGTTCCTTGTGTCCCAAGTAATACTGCTGCTTCAGCATTCAATTGTCCAGCACCATAATAATTCAAGCCGTCATCTTGAATAACTCGTGCTGATTCGGTAAGAACTTTGACAATTTCGTCTGGTTGTTCTACCCCTGTAGCTTTAACTAATGCAGCCACCCCAGCAACGTGTGGTGCAGCCATACTTGTACCCTGCAAGCCAAGAAAAACTTCTTCGCCTTTGCTCTCCATATCAATGGTTTGTTGCAGAATTTTACCAGCATCGCTACCACCAGGAGCAGAAATATCTACTCCAGCACCATAATTAGAATAAGGCGCTTTTTTTCCATCGGGGCCTAAAGCAGAAACTGCGAAGACGTTGGGATAACGTGCCGGATAAGAAGCAGAATTTTGATTTTCGTTTCCAGCGGCTGCAATTATTACTACTCCTTTAGTGTGAGCATAATTAATTGCATCTTTCATCAATTGGCTTTCACCGCCACCACCCAAACTCATGTTAATCACATCTGCGCCATTGTCAGCAGCAAATTTTATTGCTTCAGCAATATCAGCTACCGTACCGCCACCATAACTACTAAGTACCTTCAAAGGCATTAAGCGGGCTTCGTAAGCAACTCCAGCTACACCAAAGCTATTATTAGTGGCTTGAGCAATAGTACCGGCAACGTGGGTACCATGTCCGTTGTCGTCAGAAGCGTTTTCTCTATCGTTAACAAAGTCGTAGCCTTTGACAAACTCGGTTTCAAATAAATCACGTACCTTGGTAACACCGGTGTCAATCACGGCTACCGTTACGCCTTGACCTTTAGTTTTATCCCACGCCCCTTCGACGTTAATATTATGTAGGTGCCACTGTTCGCTATATAGTGGATCGTTAGCACCTTTGAGGTTTGGCTTTACTTCGTCTACAATATCGTCGAACTGTAAATATTCAGCTTCCCTAGCGACTTCGTCTTGTTTGGGATTGCCCCCTTCGGGAATTTTATATATGTAGTTGGGTTCAATAAATTCCGTGTCTTGGGCGAATTCTGAATTACGTAGTTCCTTGATTCGCTGTTTATCCCCTTTGATAATATAAACATTATCATTCTCGGAAAATTTGTTATCAAATCGGGGACTGACATCGTACTTTTGTGCGATCGCTTGCAAATCTTGTTGCAATTCTTCAGCCGGAATATTTTCCCGGAAATCCAGCACAATCGTCTCAAATTCACCGCGAGCTGCTAGCCCTTGAATGTTAACAAAAGTTAACAGGGCAAAACTCAACCCGATGACAAACAAGCAAAATAATAGAAGTTTTTTCATGTGAATCTAAAAATCGCTATGCAGTGAGTTTGAACACTACCATAACTTACACAGAAGCATGTTTGCTTGAAGACGACAGCATATCTACAAACTTTAACTTCCGCTCATTTATTATTTGTAATTTACCATTAGGTTATTCTATGGAACGCGGACTTTTATGGTTGCCTTTACTAATAGCTTTTTCTTGGTTGGCTTGGCAAGGTTGGAGAGAATATCAAAAAGTTGAAGGTTATCGTATTTGGGCGGAAAACTTTGACCGAGCAAAGTACGATATTTATGCGGTTTTGGCTCAAGGGGGAAACGATATCACTTGGGGAAAACCCACCGTTGAAGGTATTGTCGATTTAGAAACTTTTTCTCTAGATCGTGTTTCACAAATATATCTTTTAATAGATGACAAACCAATTGATATCGATAATTTACCTAGAAGAGCGAGAAAAATTGAATTAGAATTTGTACTTCCCGAAACTTCTAAATCTGTTCGCATACCTTTTACAGAAATCCCCTTAGCAGGAGAATGGGGAAAGTTTCTGCAAGGTGAATTACAACGAATCGAAAATGTTGCGGTGAGTGGTGAGTAGTAAGTGGTGAATGGAAGTACGATGGCTTTCATACTTATTGGTGAGGTGGTGCTTGGCTATGGTTGCCATTTTTTCCTTATAGACTACTTGCTCGCTTCTTTACCACTCACCACTCACCGATCGTCACGGGCACCCATAAGAATTTTTTTCTTCTAAAAAAATTCTTATGGGAACCCTTCACTCTAATATTTAAATTGTTGCACCTTGAGCGAGATAAAGTCACAAGAAATCTTGTACTTTATGTTCATAGTTCATAATTCACATTTTTTAATAAATTGATGAACACCAAATCAACATCCAAGGTGCCCGTTGCTTTAACTATTGCTGGTTCCGATAGCGGTGGTGGTGCGGGAATTCAAGCTGATTTACGTACCTTTGCTTTTCATTGCGTCCACGGTACTAGCGCTATCACCTGCGTCACCGCACAAAACACTTTAGGTGTAACCCGGGTTGATGCAATGTCAAAAGAAACCGTTGAGCAACAAATTCGGGTTGTATGCGAAGATATCGGCGTGCAAGCAGCTAAAACTGGAATGCTACTGAATCAGGAAATTATTACTACTGTTGTCAAACAAATAGAAACTTTACAAATTCCCAATTTAGTGGTAGATCCGGTGATGGTCTCGCGCACGGGAGCCCAGTTAATCGATGATGAAGCCGTGAAAGCCCTCCGTGATTCCCTTATACCCTTAGCCACTGTTTTAACTCCCAACCGATACGAAGCGCAAATTCTTTCAGGCTTAGAAATTAAAACTCTCGATGACATGAAAGCAGCAGCGCAAACCATTCACGAAAAATTGAAAGTCAAAGCCGTTTTGCTTAAAGGTGGAGGAATGCAAGGAAGTTTGCGCGGAATTGATATTTGGTTTGATGGTAAAAACCTCGAAACTTTACTCATACAATTAGTAGCTACTAAAAACACTCACGGAACAGGTTGCACTCTATCAGCTGCTCTCGCCGCTAATCTAGCCCGAGGAGATAGTTTATTTAAAGCAGCCCGTCAAGCAAAGGAATATGTTTCTTATGCATTAAACTATGCTTTAGATATCGGCAAAGGACAAGGACCAGTAGGACACTTTTTTCCTTTGTTACAAAATAATCCATCTTTTCTTTAAAATTGTTTTGCATAGTTACTTGTAAGGTGACAAATGTCACCTTTATACCGGTCAAATTGGTTTTTTAGTGATAAGTTTACTGTTGTGGTTAGTTGTAACGATCGGTAAACAAATTAAGTTGTTTATTTAACGCTTTCTTATATTATTCTCAGGTATGTATGTTGTTTTTTTAATACTTACAGATAATTGTTGTAAGAAACCATAATTCCACTCATTTTTGATACTCAGTACATATGCGAACAATTACAGATTCTGTCTATAATCAATCACAAACACCAGCAAACCAAGCTTATTCGGAGGCTTCCGTACCGCTAAGTGTATACCGCCAACTAGCAGCAGAATTACAAGCAACTCAAGCAGGAATACATCAACTTAATGTTCAAAATGAACATTTAGCACAAGAAAATCAAGTACTTCGTCAAGAAATCGCCAAAACCGTTAATGCTGTTTTACACCTACAAAATATAGCTAATTCCGAAGTAAATATTCCTCACAATAGCACCTCTTATGATTCTTTTAATCAAAGATCGGTGGAAGCAAACCAGAGGAAAAGGGCACCACAACAAAAACGTCAAAACGTACCGCCAAAACGAGTCAAACGCCGACGTATATCGCCACCAGTCCCTACTCAAGTAACTGAATTTATAGAACCCATACCAGAACAAGTATTTATTGAGGATGAAGTTGCAAACTATTATTACACTGACTCTTCAGAAGTTTCACAAGTCAGGGGTTGGTGGTTAATTTTTGCAATTGTTCTAATTATTCTGATGGGTTTTGGCGCGGGTTATGTGGTTGTACGCCCTCTTTTAGAGAATCACACACGCAGCCAGAATTAAATTTAATATTTTAAATTTTGTGCTTGAAAATTTTGATTTTTAGAGTTGGGATTGATTCTAAAAGCTATAAAGCAAGCCGATTACCATAATTGTATAGTAACCGGATACTAAGCTGTATCTGCTCTATTTCCCATGAAAATTGGAGATTAAGCCTGAAAAACTTATTTATTCTATGCCTGATTAATTATAATTAATTCCTATCGCCAGATAAAATTAATACGTGTAAGTAAGTCGGCACAAATAAACCGAGCTATGTTACAGAATGTTAATTCCCTTCAAATCCTCACTTCTATTCCCTACTCCCTTACCTGGCATTATTATTTTTAACGCCAACCTAGTTAGTCATAACTAATTTTATCTTCTTGTTTTAACTCAATCCCCGCTGAAACAAATCGGTAAAAACAATCATTTGGGGTATCCGAATGCAACTTTTAAGGAAGATAATCAACAAGAGACTCTTGGTTAAACCCTTGTCAACAAATCCAGTTTTAGCGATTAGCACATTTATTAATGATTCCGCCCGCATACTCATAATTGCTTGATAAATAGTTGCATTATTATTTTTTGCATCTAGCAAATGGTACATATTAATTGATAGTAGTTTGCCAGTTACCGTCAAAGACTGGGGATCTGGTTAGATAGATAAAGCTAATAAAAGCAAGGAGATATAAAAATGAAGAAAGTAGAAGCAATTATCCGCCCCTTTAAGTTAGATGAAGTGAAAATTGCTTTAGTCAATGCCGGTATAGTTGGTATGACAGTTTCCGAAGTACGCGGATTTGGACGACAAAAGGGACAAACCGAACGTTATCGCGGTTCTGAGTACACCGTCGAATTTCTGCAAAAACTTAAGGTAGAAATCGTCATAGAAGACGCTCAAGTCGATATGGTAGTAGATAAGATTATTTCTGCCGCTCGTACTGGCGAAATCGGCGATGGCAAGATTTTTATTTCGCCAGTAGAACAAGTGGTGCGGATTCGTACAGGAGAAAAGAATACAGAAGCAGTGTAAGTAAAGTATGAAGTTTGAAGCATGACGTTTGAAGCGTTGTAAATTCATTCTTCATTCTTTACACTTCATTTTTTTTATGGTTTTAATTTCTTTAACTGAGGAAGTAAACCTGCAAGTGCTTTGCCTCGATGACTAATAGAGCGCTTCTCCTCTGGAGTCATCTCGGCAAAGGTTAATTGCGAATCCCGAACGTAAAAAACTGGATCGTAGCCGAAACCTCCATTACCGCGAGTTTCACGAAGAATTTCACCGCGACAAATACCTTCAGATTCTAGAACAATAGTACCATCAGGACGAGCAATAGCGATCGCACAAGCAAATTGTGCCACTCTATTGGTTTCGTCTCCCAATTCTTTTAATAACCTGCTAATACGTTCGCTATCGGTAGCACCATAACGTGCTGAGTAAACCCCCGGTGCCCCATTTAATGCATCTACTTGCAAACCAGAGTCATCTGCTATTGCCCAATTATTAGTAGCAATTGCAACGCTCGAAGCTTTTAGACAAGCATTCTTGGCGAAAGTGTCGCCAGTTTCTTCAATTTCTAATTCTTGGGGCTTGAGAACTAATTCCCAACCCAAATCCGCAAGGTATTTTTGCAGTTCTTTTAATTTACCTGGATTTGATGTGGCTACAAATAGTTGCATAAGTAAAACGTAAGAGCTAAAAGGTTAGGAGTGAGGAGTGAGTAATTAGGAGTTAATATTTCCCTTTGTCCCCTTGTCTCCCCATCCCCTTCCTCATCTTCTCATCTCCCCATCTACATAAACGCGATCTTTGGGTGTGAAAGGAGTAACTATCACTCCGCCCAATTTTTCGCCCAAGCTAAGGTTTTATGTACCTCATCAAGAGTAGATGCTTCGCAGTACAAGCGTAAAACTGGTTCTGTGCCGCTAAAGCGAATCATTAACCAACTGTTGTCATCGAGACGGAATTTGTAACCGTCAATTGTCTGAGTTTCTACCACTTTCTTACCTGCAATTTCCGATGGTAGTTCACTTTGTAATTGTTCCAAAAGACGTGCTCTTGCTTCCATTCCCGACAGAGGTAAGTCTATGCGATCGTATGCTGAACTAAAATTAACTTGGTTTTGTAAGTAAGCGTAATACTCACCCAAATCCATGGACGATTCAACGATTGCTTCTAAAACATATAATGCCGAAAGCAAAGCGTCTCTTTCGGGAATATGGCTGCCATAACCAATTCCACCGGATTCTTCACCACCCAGCAAAACAGTTGCATCTAACATTCTATCGGCGATGTACTTATAACCTACGGGGGTTTCGTACAAAGACAAATTGTGTAGTTTCGCTACCATTGGTATCAAATCCGAGCCGCTGACAGTTTTAACTATTTCGCCAGTAAACCCCCGCCTTTTAGTTAAATGATCGATTAGTATCGGAATCAATATTTGCGAACTTAGAAAGTTGCCGTTCCCATCCACAGCTGCAATGCGATCGCAATCTCCATCAAACACCAATCCCACTGATAAACCTGACTGATTGGCTTGGCGATGATTTTTGATTAAATCTATGAACTTGGAAATATACTTCGGTAAAGGTTCCGGTGCACCACCCTCAAATAAGGGATCTCGATCGCTATTAATTTCTTGAACTTTATCGCCGAGAAGCATTGTTAATCCACCTGCAGATGCACCATGCATTGCGTCGGTGAATAAAGTCAGTTTACCTGAAGCTATGGCATCTCGAATCTTAGCAATATCAACTTTACCTTCTAATCCCTGAGTATAACTCTGCCAAGGGTTAAAGGTTTCCAGTTTACCTTCGGGTGAATTAAAAGACACTTCTTTGCTGAGCAAACTTTCAATTTCCTTCGTGATTTCCGGTGGTACAGATCCACCGAAACAACTTTTAACCTTCAATCCCAAATACTTACCCGGATTGTGAGAAGCTGTTATTACCAAGGCTCCCAAAGCATTCCGATCTTTTGCTGCCCAACTAAAAGCTGGAGTTGGAGCAAAATCTTCAGTCAACACTACATCAAACCCTGCATCCATCACAGTCTTCGCGACAAACTGAGCAAAATCTTCCGCCATGAATCGGCGATCGTAACCAACAATGATGGTACGATTGCCTACCATTTTTCCATATGTATATAATAATACTTGCGCGGCTACTGGCGCAACCAGGGCTAAACGTTCAAAAGTGAACTCATCGCCAATAACGCCGCGCCAGCCGTCCGTACCAAACTTAATGGGTTTACTGGCAACTGGCATCTTCAGATCCTATCTTTAAATTCTACTCGATGGATTCTAGCACTTCCTTCTAGATTAGGGTAAAAAAAGTTTTCCGTAAGATTATGAAAAATAAATAAAGTTTTTTATCGTTCTATGAAAAAATGTGTCGATAGTGCTAATATTAATGATTTTATATTTTATTTACCAAATAGGACTGCACGAGGATCGCAAACGCTTCCAACTCGGACGTTTTTGTCAATGGATCTATTGATTTGTTTACACCGAAAAAATAACTGTAGCCAATGTGCCCTCTTAAAGTTTTTTTTGTGAATTCAACCGACTATTATAGAAGTTTTAGGTGTAATTTAGTACTAAATTACTATAAAATGGAAGCCTCTGTCGGGGATAGAAGCTTATTCCGATGGCGATTATCGATTTACGATAAAAATCTCTCCCTGAGTGCCTCCCTCAATTAGTTAGGTAATCATAAAGCCCGTCAGGGGAGTAATTTAGGGGCAGGGTTTAAAAACAAGGGCGATGGAGTTGTATCCAGTATCTCTGTGATAAATCGCCTGCCCCGGTGCCTCCGTTAAATATGCATCACGGCTATTTCAAGGGGATATCTCTGGGGCATAAGCAAGAGAACTCCTAAAATTTGAATAATCTTTTTTTCATATTCAGAAAATAAAATATGGAAGTATAGCTGTCAAACATCATTTCCAACAAGACAATTGCCGAGAAAAACTTTCATTCTTCTATTGAATGCAATGACTGGATGTTTGACAGCAAAACAAAAGGTATACACCCTGTTTCCCCTTAAAAATCATCCACAAGTTCGCTCATGCGTCTGATTAAAGGGTCCTCTTCTTCAGGAGGGGTATTAACTATAGGAGTAGGTACAGAAGTGTTATTTAATACTTCTGATACCCCTGATTGACTTGAAGGTCCAACGACTATACCTTGATTGACCATCATTGCCAACTGTGACACTTGCTGGCTAAGCTGTGTCAAGTGTTGTTCCATGGTCGCCAACCGATTTGATTCCCTATTAAAGAAACGTTTCTCAAGGTCAGCGAATTTTCTTTCTAGGTCAGCAATATGTTCTTCCACCTCAGATTGTGGCTTTGGTATTGCTGTTGCCGTTGGTTGCCCAGCTGCTGGTCGTACAGATTCCGGTACGCACAAAGCTTGCCATAAAGCTTCTTTACAGAGGTCGCTGAAAGTCTTATCAGGCTCTTTTTCCAAGTGCCTTTCAACTATATCTAACAAGCTTTCATCCGCTACCCCTGGATTGAACGTAACCGATTTAACTACCTTTTTTGACCATTGGAACATCAGTTTTAAGACCTAGAAGAGCGACTGGCAGATAATTGTGCCTCTCCATAAATATACTGCCCCAAGGCGTTAGCTTGTCGCGAAGGAGCAGCTAAATGAGCATTAATTTTTGCTTCTTTAAGTAAGCGTTCAACGTCTTCCCAGAAAAATTCACCACCACCACCGGTGAGAATTACGTCAGTAACGCGTTCCGGTAGCCATGCTAACACGCGATTGCAGATTTCACGCGAAAACATTTCTATAAGATTAGGAAGAAAATCATCTAGATTGGTGGGTTTACTAGCACCTCTAGGACGATAGAAGCGTTCGCCTTTAGGCTTATTAACCGCAGCAATTAAAGATAAAGATTGACTATCGGCACCTTCAATTTCAGCGGCTACTAGTTCGTAAAACTTGCTCATTCCGAAGTCTTCGCTTTTGGAAGCACCTCTTGCGAAACGGAAGTTATCCACCATCAAACAATCTGTAGTTTGGTGACCAATATCTACAATTGCCGCAGAAACTTTTGTGAAGTCTGGTGCAGTAGGTCCTTTCTTGGGTTGAGATTCACACCATAATAAGCTACCGTAGCCTTCTGGCATTACCCAAACTTTGTTAACGTTTATCGACACGGATTCACCGCGAAAGTTCATCACGTGAGGACCGGTAACTTGAGATATTAGCTCTCCTTTTTCTTTTTCAAACTGTTCTTGAGAAAGGTAAGGAAGACCCAAAATTACTGAAATCTCATCTTTAAGCTTGAAGTATCCCGCACAAGCCAAAACTTTAACCAATGCAGCTTCAACCTTAGATTGACCTACTCCTAAATCGGCTCCAAAGTCTGCTGCTAGTTGACCAACAGCATAACCCTTACCTTGATACTCCAGCCAAAGGTCCATCAAAGGGTCTGTTGCACGAGCTTCAAAAACTCCTCCCCGTACTTCTTCCATGGTCATTTGCTTAACGTTGGAAGAGACGAAAACCACGCTATTAGGCTCGCGACTCACACTAGTTTTGGTGGAAGTTCTACCGAGGTCTACGCTAAGAAGATTTTTGCTCCCACCACCACCGGTATTGGTAATTTTGGGAGTTGTATTAATCGGAGTAGATGCCGTGATTCTATTCATAGGTATAGCAGCGGCATTCATTGGGGTAGCAGCGGAAGGTTGGTCTGTCATAAAATTCCTAGTTTCTACTTAGCTCTAACAAGTTATCATGCTAATCTTACTTGCATTCCTCTATCATCTATTTTTGATAGAGTCAACTCTAGTTGAAATACCACCATGCCCTTGGGGGCGATGGACCGTCAGGGCAAATGAGTAAAAATTACTCAAATAATTCAGTAAAAGCGTTCTGTGCCTATTTACTGTTTCTTAGCATGAATTAACAGGGTACGAATGAAAAAATGGTAATTCTAGTCTGTTTGCGGGAGGTAGTAAATTAACATCTCCTGTCTTGGAAGGAAATTTTTTTGTCATTTCCTCTCTAAATCAGGCTTTTGTACGATCGCTTTAACGTAATAGCTATATAGCCATATAACCAAGAGTAGATTTTTAGACCGGTGGCAAGGGACCCTCGGCTTACTACTTCATAACTGACTACCTCGCACTTTTTCTGAGTATGTTAACAAACCTACCCATGTACTGCCACCATATATGTGTAAAACAGGTAAATCAGTTCAGTTATATAGCTGATGACTAAAAGACTATAAGTTTATAATTGTCACCAGTAAGTTGCAGACCGCCTTTATATCGCAAAAATTGCCAATCAATAGTTTTCAAAACTTTGGAAGGTTCAATTTTTGCTTTCAATGGTCTCCAAGTGGCTATATTTTTATGCTACATTCCTCAAGCGATTAATGCCGAGCGCAATGCTCCGGGGAGTTTAGTTTATTTGTATCTTTGATGGTAGAGGAAACCCCCCAACAACGAAAAAAATGATGAAATCATCGATACACCACTCATCAATTCGGTTTTTTAAATTATCACCGTAGTCCTCAAAGATAAACTGATTGTATGCTTCATAAAAAGTGCATTATTTATAGGACAATAATCAAGATAAATTGACTACACTCTAAATAATATTTATTTTTATTTATTTAAAATTAAATATTCGTATCATTTATCCGGTATTTATCCCAAATAAAAAAGGAAGCTCAAGTAAGATGATACCTACTTGCTACTCCCTTGAACATGAAAGCTTAATTTAGGGGCAGACTTTAAAACCAATTAGCCCCCTATTGTATTCAGTCTCTGGTAAACCGCAGCAAAGCTGCACACCAGTGGGGTGCTAACGTAAACTAATCAATTAATGGTGCATCCGGCATCTCCTTAGGGGAAGCCAGCAAGCATATTTTTCCAGAAAGTTTAACCCCCGTAACCCCCGACAATTAACAGAAGGTTAAAAATCCTAAATAGTGGAACTAAAAGATTGCACCCGAGGCTCTGATTGACTATCTAATGGATTCCAAACTTTGTCAGATACGGCCATTTGTTCGATTAAACTAGCTAATCTAAGAGCTTTTAGAGCTTGTTCGCCACCAACTGAAGGTTGATTGCCACCGCGCACGCAATTAACAAAGTGTTCCAATTCAGCACCCAATGGTTCTACATTTGAGGTATATACTTTTTCAATCAAACCATCTTGCTTATACGGTTGCTGATAATCTGTTGCCGAGTTAGAAGTGGGATATCGATGAATCCAAATTTCATTTCTGAGGAAATCAGCTTCTGTAAATGAATTTTTGCAATGAGTTACAATTCTGCGGATTTTACGATGAGTGATTTTACTAGCAGTCAAGGTAGCAACAATACCATTGGCAAACTCTAAAGTAGCAGTCACGTAATCCAAATAGGTAGAATTTGGAGTGTGGGTACCACTAGCCGCTAACTTAACTACTGGTGCAGCAGCTAATTCTAAAAGCAGATCGATATCGTGGATCATCAAATCTAGCACCACTGAAACATCGTTAGCCCGATTTGAATAAGGACTCATTCGATGAGCTTCTAGAGCCAGCAATTCATCAGTTTTAAGAATTTTTGTCAGTTCTCCAAAAGCTGGTTTGAAGCGTTCTATGTGACCTACTTGTAAGATACAGCCAGACTCTGCTGCGGCATTGACTAAAGATTCGGCTTCAGAAATGTTTGCAGCAATTGGCTTTTCAATCAGAACATGGATTCCTGCTAACAGACAATTTATACCAACAGCATAGTGCAGGCGAGTGGGAACGGCGATACAAACTGCCTCTACATGAGGCAACAGCTCGCAGTAATCCTCGAAAAACTTTATTTTGTACTTACTGGCGGTTTCCAACCCTCGCTCAATATCAATATCGGCTACACCGACTAGTTCCACATCTTTCATTGAACTTAGTACACGGGTATGATGTTGTCCCATGTTGCCTACACCAATCACGCCTACACGAATTGGGCGTGGTTGATGACGCTGTCCGTATCCATTTTTTTCTCCCGCTGACATGCTGCTATCTTGCACTCTAATTTTCTCTCCTCAACCACCAACTTTACAGCCGCTACAATAGTTAGCTTTTATACTTTGTCGCCAATAAAGTAGCCACCTAAAACCATCCAGATGGTAACATAGAGGTTCTATTTATGAAGAATTTCAAAGTTTGTTGTGAGTTCCCGATATCTGTTTTTTTTTGTATTGTCCGATGAAATTTGATGTTTTTTACTTTTTACAAAAAAATATAGTGCTTCTTTACAAGCTTTAAAGTTTTGATAATAATTTGAGGTTATTGCGTTAGGACTAACAGCGCAAAGAATAGCAATGCTTCAAATTAAATTTATACTAATTAGACAATATCAGAATAATTAATTGTGTGTTGTTTTAATGACATAGTTAGGGAACATTTGCTCGAGATTAATAACGATAAAATTAAACAATAGTTAAAGTAATTTGTAAGTTGCTGTTAATTCGTACAAGAAGAATTATTCGTACTAAGCATTTACTCAGCTATAAATAAAAATTGACAAGATTTCCCTACAGATAATGTATTCAACGATTCGAGGGTAAGCTTACGCAGCCCCTCTAAATCTAAAAGATATGAAGGGTAAGCCCTGATATTTTAAGGTAAAGTAGTTTGAAATTAAAGATGGGTCCTATTGAGATGAAAGCTGTTATTTTATTATCGGGAGGACTTGATTCTTCCACAGTTTTATACAAAGCTTTAGCTGATGGGTGTGAATGTTATGCTATTAGCTTCGATTATCAACAACGACATCGAAGAGAATTGAATTGTGCACGAGAAGTAGCGAAAAAAGCTGCTGTAGTCAAACATCAGATCGTACAATTTGATTTAAGGCAATGGGGTGGTTCGGCACTTACAGACAATTCTATTGATTTACCCCAAGAACGTTCCTTAGAGGAAATGTCTCAAAATATTCCCATTACCTATGTTCCTGCCAGAAACACAATATTTTTAAGTTTTGCCGTTTCTTATGCCGAAACTATGGCCGCATCTCGGGTTTATATTGGCGTAAATGCTTTAGATTATTCTGGATACCCCGATTGTCGTCCCGACTATATCCGGGCAATGCAAGAGGTACTCCGTTTGGGAACTAAACAAGGACGTGAAGGGAACCCCATTCAAGTTGTCACGCCTTTAATTGATTTAAAAAAAACCGAAATTATTCAATTAGGTAACAAGTTAGGAGTCCCTTGGGAGTTAACTTGGTCTTGCTATAGTGGTGGTGATGTTGCTTGTGGTGTTTGTGATTCTTGTCGCTTGCGTCTTGCTGCTTTTGCCGAATTGGGATTGACAGACCCCGTGCAATATGCTGTTAGGTCAAAGGTATAGAGAAGGAGACAAGGGGACAAGGGGACAAGGAGACAAATTTAACAACTAACCACTAACTACTAACAACTAACTACTAACCACTAATACAACCTCCTGATTTGAATTTGCTGTAAGCGAGGACCAGTTACTGAAGCTACTGTAAATTCTAGATTGTGATAGCGGAAGCACTCGCCAATGCTGGGAATTTTTTGTAGTTGGTAGAGCATAAAGCCTCCGAGTGTTTGATATTCTTGTGTTAAAGGTAGATTGAGTTCTAAGACTTCATTGAGGTCTTCTAAATTTATTTGTGCTTGAACTAAAAAAGTCTGCTCATCTAACATTTGGATGAGCGAGTCATTGCTATTTTGCGTTTCACCAATGTCGCCGATGATTTGAGCAACTACATCTTGGATAGTTACTAATCCCACAGTACCGCCAAATTCATCTACCAGCACAACCATAGAGAGCTTCTCTTGTTGCATCATCGGTAATAGTTCATTTAAGGGTGTGTGTTCCGGTACGAACCTTGCTGGACGCATACAGGAATGAATCTGTGTATCTAAGGCTAGCTGTCCTAATGCCAAAGGCTTTGTAAGGTCTTTAAAGTAAACAATTCCACGAATATCATCCAAGGATTCTCCAAATATTGGGTAGCAAGAATGACCGCTGCCTGCCATTTCTTGTAGAAAAATTTGTAAAGTTGCATTTTTGGATAGCGCTACTATGTTGCTGCGGGGAATCATCACAGCTTGCACAGTTTCTTCACCAAACTCAAAGATATTCTTTAACAGTTCTCGTTCTCTGGCTCTGAGTCCAGTAGATTCCCTTTCTGTGGAAATAATTAACAGTAATTCTTCGGGGGTAACCGGTGTCCTCCAGCTCTTACCCGTATATTCGATACCGAATAACCGCAACAAGAAACGAGTTGATTGATTAAGAATCCAGATAAAAGGGCTGAAAAATCTGACAATTGCTGTAACTGAAGGCCCCAAAAATCGCGCTAATTCTTCCGAGTAAAGCATTGCGACGGATTTGGGGCACAATTCACCTAGCACTATTTGCAAATAAGCTATTAAAAAAAAGGTTAGGGGAATTGATAGGGAATGAGCTATAAGACGATTCATTCCCTCTGGTGTGGGTAAAGATTCTAGCCATACATTAATCAGTTCGACAATGGTACTTTCTCCAATCCAGCCCAGCGCCAAACTTGAAAGAGTAATGCCTAATTGGGTTGTGGATAGCAGTCTATCAATGCTACGTTGCAGTACTTCTACTGCAATCG
>ERZ1740059.752-NODE-752-length-16663-cov-8.850554_pt1 | contig 16663 bp, 11 predicted proteins | sample MGYA00581744_ERZ1740059 | MGnify/ENA primary metagenome ERZ1740059 (study PRJEB43018, sample SAMN04849738) | marine metagenome | isolation source: floating plastic debris | place: Pacific Ocean | collected 2008-08-28 | study: EMG produced TPA metagenomics assembly... | reverse complement strand
TATGATTGCCTTCCAACAGTTTGCTGGATAGCTGGATATAGCCTCTTGCACATGGCCTCAATTTTTGCACCCAAGTTTACAATATTTTATGTTAATACTTTGTAACTTTTGTAGGACAATCCAGTGCAGACACAGATCATAAAAAGGATATATTCCACGTCAAATTACACAGTCCTGTTGAAGAATCAGCAGCTGATATAGGTGAGCATATGAGTTCAAACGTATCTAAATCCCGGAGTCAACTTGCATGTCATTGAGAAGGCAATCACAGTATTCAAAATAAAATTGTTTTCATTTTTCGTCCTCCGCTTTATGACTGCCATGACAGTTCTGAATCTGCTCACTTACCTCACCACCCTGCTCGAAACAACAAAGTGGTACTGATTTCACAGCAACCAACTTTAAGTACCTGGTTATATTTCTTCATAATCTTCCTTAACGCTCATGCCGACATAACTCTGATTTGACCTAAATTACTGTGTGTATCACAGACCTGAAATGCGCTGCAATTCATGGTTGTGAAATTTGAATAATATAGTCCCTCACTGATGAATCCATATGCCGCGTTGTAAGAAATATGAAGAGATTGATAGATAGCAGTTGGCAATGATGTTTGTGAGGCTCTGTTATTGCTAAACATAAAATAAACCTCTCATTAATGTGTTGGTCTCAAATGCCAACTACCTTTTAAACATAGCCACTATCGTAGTTCTGTCTATTGCCAATGCCTCGTTCCCCTAAAGACCTGGTAAATGAGTAAGGGTGGTGGTTTTAGCCAATATCTGCAGCATTCAGGCACATAATAAGATCCTGGTCTTAATATTTTGATTACTCAGGCCTGTTGTTAACTCTTCCTTAGTTTTATAATCATGGGCATTACACTGTTTTGTAGAAGCTTCAGGATCGTTAAGTCCTGTAGCCACATCACCAGTGCGGTCACCGTCTCCGCTGAATACAGAGATAGTTGTGAGCGTACCTAGTCTCAAGCGCAGCAAATCACCCAATGCCAAGCCTCCAAAAGCCAAGGTAAGTCATCATTGCGATTACGCAGGATAACAAGTCTGCAAAGCTAAGATGAACCGGGTTTAATCAGTCTATATTTATTGGGGTTGTCATGCCTTTTGACTGGAATGCCATGCTTGCTGGCCTGTAATTGTCTCATTCTCAGCTTTCGTCCAGCCTCACTAGCAAACTGATTATTAGCAATTAGGGATAGTTTGCTGGGCATTCATTTTATCTCCAGTGCTACACTGCAGTCACGCCGGACTCTCCTCAGTGCTTCAACGCTTTCGGTATTCAGTGAATTGAATACCTGAAAATCTAGGTCAGAATTGAAAATCTTTCGCATGGAAACTTCAATAATGTCTAAGTTTATTGTACAAACATTTAGGGTTTAGGAATGTTGGAAGAATGTGCGTTTAAGTGTAGCGTAGCTCAGACACTGTATACAATATCTTATGTGAGAATACATGAATAATGATATTAAGTCAATGCAGGAGTTATCCACTTTATTATTATAATGCTTTATTAGATATTAATCTGTGTTTGTACTTATCATGTAATGCAGCCTGAATTGTCTAAAACTAATGTAGTGTAGTAGAGTAGGGTTGTGATGCACACTATCCTGTGTTACTATATCAGGATGTGTTACACTGACATAGTTTTATGATGGAAAATGACACATCATAAATGGAGGGTATGGCCTTGTCGAGACACGTGTGATGCAAGTCCTGATATGTCTTGTATGCTGATTGTTTGTGTATTTTTAGGTAAAAGCAGAGGCTAAAGGTGATGTGCCATCAGTGAAAGTCAAAAAAGATAAACCAAAATCTAAGCTCAATATGCCTTTCGGCTTCGGAAAAAAGAAAGGTTGGTTTGAATAACTTCTGAAGCTTATTAATCCATCATGGCTGCTCTAAAATACTTCATGGCGCACAACTCTCATTGTCAAGTTTCTTACAATGGATCTACAGCGAAGCGCATATGTCAACATGCCGGTACTGCCTTCTAGTCATGAATTAGAAGGTTGACTGCGCTACAGTGTTGTGTTGGCAAATTTCATGATTATAGATTACTTTGTGCAGTATTATAAAATTTGTACAGGCTGCTGGTAGTTTTAAGGCTCTTATGTTCCTGCTATTACATTCAGCCGACCTCCCAACCATTATTTTCAACAAGCAGATTATAGGTTTGCTTATCACATTCTTCTAAATTACTAAGTACAGTGTAGAATAAAATAGAACACATTGTGGCATGTAGTTACGGATTCAGCTCAGGATTGGGGCAATGTATAATAACAGGTCACTGGTCCCATTTTGTTTAACCAAATGCTCTGCACTGCGTGTAGCATGGTAGATTTTATCTTCCAATTTACTTCTGCATAAACCATTTTCTGCCTTCATGCCATGCCATGGCAGATAAGTGATTTGATTTGCATTGTAATGTTTTGTTTTATGTCCCAATGAGCAGTCACCTATGAATAAATCAAATACCTTCTAGGAATGTTAAAATATTTATCACTAAAGTGACACGTTTGCCACCAGTTGCCTTGCTTTTAATAGAGGCCTCCTCAAGTCTTGGTTTCTCTTATAGTCTTTGAAATGGACAGTAGCTAGAATAAAGTTGTCAGCAGTCCCAATTATTCATGGTCGGTTATTCCCTAATGGATTTCACAATGAATATTGTATCTGCTGATCAACTTACAACAAAAGGTCAAGTTATGTTTGGAAAAAAACAGATTCTTCTGATTGGATTGATTTGGGGGATGGGGGTGTTAGGTCTTCCATCTTTCCGACTCTATGGTTGTAGTAATCATTTACAAAGATATCCCTTTTTGCCCTGTTTTGGTACATTCATAAAAGGTGTACATGCTGCTGTAACTGTAAAAGACTGCTTGTACGATATTTTGTTACTGGGAAGTGTGTAATCTATGTTTTGCGTTCTGCTTACATGGGTCTTATGTATTGACAAATTTGACTAACTTTTGTTGTATGTTACAGACCGACGGGACAGTACATCGTCCAGTAGTTCCAGCTCGTCTTCCTCATCGTCTTCATCCTCAAGCAGCAGTGATGGAGAGAAGAAATCTCCCAAAACAGACAAGAAATCTAAAAAGGTATATAATATATAACATAGCACACACTAGACATGTTTGCGGTTTACTAGCATTTTCACAGCTTGTCAGAATAGGAGGGGGGATGGGTGATTACGTAAACGCTATTCTCTGCATACTAATAACATCACACCAGTATCAGAGTGCTGTTAGAGTCAGACTGAAGTGATTTATCAATGGAAAAATGCGGTCAGTGAAAAGTTACAATGCACTGCTGTACTTGTGAGGTTTCGTGTTTACACAATTGTAAAATTAAATGTATTCATGCTGGTTGAAACACATTGTATGGGAACAAATTTGATTTATGATGTAGATATTGATGTTATGTAGAATTGTCATCAAGTTGAAAATCTATGTGATAAGAGTGTGGATTGGCATCCTGATTATTGTGAATGCTGGAGTGAAGCATACTAGTTTTAGAACTCATACAAATTTACATTGAAGTTGTGGCCTTTGTGTCAATGAGGCCACAACTCCATTCCGAAATGTCTTTCTTGCAAAGGATAATGCATTTATTGCAAGCTGTTGGCCAAGCCTCCAACCATCAAGATTTGGCTCTAGCCAGTCAATTACTTGAGTCACACAGATGATAATTTGCAACATAGAAAAGCAAGGGCCTAATAAAAGCGGTGACAGGGATACAGTTAATATCAGCATTGCATTCCCCATACATATTTTGAGATTGGCTCGAGCTGGCTAGTTAGTAATGTAATGTGTTGTACCCGCATAACATTTTATTTGCTCAAGAATGTCACCCAGGTACGAAGATGATAAGGATTCCTCCCACCTGTTACCATTGGTGTATAGGATTTTCACCTAATAGGTTACGTTTTTTCTTCTGTGAAGTTGTTAGCGCTGTTTTCTACCGTAATGGTTTGTAACCTTTGAAATTCAGTAGTAGCGGCTGGTAGCTTCATTAGTCAGGATGTGTTTAAACTGTATTATATCTGCTTATCGTTCAAAGGCAAAGTTGAAGGGAGGAATCGGAGGAGGTCTAGGAGCAGGTGTAGCTCTCGGAGCCTCAGGTATGATTATTTCTTCAGTCAGCTTAACCTGCATAAACAACACTATTTTTCCTGTTTTTAAGCTCTGTACAGCTTGATTGCAAATTTGGATACCCTACCCTCATGTTAAGGTTGCAGTCAACAGCTGAATTAGTGGAAACAACCTGTATGGCAAGTAAGGCCACAACATGTCTGCTTGTTGCGAGTCCACCTGCCCTTCAGCATCCGCATTTTGTTGGCCTGATCAATAACGTCGATGAGCAATATTTGCCATTATGAGGTGGCTTATTATGTCTGCAGCTCCGAATGCAGATGTTACTTTTGTGTTGATCTACGCAGTGCTCTCTTGCTGTGTTCTCTCTTACCAGAAAAATATAAACTTGTTCAATCGTAACACACATTCATTTACTACCATAAGCGCTGGTAGACATATTGAAATCCCTCCTCCTGGCTTATGTATAAATCATGGATAAATCCTGTTGATAGTAGATTGTTCAATTATGCTAAGGTCGTATTATGTCAGAATAAGAACAGATCACCAGCTAGGCAGCCCTTGGTAATAATCGGTTAATTGATTGCGCCTCCAGACACTTAATCTAATAATCATATAGGGATGGTGGAATTTTGATAAGATGCCTGTATGTTTCCTTGAAAGCAAAGATCATACCTCAAAAGCCAGGTAATATTTATGACATAATAAACTTTCTGGGTTTTCATCATACGCTATCAACAATTTGATTGGTGATTGTAGGTGATGCTGATGTAGATGTTAAGGGTCCATCTCTGTCAGTAGGTGCCGACGCTCCAAGTGCAGATGTCTCAGGTACAGTAGCTCATCAGCACCACTATTTAACTTCCAAAGCTCAAGTGTAGCTTGAATTGATTTCGATTGTAGCAACTCTCATTGCTGACTTCAAAAAACACTGTTCAAGCCGTGCTTATTATTGGAAGATTGTGTGGTTGATGCTGCTCATCCATGCATTTGCCTCAGAATTCAGCCTGGACCACGACAGAACGTCAACTTCTTTTGTATCATTATGAGCAGTTCCTTTTTAAATGGAAACATTCTGTGAGAAACTTTGGTGTGGGCAGTGAAAGGAGTTTTGGTGGCCCGCATAATGCACATCATATCCAGTGCTGAGCCAGACACAAAACCATTGTGTTAGAAAATATGTTGCAGTTTTCTCCAGTATAAATTTCTTCACTACCTAGGTAGTGGGCGTGATGGTATCCAACTGCTAGTGGAGTATAACAGGGCATTGGCCGTATTCTGATTTATGGAGAGTTTATCTCCCATTTATTAACCATAAGCATCGACTTTGCATGATCAATCAACTGTTAATGCTTTGTGGATTTCCCTTGTTCAGGTGGTATTGGCGGGTCAGGAAGCCTCGGAGGGGGCTTAGGAGGAGGTCTCGGTGGTGGCCTCGGTGGCGGTCTTGGCGGAGGTGCTGATATAGATGTTAAGGGTCCATCTGTATCAGTGGGCGCTGACACCCCATCTGCAGACTTATCAGGTAAATTATAACAGCATATCGTTCTTACCTTCCATTTACTGTTAGCTCAGTGTTAATGCCCTGTCAATATCAATCACTTTACTGTAATGTTGCCTTTGAGCGGAAACATGCATCAGTAGGCCATGTCATTTGTTATTGTGTAGCTTCAGTTTCTGTTATGCGTGCCTCTGCCTGATATTCTCTGATTGCCATCTTAACTTGAAGTGCTTCCAAAGTAAACTTTTAATAACAATTTTCTCCCACAACAGATGAGGGTAGTGTCTGATTGTACATTGACCCAGCGCTAGTTTTGAATTAATCCGTGTCAAAGTGATTTGTGGTTTGACAAGTCTGTGGGTAGGCTGTGATATATGGTTTTTTTTTTTTCTCCTCAGTTAATAAATAGCTGTGCGGAATGCATACAGGCTCTGAGTTTCATTAACATCCAACAATCATTAACAATCGTATTTCAAAGCTTAAAATGCAGGACGTTTCGATGATTCCTGGTATTCAGGTCACCAAGTCATATGACTATGTCCGTGTTGCAAATCTGCCAAAATCTCTTGATGCGATGACATTCCATCAACCTCAACTAGCAATTGTACAACTGAATCAGTATCTATAATGCCAACTGCCATAATATTTCCTGTCAGCTATATTTTACCAATCTGTTAATGACTACCTATACTCCTCCCACGATCTCATAACCAATATATGTGATATCACTTTGAAGAGTAATAGATCTCTCACTTAACTTTCCACTCGCCTTAGAATTATCATACCAAGCCTATTGATGACCCACTCCTAGTAAACAGCTCAACCCATCCCCTAGAATACTCTGATATTACTTTTCGCCGAGTGATTTTCATGTGTGCTTCTTTTCTAGGGGCTCTTGGTGGTGATGCTAAACTCGGTGGTGATGGTGGAGCAGGTCTCAACCTCGGAGGTATGATCACCAAAGATCTGTCTTGTGTACACTAAATGATTACAAGTCAATGTCACCGGCAACCACTGTTTATGCACAAATTGTGCAATTAATTTAAACTTGGTTTATACATACAATTACTACAATGAAATGTGGGCGTTTAGCAAATCTGCTCGCATCACCATTGCGAATCAAAATGACTCATTGACACTAAAAGTTGGCGGGATGACAAAGGAAAAGTTCAATTATGACTCAATAACTACAAGTACTTTATTATGACACAGGAGGAGGTGGCCTGGGTGGCGGCATCGGAGCAGGAATAAATGTTGATGCCGAGCCAGTCGCAGTTGAAGAGGCAATCACAGCGGAAGGTGCTCAACAAGTCGAATCTGGATTCGGCTTCTCTATGCCAGGCCTCTCTGTAAGTTATTTTCGAATGATTGTACAGTAAAACTCCGGATAGTGTAAACCCCAGTGAAGCAATTTATCTCCCATCTCTGCCAAACGAGCGAAACAAATGGGTTCAGTAATATATTTTGTATGATTTCGCAATGCTTGTGAAAACTGCTTCACAAAGTTGTCCCCTCCTGAAAGATAGGTGGACAACTCTTGTTTCTCTTGTGTGTTGATTCAATGAGATACTTGTACACCCTCCCTGCTTTACATGTATATTATACAAATGATAAATCTCATTCATGTAGCAAGATAACAATCTGTTGATATGTTACCAAAACATGCGAGCTTATTTCCACCTGTGTTAAAAAATGAGTACCCCCTGATGTTCTGGTTTGAGACATAAAATGACTCGAATCAATTATAACTAACATGTTGTGTTCAGTCTGTATGCTAATGCGAGTTCAAATGTTCTATTATGACTTTGCGTTTTGAATCACAAACTCATGGCTGTATCTTACTACATGCATGTACATTGTGACTCGCATTCACATAATATCATTACCTGGTTGCCATTTAAGTCCCTGAGCAACCTTCGTTACTCATGTTCTTAAGTTTTTTTCATGTTGTTCAAAAATCAAATGAACATGCACTCTTGTCATGTCTTGTGTTTAGGGTAATGTCGATCTCCCAGACTTCTCACTCGGTGGAGGCGGTAACGCTGGAGCCGATGTTGACGGAGATGCTGACCTCAATGCTGGTGCTGGAATCGGAGGAGGTATCGGAGGCGGTATCGGAGGAGGTGTAGACCTAGGAGGCGGTGTAGACCTAGGAGGCGATGTAGAAGCAGATGTTAAAGCACCAAGCGTAGATGTTGATGCAGCTGATGTAGATACAGATGGTAAAGGAGGATTCGGGTTCAGTCTTCCAAAGGTATGGAGAAAATCATATGAAACCCCTGGGTACAATGAATGTGAATCGAATAGATAATTGTTGCTGGATAGTGACCCTGGATCTGTATATTTTCTGTGGTGTATGAACTTGCACGAATTGTCCCTATATAGTCAAGTACATAAATGTAGAATCGTAAAATTATACCAACAATGCTAACTGTATGTTAATGCAATGGTTTCGCCTCACTGGAACCAATTTTACATCATCATTGGTTTGGAGCTCGAGTCAATGTTATATCAAATGATTATTTTTACATGGTTGATGTATTTGATTCTGACTCATAGGTCAAGTTTCCAAGTCTCAGTGCAGACGCAGATGTGTCGGGTCCATCTGCGGATGTTGATGCTGACTTGGATGTAGATGCCTCCGTGAAGGCGCCTTCTGGTGGTGTGTCCGGTGATGTAGATCTTGACCTACCAGAACTGAAAGCAGCTGATGTGAATCTGCCGTCAGCAGACCTAGAAGGCTCATCTCCAGAACTAGATGTAGATGTCTCTGCTCCAGATGTAAAAGTAAAAGGCAAGGGAAAAGGTGGATTCAAAATGCCCAAATTCGGATTTGGCGGTAAAGGAGATGCCAAAGGTGAGTTTGTTTGAGGTGTATTATCAGGTAGCGCTCGACATTTTTATCCAAGCTAGTTATCAAAACTGCAGTACATGTAATACAGCCAGCTTAGTGGTGGTCCAAAGAAATATTTTTGGATGTTGCCTTTCAGGTGGAAAATATATATATTATTTAATTTAGTGATTGTTGAGTATTAATATTTTATCGTTTAATGATATCTAAAACTGTAATAAATGGAATTTAAATTTAGCAAATTTTACATTTGCGAAATAGCGAAGTTTTGACTGAAATGAAGTTTCATTTCCCGCAGTGATCATGAAAAAACCTTCATTCACATCACATAGAACATGCATTTAGTGGATTTTGGTTGACTTCTCAGTAATTTTTTATTTCGCTGAAGGAGATGTTATCTCTTTGATAATTTATTGACATTGCCTTAGACTGGCTGATACCACCAGAACTGTATTTTAGGTCATACCGTGACTTGTGTCAGGTTCTGTCTAACTTCCATGTTAACTTTTTGTGTTTAGGACCAAAAGTGGGAGGTGGTATTGATGTTGGTGGATCTGCCAAGGGACCAGAACTGGAAGCAGATTTGAGTGGTGGAGCCAAAGGTATGTATTTTGTTTGATATATTGTATATCTGAAACTATAGCTAACATACTGACATTAGACTTGTTAATGTGCTGATAGGTGCCACTTCTCTTTTTTAATTTTGGATAACAATTAACAGTCAATGGAAACTCTACCTATAGGAATCGGAATAGGATTACAATTACAACTGGTTTAAAATGAAAATGAGAAACTGTTGCTAGGATGTGTTAAGATTGTGGATATGCTGATAATATTTGTTACATTTTTTTCAAATTTTTAATGCAGTACAAAACATCATTTTGATGTTTTTTTTTCTATTTAGCTGTGTGGTCATTGAGTCAAACTTTTTCATTTTAGCTGATAAACCTGATATTGATGTTAACGCTCCATCAGCTGACGTAGATCTCCATGCTGATGTGGATGCTGACTTACCCAGCCCCAAGGCTAAAGGCAAAGGAGGTTTCGGATTCAAAATGCCAAAAGTCAAATTCCCAAGCTTGAAAGGACATGGTAAAGCTAAAGGGGATATTGATGTTGATGCCCCTGATGTAGATGCTGATGCAGATGTCAAGGGTCCATCCATTGATGTTGATCTTCCAGATGTCAAAGCAGAAGGTGATGTTGATGTCAAACTTCCTTCAGCAGATGTTGATGTGAAGGGCCCATCTGGAGATGTTGATATTGGTGGTGGAGCTGGTCTTGATGTTGACGTCAAAGGTCCATCTGCAGATGTCGATGTCCCTAGCCCAAAGGCTAAAGGGAAGGGAGGTTTTGGTTTCAAAATGCCTAAATTTGGTGGTAAGGGAAAGGTCAAAGCAGGAGTTGATGTTGATGCCCCAGATGTTGATGTAGATGTTAAAGGTCCATCCGCAGATGTAGAGTTGCCAGATGTTAACGCTGGAGGAGATGTTGATGTCAAACTGCCATCAGCTGATGTTGATGTTGACATGCCACAGGCTTCTGGTGATCTTGACATCGATGCCAATGTTTCTGCTCCAGATGCTGATGTCTCACTTGATGGCCCCGATGTTGATTTAGGAAAGAAGAAGAAAAAAGGAGGATTTGGTTTCAAAATGCCAGATTTCCATCTACCCAAGTTTGGAGGAAAAGCCAAAGCAGATATTGATGTGGATGCCCCAGATGTGGACGTTGATGTCAAAGGACCATCTGGGGAGGTAGACCTTCCTGATGTGAAGGCCGGAGGAGATCTTGATGTCAAACTTCCTTCTGCTGGCATCAGCGGTGACGTTGATCTGCCTTCAGCTGATGTAGATGTGAAAGCTGGTGGAGATCTCGATGCCAATCTTGGTGGTGGTGCTGATGTTGATGTTGACTTGCCCAAAGCCTCTGTGGATGCTGATGTCGACTTGCCAAGTCCAAAAGCTAAAGGCAAAGGAGGATTTGGATTCAAACTACCCAAAGTCAAATTTCCCAGTATTGGTGGCCACGGAAAAGCTAAAGCAGACATTGATGTGGATGCCCCAGATGTTGATGTAAATGTAAAAGGCACATCTGCAGACCTTGATGTTGCTGTAAAAGGACCATCTGCTGATGTTGACCTTCCAGATGTCAAAGCAGATGCTGACGTTGATGTCAAACTTCCATCCGGTGGTGTTGATATAGATTTGCCGCAGGCATCTGGTGATGTTGATGTAAACCTACCTAAAGGAGATTTGGATGTAGATGTTGAAGGACCATCTGTTGATGTTGATATGCCAAGTCCAAAAGCTAAAGGAAAAGGAGGTTTTGGGTTCAAGATGCCGGATATCAACCTACCCAAGTTTGGTGGTAAAGGAAAACTGGACGTGGATGCCCCTGATGCTGACATAGATGTTAAGGGACCATCTGGAGACATTGATGTTGATGTCAAAGCTCCCTCAGGTGGAATAGATATCAAGGGGCCTTCTGCTGATGTTGAAGTTCCAACTTTCAATGTTGAGGGTGATGTTGACGGACCTAAGGCTGATGTAGACTTGGATGTCAGTGGACCATCAGGTGATCTTGATGTCAGTGGTGGCGCCAAAGTGAAAAAGTCATCAAGCTTCAAATTCAAACTCCCGAAATTCAACTTTCCCAAGTTTGGTGGCAAGAAGGGCAAACTGGACATTGCTGGGCCAGAAGCAGAATTAAAGGCTGATGCAGACCTTCCTGATGCAAACATTTCAGGTAAGTTAGGTGCTTCACATTTTATCTGTGCAAGCAGGAATCAGACCATTCCTACTACCTATGATCTACCTAGTAAAATACTGTACATGAAATAAATACACAGCACACAGTCCAAAACAAAAACGTTGGGTTATTATCTCTAAGTGGGACATGTGTGCTGCTGATAGTTTGAGAAATCCCCTACCTATCATGTCAAGTTGCATGTATCTGTCATTGAAGGGGTTACTCTGCTGGTATTGGTGTACAGACTGTAACATGGCTCTAAAAAACCCATCAAAAATAATTTATACAGCAATGTTTAATCCAAGGTTGTACATTCTAAGTAAGATTTTTTGCGGTAAATGCTATTCGCTGTTGATTCCAAAATGGTTTGTACAAAAAAGCTTTTGTTTGTTGATATTGGTCATGTATAAGCTCGCAGGAAATGGTTTCAGGCTTCAGTCGTAGAATTTGAATTGTTAAACATTGGTACATGTTATTGAAACTTGACAATGTCGATGATATTTTCTGCCATTTCATAAATATATAACACATCATAGCCTACCTGACAGGCAACATCTACCAGGGAAATACATTTTGGCAATGCACTGCCATACTTCCTGTATATTGAATTCCAATTCTATGTCACTTTCAAAACTAATTTGTAGGAGATGCTGACATAGATGTAAAAGGTCCCAAGGGTGGTATTGATGTTGATGCCGATATTAAGGTACCTTCTGCGGACATTGATGTTGATCTACCCGGTGTGAAAGCAGGCGGTGATTTGGATGTTGACTTACCCAAAGCATCTGGTGATGTGGATGTAGATGTGAAAGGCCCCTCTGGCGATGTTGATGTTGACTTGCCTAGTCCAAAGGCTAAGGGAAAGGGAGGCTTTGGATTCAAGATGCCTGACATCAATCTTCCCAAGTTTGGTGGAAAAGGAAAGGTTAAAGGTGATATTGATATTGATGCACCAGATGTTGATGTCGATGGGAAAGGTCCATGTGGTGATTTGGATGTTGATGTCAAAGGCCCAACTGCTGATGTTGACCTTCCTGACGTGAAGGCAGAAGGTGATATTGATGTGAAACTGCCTTCTGGGGATGTCAATGTCAAAGGTCCATCTGGAGATGTTGATGTGGATTTGCCTAGTCCTAAAGCAAAAGGAAAAGGTGGTTTTGGATTTGGGCTGCCCAAGGTTAAGTTTCCAAGCCTTAAAGGATCAGCAGGTGTAAATGCACCATCTGGTGGTGCTGAGCTTGATGCAGATCTAAGTGGCGGTGCTGGTATTGATGTCAAAGGCCCATCTGTTGATGTGGATGCTGATTTGCCCAAGGTTGATGCTGATGCAGATATCGATCTCAAGGCTGGTGGTGATGCAGACATCAAACTTCCATCAGGCGGGATCGATGCTAATGTATCTAGCCCAGATGTTTCAATCGAGGGACCCGATGCGGACTTAAAAATCAAAGGCAAAAAGAAAAAGAAAGGGTTCAGTTTCAATCTTCCAGATTTCCACTTTCCCAAATTTGGCGGTAAAGGCAAGGTGAAAGGAGGATTGGATGTTGACGGCCCAGACGTTGATGTGAAAGGACCATCTGGTGATCTTGATGTGGATGTGAAGGGACCTTCAGCTGATATAGATCTACCCGATGCTAATGTTAGTGGTGATGTTGATGTTAAGCTGCCATCAGCTGATGTTGATGTGGACTTGCCAAAAGCCTCAGGTGATCTTGATCTTCCAAAAGGAGACTTGGAGGTAGATGTGAAAGGACCATCAGCTGACATTGATGCTGATCTACCCAGTCCCAAGGGTAAAGGTGGTTTTGGCTTCAAGATGCCCGACATTAACCTGCCCAAATTTGGAGGTAAAGGAAAAGTCAAAGGTGGAATTGATGTTGATGGTCCAGATGTCGACGTAGATGTCAAGGCTCCTTCAGCTGATGTTGACTTGCCAGATGTCAAAGCCGAAGGAGATGTAGATGTAAAGCTCCCCTCAGGAGATTTGGATGTTGATTTACCCAAAGGAGATTTAGATGTTGATATCAAGGGTCCCTCTGCTGATGTAGATGTAGATATGCCCAGCCCAAAGGCAAAAGGAAAAGGAGGATTTGGATTCAAGATGCCAGATATCAACCTTCCAAAGTTTGGAGGTAAAGGAAAAGTCAAAGGTGACATTGATGTGGATGCCCCAGATGTTGATGGTGATCTTGATTTAGATGTGAAAGGACCCTCTGCAGATGTTGATCTACCTGAGGTGAAGGTTGGTGGTGATGTAGATGTTGATCTACCACAAGGAGACATGGATGTTGATGTCAAAGGCCCCTCTGCTGACGTTGATGTAGATCTGCCCAGTCCAAAAGCAAAGGGTAAGGGTGGCTTTGGATTCAAGTTACCCAAGGTGAAGTTCCCCAGTCTCAAGGGATCAGCTGGTGTGAATGCACCTTCTGGAGGAGCAGAGCTAGATGCTGATCTGAATGTAGGTGGTGGAGGTGATATAGATGTCAAAGGTCCATCCGCAGACATTGATCTTCCTAATGTCAAAGCTGAAGGCGATGTGGATGTCAAGCTTCCATCAGGTGGTGTCGAGGTAGATGCTAATGTTGCTGCACCAGATGCGGATGTTTCACTGGATGGGCCTGATGCTGATTTGAAACTCAAAGGAAAGAAGAAAAGCGGAGGTTTTGGCTTCAACCTGCCTGATATACATCTACCCAAGTTTGGTGGAGGTGGAAAGGGAAAAATTAAAGGTGGAATCGATGTGGATGGCCCTGACGTTGATGCTGAGGTTAAAGTTCCGTCTGGAGACTTAGATGTAGATGTCAAAGGACCGTCCGGTGATATTGATGTCAAGGCTCCATCAGGTGACATAGACATTGATCTCAAAGGACCATCAGGTGACATTGATGTTAAGGCACCGTCTGCTGATATTGGTGGTGATGTTGACCTCAATGTTAGTGGACCCAATGCTGATGTCGACTTGGATGCAAGCACTCCAAAGCCAAAGGGAAAAGGAGGCTTCGGACTGAAGATGCCAAAGATCAAATTTCCCAGTCTGAAAGGCAATGTGAAGGGACCATCTGCTGACATTGATGCCGATGTTTCAGGTAATTTTTGTCATACTTAACATAACAGCATATTGGTTGTCGCTACAAGTCTTTGTTTTGTTCTTCAATGTATTGTATGCTAGCTGTTTGGTGTGGTGTTTTACCCTTGCTTGTCTTCCCCTCACCCTAGCTTTAGTTGATCAAAGCTGGCCCTATCCAAGACCTCGCCTGCTATTTACGTGATATCTAATGAGTTATTAAATTTTCAGTTGTGGACAGTGTAGAAATTGCACTACAACATGGCTATTATTTCAATTATACAATTCTCTGTACTACTTTCAATTTTGTGTTGTGTTTGATCATAGTTGGAAACTTTTCTTATTTCTCACACCTCCTCTTAAATTGCTTGTGTGCTCTTCTGTTCAGCTTCTACCTATCCACTGCCTATGATTACACCGTATTTGATCAATCAATGCACTGATTAATGTTTTGCACCTATCATTGCATGCTGAACAGGTAAACTACCTGAGATTGCTGTTGAAGAAGAAATATGTTTGGCCGCTGCTTTACCTAGTCAGGAATGTGCTGTAGAACTGTCAGGTGCCTGGTCTACCCAAACTATAGAACCTTGCGAAAAACACGATATGAACCAATATGAACCCTGTAATGATATGTGTGAAAATTGCTTTAATTGGAGTCATAACTTCACTAAAAGTGATTGTTCATGTTGTCTTTTTCGGATTGTATCTTAGCCTCTCTATCTTTATGTGAAACACTTACATTTTCATGATAAATGACCTAATTGTTTTATTGGCTCCATGTAGTGTCTTGAATACACAAATTAGTTATGTGTTTTCCACTCGTAGATAGATGTCGCAATGCATAAGATTTTGCATATTCTGTAAAGTTACACGCAGAAGAATATTTTGCCAAAAATTTTAAAATTGTATTGAGGCCATTCTCATGTCTACCCACATAAAGGATGATATATTACATCCATCCCTGACGCACAATGTACTTACAACCATCGGTGATCTCGATTTGAAAACCTTTGAAATGATTTTTTACCAATCTAAAAGAAGGTAATGATTTTATTGTTGATGATGCATCAATGTGTGGAAATAAGTAGATAGGCTTTTATTATTTGTTGTTTATCAATGTCATTCTGCTTCATGGCTATTATTCTCTGTCAGTTTGTGGTGTCTTGTTATATGTTAATGTTCGTATTCCATTAATATTATGGTTTATGACACTCAGTGTCTTCACCCTAAATGTTAATTGGTGATACAGGACCAAAGGTAGACATTGGTGGACCAGATGTCAATGGCGATGTGGATGTAAATCTGCCCAGTGGAAGTATTGATATTGACGGTCCTAAAGGTGGAATCAACGGAGATGCAGATATCGATATCAAGGGACCAAAGGTAATGTCTAATAAGATTGTTCAGGCTGAATAACTTATATTACTAGTGATAAGTGATGATTTATTTTTGTTTGCGTCCATCAGAGTATCAATGCCTAACAGTGGTTGCTGCTTTTGAATATTTGAATCGTAAAACATTCATTTTATATTTGGTAAATGATTTGCTTACTCCCAGGCTGGTTTGGACATCAATGGTCCAGACATCAATGGCGATGCATCTGTTGATATACCTGAGGGTAACTTGGAGATTGATGCTAAAGGAAAAGTGAAAGCAAAGAAGCCGAAGATTAAGACACCAAAAGTTAAAGGAGGCGCCAAAGCAGGTACATGCAAGATTTTTTCCCTATTATTGGCTAGAAAGTTTCCAAAGTAGTGGTGTTGGCAAATGGAGGCATGCCTGCAATATAGCACACAATTTGTGGCACTTTGAGAAGTCTAAATGAGTTTAGATATAGTAGCCTCAGTCCAAGTTTCCCTGTCAGTTTAGTTCCCTTTTGTTTACTGTGTCCAGAAAGCTCCATAATCCTGCACTTATGTCGGCACAGTAACCCCATGCCCCTCATATGCAGGTGGTTGTAGGATCATTCCGTAGTACTGTTTGCTTTGTCGTTGGATGAATATGTGGGGTTTTGTATACAGATATTAATGGTCCAGAGTTGGACAGCCCGGATGGAGGCCTAAACTGTTTCGGTATGTCATGTTTGTTATTGTGGTGGTGTGGTGTGCTTATTTTACCCCAGATAGCTTAATATTAAACTTGTCTTTCGCTGATTAAACCCATTCTATGATAGTTAATTGACTGTGATTACTCAGCATCTTTCATTCATGCAGTTTTTAGACAGTCGTTAGTAACATGTATGGACGGTTCAAGTTCGGTGTTTTAGAAATGATATTATGAAATGAATGAAAATGTTGAGTAATATTGCAGGCCAGTAGCTAGTCTGAACGATCACAGAGGTCTTGCAGAAAGCCCAGCTCCACGCAACCTGTATAAACAAAAATT
>ERZ1740059.751-NODE-751-length-16668-cov-5.525793_pt1 | contig 16668 bp, 15 predicted proteins | sample MGYA00581744_ERZ1740059 | MGnify/ENA primary metagenome ERZ1740059 (study PRJEB43018, sample SAMN04849738) | marine metagenome | isolation source: floating plastic debris | place: Pacific Ocean | collected 2008-08-28 | study: EMG produced TPA metagenomics assembly... | reverse complement strand
GTATGACCACCTAGATAAAGATTGGATTTATTGCGCAGAAGATAGTACAGTGAATACCGTGGGTTCAGAAAGTACGTCCGGCCAAATGAGTCCGAAAAACCTTCTTGTTACCACAATCACGGATGAGTTGCGTTTTAGTTCTCAGATGTCGTCCAAAGTAGTTGGACTCTCGATTAAAGATAGAGGCGCTATTTTTCCTGCCGGCCATACGGGTCAGGCTTATTGGTATGATAAAGAGAATGGTAATTTCATAACGAGTACCTACTACCGTAAGGATCTGCCCGATTGGCTTAAAGACTTCAACAATGCCAGGCATGCGGATAGATATTTGAAGCAGACTTGGGATACCAAATTTGATATTGAAACTTATGCCGCTAGCTCTCAAGATGATACGCCCTACGAGGGAAAGTTGCTCGATAAAGTCACATTCCCATACAATTTAAAGAAGCTTACAGGAAATAAGTATGAATATTTGCCCGGTACACCTTTTGGAAGTGATATACTTACTGATATAGCCTTGGCGGCTTTGGATGGCGAAGATTTGGGTAATGGCACCCACACAGATTTTTTAGCGATCAGTTTCTCATCAACTGATTACATTGGCCATCAATTCGGTCCTAACTCGGTTGAGATTGAAGACACCTACGTACGGCTTGATGTGAACATCAAGACAATCTTAGATAAGCTGGATCAGGTCATCGGAAAGGGTGAGTACCTCGTATTCCTGACTGCCGATCATGCCGTGGCGGAAGTGCCACAGTATATGATGGATTCTAATGCTCCTGGAGGTTATTTCGAAGTAGATATTGAGACTGAGTTGAATGAGGAGCTTGCAAAAGAATTTGGAGTGGATAATTTGGTTGAAAATGTCAGCAATCTCCAGGTCTTCCTTAATCGTGATTTGGTGAGATCTAAACGACTGGATCTGCATAAGTTACAAGATTCTGTTGTGGAGTATTTAATGACTAAGCCGGGTATGACAGTTGCCTATCCTGCTTATGTTGTAAGTTCAGCTTCTTATGAGAAATCTAGGCTTATTGGACCCTTAATAAAGGGCTATAACCAAGCCAGGTCTGGTGACGTACTATTTTCCCTTCAAAGTGGGTGGTTAATAAGCGACAGAAAAACAGGCACTTCACACGGGACAGGATTTACCTATGACACCCACGTGCCTATGCTTTGGTATGGTACAGGCATAAAATCAGGGGCTTCAGTCAGGTATCATCCCATTACAGACATTGCACCTACCCTATCAATGCTGTTGGATATTAAGCTTCCTTCAGGTGCATCCGGTCAACCGTTAGTTGAATTATTTGAATAGTATTTTCTTTAATGTTTCTAGTTTGAAGTGCAATGTTTTAAGTTAGTCTCTGGAGTAAACGTAAATTCTTAGCATTAAAGCTTGAGCTTAAAACTAGTGTATGTCTAAAGCAGAAGAGTTTAGCAATAGGTGGGGCATTGTTTTGGCCTCTCTCGGTATGGCTATTGGCGCCGGCAACCTTTGGCGCTTTCCGCGGCTTGCCGGTCAATATGGCGGTGCATTCCTGATACTCTGGATATTCTTTCTGCTCGCCTGGTCTATTCCTTTAATGATGGCGGAATTCTCAATCGGCAAAAAATATAAGCTCGGTGTTATTGGCGCCTATTCTAGCCTCGGAGGTAAGAAAATGAGCTGGGGAGGTTTTTTCATCACTGCCTGTACTTTGGGTATTGCCTTTTACTATGCGGTAGTTACCGGTTGGGCGCTAAGGTATTTAGGGTTGGCCGTTGAAAACTTAGGGTCCTATCTGGGAGGAGAGCCCACTATTGCAGGCCGGCTAGCTACAAATCCTGAATATCTGAACGAATACTGGACGAATATTTCAAGCGGGAGTTGGTTAACTATAGTTCTTTATGTAGCGTCCGTCATTCTGGGTATCTACGTTTTGACCAAAGGCATTCAAAAAGGTCTTGAGAAGGCAAATAAAATATTGATCCCGAGTCTTTTTGTACTACTGATCCTTATTACAGCACTGTCCCTGTCCATGAAAAATGGATTTCGAGGCCTTGAATATATGTTTTCTATTGATATGAGTCACTTTTCCAATGCCACGATTTGGATAGAAGCCCTTTCGCAGTCAGCCTGGTCTACAGGAGCCGGGTGGGGATTGATTATGACCATATCTTCATATTCGAGAAAAAAAGAGGATGTGGCGCTCAATACTTTTATTGGTGGGTTTGGAAACAACACCGCCTCTCTAATGGCGGCCATGGCTGTTTTACCCGCTGTTTTTGCATTGTCAGCCAGTGACACAGAAGCTATTTCTTTCCTTCAAAGCGGTAATCAGGCTTTGACCTTTACGATAATACCTAAGTTATTTTCCACTTTTTCGGGTGGAGCTTTTTTATCTACTGTATTCTTTCTTGCTTTTTTTATGGCAGCCTTTAGTTCTTTACTACCCATGTTAGAGTTATTCATTAGTAATTTAAAAGACCTGGGATTAACAAGGCAGGGCGCAGCTGTACGAGCTGCCGTATTCTGTATAGTTTTTGGGCTTCCTTCCGCCTATTCATTGGATTTTTTCAATAATCAGGATTGGGTGTGGGGTATAGGTTTGATAATTTCTGGCCTCCTTATTATAATAGCTGTACTTAAATATGGGGCCAATAAATTTAAGAAAGAGTTTATCGACCAAGACTCCGATTTAATAGTACCGAAAGAATACTTCACCTGGACATTAACTTTCAATGTTGGTCTTGGCGCATTTTTGATCTACTGGTGGATGAGTCAAGGTTATGCCGAGTATCCATGGTTTGACGCTCATGGTAACTGGAACCTTTTTGATGTTTACAGTAATGCTTCTGTGGTTACCCAATGGGTATTACTCTTGATAATGGGGGTTATAGCTAATAAGTATCTTTACAGAATTTTTGTGAAAAACAAAGCATGAGTGGTTCGGCAATTTTATCCATGATTCTCATCCTCGCCCTTGTGGTTGGAGGATTTATCTTTTTTTTACTGAAAGCCATTAAAAGGGAAAAAGAGAAGCGTTAATCCCTTAACTGTTTGGCCAATAAAGCTATTCCTTCATCAAGGGACCTTGGCTTGAACCCTAACTCCGATATGGCTTTCTGAACGGTAAACCCTGTTTTTAGTGGTCTTCTAGCTGGCTGCCTGAAATTAGAGGCATTAGCTCTTTCTATCAATGATTCGTCCAGCGAAAAGAATTTGGCTGTCTTCTTTGCGATGTCATAGGGTGTTAAATAATCAGAACCACTGATGTGAAAAATTCCGAAGGCTTTGTTCTTAGCAATTAGTGTGGAGCCTGACGCCAAATCTTCTGCCAGGGTTGGTGTTCTCCACTGATCATCTACTACATTGATAGGTTTGCCTTGTTCCAGGTTATTTTTAACCCACAAAATAATATTGGACCGGCTCATGTCATTAGAAATACCATACACTAAAACTGTTCTTACAATGCTCCAGTGGGTTTTACTTCTTCTGACAATGTCTTCTGCTGCTAATTTAGATTTACCATAAAAATTTATTGGGTTTGGCAGCGCAGTTTCATCAAGTGGTCCTTCCGTACCATCAAAAACAAAATCCGTGGATAGCTGGACTATATGCGCATTAATTGATTCGCATGCTTGTACCAAGTATTGGACGGAAGTCACATTTTGAGACCAACATTCCTCTTGGTTAAGTTCACAATCATCAACCCGGGTCATTGCAGCTGTATTAATAACGCAGTCAGGTTTGTATTTTCCTACTACAGCTTTTACTTGATCTGACTGAGTGAGATCCAAGCTTTCATAAGTAAAGCCATGCCAGAAAGGTGGTAATCCCGATTTTCCTCTTGACGTTGCAATTAATGTAACCTCCGGGTCGTCCTTTAGAATTTCGACCACTTTTTGCCCTAAAAGGCCATTGCTCCCTGTCAGCAGTATGATCAACTATTTTTCAGTTGGATATTGATACCCGTATAGTTTTGTGATCTTATTCTTTGGCAGTTCTTCCACTTCCATGGTCATCATTATATTCTCATCGGGCCTATCCCTTCTGTCAGTTGGTTGTTCAGCGATTTTGTCTATGATATCGAGCCCATCAATGACTTTACCGAACACTGTATATTCATCGTCTAAGTGGGGTGTGCCACCGATGGTGGTGTAGTCATCTAAGCGCTCGGGAGCGATGGACTTATCCAGATTCACCTGCATCACGTCTGCAAAGTAATCTTTCATTTCATTGATTTTCTTTCCATAAGCCTCCGGACCATCGTTTTGATAGATGCTCATGAGTATTTGTCTTACGGAATCCTGGTCACCACGAGCCATGCACTGTTGTACAGCACGATTGAGCTTGTTCTGATCTGTAGTCAATTCATCTTTTGTCCAGGTTTTACCTTGTACAATGTAAAATTGACTACCGCTACTCTCTTTTTCAGGGTTGACCGAATCACTCTGTCTAGCAGCAGATAAGGAACCTTTTACATGGAACAGATCCTGATTGAATTCTGCCGGGATGGTATAACCAGGACCCCCATTGCCAAGTGGCGTGCCGGACAGCGTATTTTTTGAATTAGGGTCCCCCCCTTGTATCATGAAATCTTTTATCACCCTGTGAAACAGTGTACTATCAAAATAGCCCTCTCTGGCTAGCTTCACAAAGTTCTCTTTATGCTCTGGCGTTTTATCATAAAGAATAGCTTTCATATCGCCATACTCGGTTTTTATGGTGACTATGTAATCTTTGTCCGTAGCGCAGGAAGCGGCCAAAAGAGTAAGTAGTGTTGAAAGTATAACGGGTTGTAGTTTTTTCATAGTGCTATTGGCAGTTAGATGCTTGAAGTAGGAAGTTTATTTTATGTAATACTTTCCTGAAGGCAACCATCACATTCATTAGATTAGAAGAATCCTTATATAATTGGTTAAATAATTCTGTGCTAATATATGACCTGTTCTTGGCTTTGTGAAGGTATGTAACAACTTCTGCCAATGATAGGATTAAATAACCCATAGATTTTCTGAATTCAGGTGATGATTGTTTAATGGAACCCACTGTTCTCAGCCCTAAGCCTCATGCTACAAGCTGCACGCCATAGTTAACAGTTTCCAGGAGAACAGTACCCAAATCCGCCTACAACGCAGCTTTGATCTTCTCCAAAATTTCTCTACCGCCCACTTCAAGAACCTGATTGGCCAGTTGAGACCCAATTAACTTATGATCGTGAATATCTCCCAAAATCTCTTTTTCAATAAGTTCATCACCATCCAAGCTCACAATTCCACCTTTGATTTTGATTTTATCTCCTTCTAATGCTGCTAATCCGTAAACGGGAATGCTACACCCTCCTTCAAGTTCTTTTAAAAAAGCACGCTCACATAAAAGACGTATTTCCGTCTCTTTATGATTAATAGCCGATCTAATCTTTGATTTTTTTTCCGGATCGAGATCTACAGAACATTCAATAGCCACGCTACCTTGACCTACAGCCGGGGTGAACGCTTCTAAGTCTAATTCCTGAACGATCAAATCCGAATAGCCCATTCGATGCATTCCTGCGTAAGCAAGCATCAAAGCATCACATGCTCCATCTTTCATTTTTGCGATCCGGGTTTGCAAGTTACCTCGCACAGCAACAGTTTTCACTTCCGGGTAAAAACGTTTTAATAGCGCCACCCTCCGGGTAGATGAGGTGCCGATGACCATGGGCTTATGCTCAAGTCTGAACGATGAATTTTCGCTAACCAATACATCATTCACTTTTTCCCGTTCGCTAAACGCAATAAGCTCAAAGCCCTCTGGTAACTCAGATTGCATATCTTTTGCACTGTGCACTGCAATGTCAATACTTTTCTCGGCAAGTTGATCTTCTATCTCTTCGGTAAAAACACCTTTACTGCCAATCTTAGCAATTGAAACATCCAGTATTTTATCTCCCTGTGTTTCAATGGTAACAATTTCAGGAGTTATACCCTTGGCCTGTAGCCTATCAGCTACATAGTGGGCTTGCCAAAGCGCCAGCTTACTCCCCCGCGTACCTATCCTTACTACATCCATTATTTTATGATCATTGAAATTTGCAGAGAGAGGTCCAAAAACATCATTTTGGCTGAGGCATTTCGTTCCAGGTGATAATGTGCTTCATTTAACTTTTCAGAGATGGCAGCTACTTTGTCAGGATTCATCACCTTACTGAAATTCTCAAGGAACTTTCCTTCTTCACCACTCACACGCGCCAGGTCGGGAACGGTATTTCTTATAAGCGACTCGCGCAACATGGTGATGCCGTAGAGCAAAAGACTTTTTTGAGCTACTTTATTCATAGCATGAAAACTATCAGCCCTTTTTACCATACTGGTAAAATCGCGTTTAAAGCAATCCCGCATCCAGTCGGCAAATAACTGATGGTTATTATCTTCTACACTGTTCATGAACCTGAGAGCAGCCTGTAAATCGCCATTGGCCAAATGAGCGAGTTGCCTGGCCCTGGTTTCCTCAACTCCGTGTTTATCGATCAAGCTTTGCGTTAGCTCCTGATCAGTAAATTGAGGAATAGTTACCCTCTGGGTTCTTGATAGAATCGTAGTTAACAGTTTTTCATGGTCATTCGAAACGAGTAAAAATACCGTTTTCTCAGGTGGCTCTTCCAGTATTTTCAGGATGCCATTTGCGGCTGAAGGGTGCATGAATTCCGGCAGCCAAATAATCATCACCTTGTACTTCGCTTCGAAGGCCTTTAACGACAAGTTCTTTATAATCTGTCTGCTTTCTTCTTTTGAAATATTTGCCTGTTTATCTTCACCACCAAAGACTGTAGCCCACTGGTTCATGTTCCCAAAAGGTGAGTCAAGAAGGAATGAGCGCCATTCCTTAAGAAAATTTGTGGAGACTACGTCCTTGCCCGTTATATTCTTTGTAGAGCTCACAGGAAAAACAAAATGGACATCCGGGTGGATATACTTATCCATTTTTATACATGATGCACACGTGCCACAAGAGTCGTTATCCGATGGATTTTCACAGTTCAAAAATGTCGCGTATGCTAAAGCCATAGGCAAATTAGGACTACCCTGCTTGCCCATAAATAGCTGTGCATGGGGTACTTGTCCACTCTTTACAGCCTGCACAAGCTTATTTTGAACTTCTTCTAAACCTCCAATTTCACTAAGCCTCATTTCTACCAAATACGATGTTCAGCAGTTTGATTGAATACTGTTTCCAGGATGTTTTTCTCAGCCTCATCAAAAACTACTTTCCTGCGTTGCATTACTTTTTCTGCTACTGTAAATACTTTTCTTAATTGATAAGTGGAAAAACCACCGGCGCCACCCCAGGCAAAGGATGGAATGAAATTTCTTGAGTACCCTGAACCGAAAATGTTTGAAGAAACACCAACCACCGTTCCTGTATTGAACATGGTATTGATACCTGCCTTGGAATGATCACCCATGATTAAACCGCAGAACATTTCACCACTATTAGCGAAACCGGTTTTATTGTAATCCAATAATTTCACATCCCCGTAGTCAATTTTAAGATTGGAGGAATTAGTATCTGCTCCCAGGTTACACCACTCTCCCAACACGGAGTTACCTAAAAAACCATCGTGACCTTTGTTTGAAAACCCAAAAATGACGGAATTACTAACTTCACCTCCCACTTTTGAATACGGCCCCACCGTGGAGTCTCCCCTCATTTTTGCACCCATATTAACTACCGAGCCCTCACAGAAAGCATGCGAACCATGTATAATGGCGCCTTCCTGAATATCCACATTCTTGCCAATATAAACTGGTCCACTTTCGGCATTGATAATCGCCGCTTTGATGGTGGCTTCCTCTTCAACAAAGATATTTTCGGAGCCATAAACCACAGTATGAGGGTCATCAATAGCCATTGACTTGCGACCTGCTGTGAGGAGAACAAAGTCTTTCTTGATTTCCGTACGGTTAAGTTTGAAGACCTTCCACACCTTATCAACTATTACCAAGTCGCCTTCAAATTGAATTTTTCTTGAATTGTCAACAGCTTCCAAATCATGGCAGGCAATTAAACGCTCTCCCGACCACAGTGATTCATCATTATCAAGTCCATTTATTAATGCTACCAAATCCGATGATGGACAAACGGCCCCATTAACAAAAAGGGTGTCGGACGATGCAGTTTGAGGGTATTTGGCGCTTAGATAGTTCTGTGTTTTGAAAGAAACCTTATCGAACCTTTTCTCCCATTTTTCTGATATTTTTAGTATTCCGACCCTAATCTCGGCCACAGGTCGTGTGAAGGTTAGGGGTAGAAGTGAGGTACGAATGTATGGGTCGTCAAACAGGACAATATTCATGACCACAAAAATATAAAAGTACCTGACATGGGAGTACATTGTAGGGCTAAACCGTTGTAGAGATAATCAGGTTTGTAACGGATGAGTGCTCTTAATTTAGTTGCTTTGAATAAGAAATAAGGAAATATGAAAACTGTTTTAATTACCGGGTCATCATCCGGTATTGGTAGAGCAATAGCACACTATTTTCAGAGCAAGGGTTGGCAAGTTGCAGCTACTATGAGGAAGCCAGAAAATGAGCAAGACCTGGATAAGCTGGATAATACTAAACTATATGCTCTCAACGTCTGTGATAAGCATTCCATTCAGGAGGCCATTAATTCGGCTATCGATGATTTCGGAGGTATTGATGTCATTGTAAATAACGCAGGCTACGGATTAGTAGGTCCGTTTGAGGCTTCTACGGAAGAGCAAATACAAAGACAATTTGATACCAACGTATTTGGATTGATGAATGTAACAAGGGCCATAATTCCACACTTCAGGGAATGTAAAAGCGGTACTATAATAAACATTACCTCAGTAGGAGGGCGATTATCATTTCCATTATACAGTTTGTATAACAGTACTAAATGGGCGGTAGAAGGTTTTTCAGAATCTCTACAGTATGAGCTAAGGCAATTTGGGATCAAAGTTAAATTGATAGAGCCCGGTGCCATCAAAACCGATTTTTATGATCGTTCAATGGATGTGATTAAAAGAAAAGGCCCTAACCTCTATGATGATTATGTAGACAGAGCTTTCAATAATATTCAAGATATGGGCGCCTCCGCGGAAGGTCCGGAGGTTGTAGCAAAAAAAACGTACAAAGCGGCAACAGATAGCGGTAACCGATTAAGGTATCCGGTAGGAGGGGGCGCTCCTGCCTTGCTCTTTTTAAGACGGATTTTACCAGATAGCCTATTTTTCATGGGAATAAGGACGGGAGTTGAGAAAAAAAGAAAATAGTCAATCGTAATGTCATAATTTTTTTGATGCATTGGTATGATTATCTTAAAGAGTTTAACCTAAACATCATGAAAAACAATTTTACCGCTTTTCTATTCCTAATGTCATTTACTGTTTTTGCACAAATACCGAAAGCACCGGAGGTGAATGACGGAGCGGGACCATGGTTACAACTTATTATCCGTGGTGTTACCGTAATTAAAGGCGATGGCGCCCCGCCCATTGGCCCAGTGGACGTGGTGGTTGAGAATGATAAAATTGTCCAAGTCAAAGTGGTAGGTTATCCTGGTGTTGACATTAACAAACAGCGAAGGCCTGAATTAAAAGAGGGTGGTAAAGAATTAGACGCTACTGGCATGTATCTTTTGCCGGGGTTCGTAGATATGCATGGTCATATTGGTGGCCGTGCACAAAGGGTAAATGCCGAATATGTTTTTAAGCTCTGGATGGCTCATGGAATTACGACTGTTAGAGACCCTTCTGCCGGCAACGGCCTGGATTGGGTGCTTGATCAAAAATCCAAGAGCGCTAAAAATAAGATCACAGCGCCTAGAATTCTTGCATATACCGCCTTTGGCCAGGGTAGCGGCGAACCCATAAGTACGCCTGAAATGGCACGTGAATGGGTAAGAAATAATGCCAAAAAAGGCGCTGATGGTATTAAGTTTTTTGGCGCTGCCCCGGACATAATGGCGGCTGCGTTAGATGAGAATAAGAAGTTGGGGTTAAGATCTGCGTGCCATCACGCTCAAATGGATGTCGTACGCTGGAACGTCTTAAATTCTGCACGAGCTGGTCTCACTACGATGGAGCACTGGTATGGGCTTCCGGAAGCATTATTTGACGATAGGGTTGTGCAACATTATCCGCTAGATTACAACTATAATAATGAGCAGGACCGCTTCGGGGCGGCAGGTCGGTTGTGGAAACAAGCAGCTGAACCATATTCTGATCATTGGAATTCGGTAATGAATGAGTTGTTGGAACTGGACTTTACGATTGATCCCACGTTTAACATTTATGAGGCAAGTAGGGATTTAATGCGTGCCCGCAGGGCAGAATGGCATGAAGATTACACAATGCCCAGCCTTTGGAGGTTTTATCAGCCCAGCAAAATCTCACATGGCTCGTATTGGCACTATTGGGGCACGGAAGAAGAGGTGAACTGGAAAGAAAACTATCGCTTATGGATGACTTTCATCAACGAATATAAGAATAGAGGTGGTAGGGTAACAGCAGGGTCGGATTCAGGTTTTATATTTCAATTGTATGGATTCGCCTACATCCGCGAGCTGGAATTGCTGAGGGAAGCGGGTTTTCACCCTCTGGAAGTAATAAAGTCAGCCACGTTGAACGGGGCTGAAGCGCTGGGAATGGATAAGCGGATTGGAACGGTGGAAGTAGGTAAGTTAGCAGATTTTGTGATCCTTGAAGAAAACCCTTTGCAAAATCTCAAGTCTCTTTATGGAACCGGAGCGATTAAGTTAACAGAAGATAATGAGGTGGTACGTGTCGGTGGCGTAAAATACACCGTCAAGGGTGGGGTAATTTATGATGCCAAGAGATTACTCGCAGATGTACAAAAAATGGTAGCCGATGAAAAAGAGAAAACAGGTTTTAAGATTACACAACCTGGAATGACCAATGAATAAACTAATCATCATAGGATTGGTTTTGGTTCTTGCCTGTGAAACCAAAGAGGCCAAAGTGGTGGATGAGTTGGAGCCCAAAGTCCCCCGGAAAACAAAAAAGATCTTTCAGACACTCTCGCTGCTTGGAGATTCACTATTTACCCCGGACTACTCGGTTGAACGACAGGCACGGTTAGATAGCAATCTTAATATTGCCAATAAAAATTGGCAAGACGATCCTTCTGAGATCAATACCATTTGGTTAGGAAGGAGAGTGGCATATGCCGGAAGATACAGGCAGGCCATTGATATTTTTAGCGAAGGCTTAACGCGATATCCTGAGTCTTACAAATTGCTTCGCCATCGCGGCCATAGGTACATATCTATTCGGGAGTTTGATAAGGCGATTGAAGACTTTAAAAAAGCTGCGGACATGATGCCCAAGGATAGAATTGAGATTGAACCGGATGGTATTCCCAATAGCATTAATACCCCATTGTCTTCAACGCAATTTAATATATGGTATCATCTCGGACTGGCTTATTACCTAAAAGGTGAGTTTGAACAAGCGTTGAGAAGTTACAAAGAGTGTCTCAAGGTTTCTGTGAATGATGATCTGCAAAGCGCAACGGTGGATTGGCTGTATATGACGTATAGAAGGTTGGGTCGTACAGAAGAAGCCAAACACGCGCTCATAGCTGTTCATGAGAATATGACCATCATAGAAAATAGCTCTTATTTCAAGCGACTAATGATGTATAAGGATGATTTACCAGTAGATTCAGTACTGAACGTGTCTGATAGTGATCCCGATCTTGATTTGACTCTTGCCACTCAAGGTTATGGTGTTGGAAACTGGTATCTCTACAATGGTGATACGACTAAAGCAATTGAAGTTTTCAAAGAGGTGATTGATGGTAAACACTGGTCTGCTTTTGGTTATATAGCTGTAGAGGCAGATTTGGCTAGACTCGATCATTAGCTCAACTTCATTTCTCAACACCTAATTTTTTTTTTAGCCTCTCCGTCATATATTCTCGGTCTTGTTCAGACTAACAACTAACAATGACGAAAAAATGGCTGCATCACGTTCTTGAACAACATCACACCGACGCCTATTTATGGGCACGTCAGTGCTGTGATTTTGACGATGAGGGAGCCAAAGATGTACTGCAGATGGTTTACTTGAAGATCTTAGAGGGCAAAGCAAAATACAACGAAAAGTCAGGTGTTAAAACATGGATCTTTTCGGTAATCCGGAATACCGCAATGGATCATCAAAAATCAAAAAAAGCATTGTACTCCTTAAGCATCGTTCAAGAGATCGCTGACGATTATGACACGCATGAGTTCGTTGATTATCAAGCTATTATTCGAAAGCTGCCTGAGCGACAAAAACAAGTAGCGCTCCTGGTTTTTTATCATGGGCAGACACTGGAAGAAATAGCAGAGATCCTGGAATTGGGGGTAGGAACGGTACGCACTCATTACGATCGGGGTAAGAAAGCACTAAAAGAATTACTAATAAACTCGAAATAACAATGGAAAACGATGATAAAGAGTTAAAGGACTTTTTTGCTACAATGAAGAATGCTGATTCAAGGGTCGAAGTACCTGATTTTCGTCTGTTAGCAGCTCGTAAGAAAAAAGGTATGCGACCATTAATGGCTGTGGCAGCTTCATTGGTTGCTGTAGTAATAAGTTGCTGGTACTTACTTTCCGACAATGAACAACCACAAGCTGTGGAAATAATTATAACTGAAAAGAAAGAGATTGGATCTATGTCGTTGATGACTTCTGATGGTACCATTGAAGAGTGGAAGTCACCAACACAATCGTTGATAGATGATTTTTAACTAAATGTATATGATATGAAAAAGTTAATGATAGCAATATTTATGGTGATGTGGGCTTCAGTGAGCGCCCAGGATGTATTTCAGAAACAGCTGTTTTCAACGGATCTTATTTTGAAGTATCAGGAGGACATAGATCTTTCCGAAGATAAGATTGCAGAGGTCAAAAAGATCTATAATGACCATATAACTACGTTCAATATTATCAAATGGGATCTTGATGCCGATATGTCAAAAATGAGCAAACTCTTATCCGCAGAAAATGTGGATGAGAAGGAATCTAAATCCTTAATGAACATCATTCTGGAAAAAGAAGAACAGCTTAAGAAGATGCGCTTCGATATGATGGTGAAGTTAAAAAATTTGCTTAGCGCAAAACAACAACTGCAACTCCATGAATTTAAGGCAGCTGATGGTGAAGGCAGCATGGATTTTATGGCCTCTATTAATGAGAACCCAAGAGTGTCTTTTAAGATCAAAGGTGAAGTGGATGCTCCGCAGCCTTTAATTATTATAAAAGACCGAAAGGGAAGGAAAATAAAAAGCGCTGTTGATAGTATTGATCCTGATGATATTCAGAGTATTACCGTGATTAAAAATGAAAGTGCAATCAACGAATATGGTGAGGAGGGTAAGAATGGAGTGGTTATTATCGTGATGAAGTAGTTAACAAGAATTGGATTTTAGCTTTAGAGTCTAATCCTTTTTCATTTTACTCATGCAACGTTTCCTGGCGCCTTGCGTTATTCCCACATCTTAAGACTAAATTGAATTGCTGCTTGCAAAAGACAGATGAACTACTTTTTAAATCAATCCAAGAAGGGGATTTAGATGCATTTGAGAACTTGTTTAATAAATACTATTCCGTACTCTGTATTTATGCTCATTCATTGCTTGCAGATATGGAAAGCGCAAGAGATATCACGCAAGATGTATTTTTGACTATCTACGAGAATAAATCTTCTGTTGCGATCAAATCCTCTGTTAAAGCTTACTTCTACAGAGCAGTTCATAACGCTTGCCTCAATTACTTAAAGACCACCAATGTTCACGCGAAGCACCATCTTCAAATAGCATCTCAAAATTTGATAAGCGATAATCATGATTTAATGGTCAGAGCTGAGCTGGAAGCGCAGATTTTTGAGGAGATTCAAAAATTGCCTCCACAATGTCGTAATATCTTTCAAATGAATCGATTTGAGGGTAGAAAGAACAAGGATATTGCTGCTGAATTAGGTATTTCTGTACGTACGGTGGAAACTCAAATCAGCAAAGCACTTAAAATACTTCGTCAAAATTTAGCTCATTTGATACCGACTATTTTACTACTCACTTCTGCCGCTTAATCTTTTTTACATTTTCCATACGTGTATCACATGAGTTAATTGTCATTATAAATGATGAGTAACTCAGTAAATCCACATATCGATCAGGAACTATTAGTCAGGTATCTTTCCGAAGAAACAACCACTTCAGAAAACGAAGCTGTGAGGCGTTGGCTTAGTGCTGATGAACGGAATAAGGCCGAATACGATCAATTGAAGATGTTGTGGGAAGCTAGCGGCAAGGTTAAAGAGGCTGTTTCCGTTAATATTAAAGGCGACTGGAAAAAAGTAAAGTCTAGAATAGATAATAACCAGCGAATTAGATCATTACCTTCCGCGAAAGAGAAACGTGGAATTCTGACTCATTTGATCAGAGTGGCGGCCGTGGTTACCCTTTTGGTCACCGTGTATTTGGGGTGGCCGGTTTTCTCGGACTGGGGTCCGGTTGAAATGATCACGGTTACTGTTATAAGCGACACCTCAACCGTGGTGTTATCGGACGGCAGTAGGGTGGTACTTAACAGAAATTCTCGGTTAGTATATCCTGTCGAGTTTAAGGGGAACGTTAGAACGGTAACTTTGGAAGGAGAAGCCTTTTTCGAGGTGGTGGAAGATCCTTCAAAGCCCTTCTTAATAAAGACCGGTGAAGCTATTACCGAAGTAGTGGGTACGTCTTTCACCGTGAATGCTGGGATTAAGAATAAAGTTTTGGTAACCGTGTTAACTGGTGAAGTCTTACTTTATCCTAATGCTAACCAAGAGCATAAACTATCCATAGTTCCGGGTGAGCAAGGTCAATTGAAAAATGGGTCGGAGTTGACGAAAACCCAAAATGAAGATATCAATTTCTTGTCGTGGAAATCAGGTATTCTTGTTTTCAGGAGTACCCCTATTGATCAAGTAGTGCAAGATCTGAATACATACTATGATCTGTCTATTAAAGTCGGTTCTTCTGCCCTCAAGAGTTGTATGTTGACGGCTACGTTTGAGCGGCAATCGTTCGAAGATGTTTTAGCCGAGTTGCAACTTGTATTACCTATTCAGATTCAAAGTAATGAGGGAAACATCATCCTTACCGGAGTGGGTTGTAAATAGATATATGATCAACATTTTCAGAACCTTTTTTCCAGCTCTGTTTCTGTGCTTTATCTCCCTGGTAAAAACCATTGCCCAAGATAACCTTCTGAATAAGGAAATTATGTTAACAAAGAACACAGGTTCTATTGAACAGCTTTTACAAGAAATTAGTGATAAGGGAGGTTTTAACTTTTCTTACAGCAACCAAATCTTAATTGATGGTGAGTTTACTCTAAAAGGTCAAAAAAAATCAGTAAGAGCATATTTGGATCAGTTGTTTCCAAACGGTAATGTTGAATATTACAGTAAAAGTCAGCGGATAATTCTTAAGTATAGCGGGAGTAAAAAACAAAATACGGAGATCAAATATACCATCAGTGGTTACTTAAGAGATGTGGCGAACGGGGAGTCCCTTTTAGGCGCCAATATCTGGATAGCTGAACTTGCAATCGGAGCTTCGTCCAACGCCTATGGGTTTTACTCGTTGACCGTACCAAAAGGTGATTACACGTTGCGTTGTAGCTTCGTTGGTTACTCCACAGTAACCAAAAAAGTTCAATTAACGAAGGATGTAAAACTGGATATAGAAATATCATCTTCAACTACTGAACTGAAAACCATTGAGATATCTGACGTCGAGTTAGAAGAGCATGTTACCTCCAAAACGATCAGTACCCATAAGCTTTCAGTAGCGACCATAGAGAATATACCTTCGATCGGTTCAAACCCCGATATTATAAAATCTATAGATCTGCTTCCCGGTGTTACTACTATTGGGGAAGGTTCCACGGGTTTTTTTGTACGAGGAGGTGGAAGGGACCAAAATCTGATTTTATTAGATCAAGCTCCAGTTTACAACCCTTCTCATTTTCTTGGCTTTCTGTCTGTGTTTAATACCGATGCGATCAATAATACAACGTTATACAAAGGGGGCATTCCCTCTCGCTATGGTGGACGTGCGTCATCCGTATTGGATGTAAGAATGAAAGAAGGGAATACTAAAGCATTGAGTGGTGAGGCAGGAATCAGCTTAGTTGGTGGGGCAAAACTTACCCTGGGCGCACCCATTCGAAAGAGCAAAGGATCATTTATGGTCTCAGGGAGAAGAACGTATGCTGAACCTTTTTTTTGGGCCATAGGAAGGGTAGAACCACTATTTAAAGGGACGCACGTATTTTTTTATGATTTTAACGCGAAGGCGAATTACACGATCAATGATAAAAATACTGTGTTTGTTTCGGGCTATTTTGGGCAAGATATAAACAGGTTGCCCATTTTAGACTTTGAGGTAAGCTGGGGAAACCAGACCGGCACGATAAGGTTGAACCATCTTTTTAGTCAGAAGCTGTTCTCCAATCTTACATTTACGTACAGCCGTTACCAATATAAGCTGGATATACCTGCAGCGCAGATTCCCGTGGGTTGGGAGTCGAGCATTAGGGATATTAACTTGGGAGTTGATTTCACCTATATTGCCAACCCCCATACAACCCTGGATTTTGGCGTAAGC
>ERZ1740059.750-NODE-750-length-16669-cov-8.896954_pt1 | contig 16669 bp, 12 predicted proteins | sample MGYA00581744_ERZ1740059 | MGnify/ENA primary metagenome ERZ1740059 (study PRJEB43018, sample SAMN04849738) | marine metagenome | isolation source: floating plastic debris | place: Pacific Ocean | collected 2008-08-28 | study: EMG produced TPA metagenomics assembly... | reverse complement strand
CGTAAGGTTGTTATTGCAGAGATTCGTATTAAAAGTTGTGTCAGAATTGACAGAACAAGTCTAAAAAGTGGCATACCTTTAATCCATTTTTCAGGGTGTTGATGTTCTTCTGTGATCATTTGAAAAAGTCATTCACTGGACAACCGTGATTATGCCTAGTACTGGTAATATTATATAAATCTTAGGCCATTGTGCATCATGACTAGTTATTTATAAGTTGGTGTTAAAGGATTTAAAAAATGTGGGAATGTTGTAGAACTTGGTATTGGGCACTTAGGGGTTTATGGTAATAATTGATACAACAAACTTAGGCCTGCGTGCTATGTTGGCGCGTTAGTATTCAGCCGCCCATCAACATGAAACTCAATCTTTATAAAGCATTCTTTGTTGAGTCAGAGTTGTCCCCTCTTTGATAGAGGGTGCACAACTTCCGAAATCCTGTTTTTGCTGTGGTAGCCCCATCTATATCTCAGGTCTCTGAGGTGTCAGTTCTAATTATACTAGTTAGACAAGTATGCCCTCCCCCAACTAAGTGTTGGCAAATTTGACTTCAATGCCATTGGACCTTAGCTACCCTAGAGGAGGAGAGTATTAGCGGGAGGAAATTATAGCATTTTCACACCCTAAAAAAGTTTAGCTGCTGAAATTTATGTATACTTGAAAATTTGAGTTTAGGCCTATTTTGAAATTCAAAAATACTCAAGTAGCTAAATTAAACACCCGGGAAAATCTACTCCTCTAGGGTACATGCTTTTTATATTTTTTTGCTTTACTCTATTTGTGATTGCTATGCACCTAAAAAGTATCAAACAAACATCGTAGAGTAGCATTCATTCTATTTCCATCAAAACTGATACATGAATATGATAATAATAATTTATGATAATCTTCAATATTTAGATGCGCATCACCAAGGATAACACGGCAAATCAACGCATCATAAATTTGTAAAATATCATAGTTTGATAATCAGACATATACGTAGAGAAACAAAGATAACTGGTTTATTATTAGTGATACCAGTTTTTGGTGCAAGCGCTCAGTACTTTGGCTCAACATACTTGGCATTCCAAACAGGTTTGGCCCAATATATAAAGATAAGACACGAGAAAGACTGGAAAACTCTTGTGGTATTGAGACTTACTTGTAACTTCAGTTATTTCCTGCATCCATTTTGGTATGGCCTGATTTTACTTGGCTATCATGGATTTTCCAATAAGCCCATCCAATAAACAGGCAAGAACTATGCTAGGACTAGAGTTTTTTCTCGTCCAGATGATATGTAGCCTTGTTTCAAATAGGGAAAAGCAGATCATTCAAAACAACAGGGACTTGATTGTTTTTTTGATGCCTGCAGAGTCTTTAAAACAGTTACCAGTACTTAAACAGTTTTCAGAGGAGAAGCGTAATTTCAAGTTTTCAAAAGATGATTGGTGGGTTGTAAAGAAGCGCCATATCCATTCCAGAATGCGATTTTTATGGATGGTCCCACAATATATCATCACATTCCATATATAATACCTGCAGTAGCTCAAAAGTAAATATGAGCCGGGTGCCTGAATTTAAGCTTAGGACCAGCTTTAGGGCTCTATACACTGCTGGGGTGAATCATCGCTACCAGAGGAATATTAATTGATATATAGCTCCAAAATATTTACATTGGCAGGTGATGACATAAGATTACCCGTTTTTCAAGCTGACAGGAATGTGCAAGTGTCACATTTGAAATTTACTGTAGTATATCTCAAGTATTGTGTAACGTAGTGTTATCAGAAGGTCATAACTATCGTAGTATTATTTGGAAGCATTCCATGGTCTAGACAACAGATTCCCACCCTTACAAATCACGTCATCGTGTATCTTATCACCAGAATAAGGTTTGGCAGCCGTCATGGTGAGATTTGATTCACCATGTAAATAAAACATTAACGTCTGAACCAAAAAACATATTACCTCCATTATTTACCAACTCTCCACATCAGTGAAGCTGCTCTTGATTGTAAGCACCTTCATCACGCCTTACACATATATAAGAATGCAGGAACGCGTTTATCATTTTTTGAGCAATGACATTTTTGTTTTGGGGAAGTAATGAGCATTGAGATGATAACAGCTATCAGATCAGGTGTGTCAGTAATTGACCTATGAGCTCGAAGAAATGGGGGTCATTGTAGTTTTTGACCTTCTGTAATTTCGGGGCCTGATTTCCCAAAACTGTTTCACACTCTTTATTAATACATATTATACAGTACATATAACAACATGATTAGAGTAGGTATATGAGTATGATGCTGTGAGAATTGGGTATATATGAGATAATAGGCAGAAGATATAAAACAGTTATACATTAGGCATAGGTGCTGACAAGCGGGCGCTGACAGAGTTTGTGTTTCTATTTGGCAGGTAATAACAGGCAGGGCCTGGCCACTGCTGCAGAGCTGCTGCGGCTTACAATAATTATTAAAATAAGGAGGACACTTGCCTACGCTGCCTGCTGCCGTGTGACAAATGACATATTGGATGCAGACCTCCGCTACCGGTGCTAATTTTCAATGACAATAGAAATATTTTATAAAATACTTCAGTCTGCACTGTAGACTAGGACAGACAAATGTTTAATTGTCTTATAGGACTGCACACACTTAGCTGTACCTGTAGATAGATTCATAAGTTTAGATAGATACATTAAAAATTTAAATTTAGCATCGACAACGACAGGATGAGGTGGAAGGACGCGTTTATGGAGCCACCACGTGACAACGTGTACAATCACACACTGCTGGAGGTAAAACTGGAACCAAAATCTCTGGAAGATTATGGTTGTGAGTTTTCTCAGTGCTCGGCTTTCAGTGAGCAGCAGCGTTTCTCACCTCCACCCACTGAAGCTGATTTGTTAGACATGAAACTGGAAGATCTCTGTGCTAATTATATGGACGATGACAACAGGTTTGTTTATGTTGAACCTCAGCCATGCGATGACGCTGGATATGATTCCTGTGATGCATTCAGCCCAGAAAGCTGCGACTTAGATAGAGATTGGATTGACTCGCCCTCAAGTGTTGAAAGTTTTCTATCTTCATGTAGTGAGATCGTGGACTCTTACCAAAGAAATGAACAACAAAGACAGCAACAGGCGATTGACATTGATGACGCAACAAGAATACCATCGAACCTCTCCTCTTCAATCCCTTCCCAACCTCAGCAGCATACAGAAGCGCCGTTGCGTGTCAGAATACCTCACCTTCCAGAGACGGAGCCTATAACTCCTCCTCCTTCTCCACTTCTGTGTTCACCTCCACAACTTACACTAGCACCTACCCACCATCATCTCCAGTATCCTCAAAACTTCAACCAACCACAGTTTCCATCAATACAGAATGACACGCTGCTGGAATTTCATCAACAGGACTTCCCGGGCAGCAATTCTTCATCTCAAGATGTACGCAGCCAGCAGAGCAGTGCTGATGAGCTGACTGCAGAACTCATGTCACATCTACCGAACACACCACAAACGCCACAGAGTCCTCAAACCCCTCCAACACCTTCCTCACCACCAACCCCGCCTACAGAGAAAGTTCCTGATGTGCTAGAAGAGGCGATCCGACAGAATAAGCTTTTTACTGAAAAATCTCAAATACCAATGCCATCTCTACAGGTCTATCCATCCATCCTTCCAAATAACAGGTATGAATCTGCATTGCTGTGTAGCCATTCAGGTAGATGGTATTAATTGTAGCTTGTTGCAATAATTCAACTAGTTATACAAAATGAAAGATTGAGCAGATGATCTTAGGACAATTGTTATATATACGTATAATTCATTAATTATGTTTTAAATATGGTAAATCGTCATCATTTTTTTCAATATTACATTTCTAAAATTTCACACATTGAATATTCAGCTGAAATTTTTGTTTTGACCTCTTATGAAAATCTTATGCTGAAATTTTGTCCCCTCACAGTAGGTTTGTTTGTATTGTATAGTATAAAATAAAACCACAAAGTATTTCAAAATTAACCTGAACTCAATTTACCCTGACCAAATTGATATAAAACCATATAAATCTCTCATAATTCACATTAAAATGACATCATAACTTAATCTAATTATGTAAGGACAATAAACTTATGCGCTTGTAATAATAAACATTGTTTTGCAGACAACCATCAGACATGACCGTACTTCCGAAGTTGTCGCTGGCTAATGGGCAGCAGGCTTGTACTATAGTCAGCCTACCACCACCATCCTATGAGGAACATGTGCAGAATGTTAAACGAGAAACGATGGAAGTATATGATGCGTCAAACCCTGCGGCTCTGGTGTTTCTGTGTAGCCAACAACAGACCATGTATGAAGAAGCCACCAAAGAGGGTGAGTTACAGAAAATATCCATACATTCAGAGATAATCACAATGATACCTCGATCAAACATCATGATTAGCTTGTCTATCTACAGTGTTTGAAGCAATATTCAATGTTTCAAGTTGCACTGCCCCCCCCCAGCCTTTTATTGCTGCTAATAGCTATGTCGGGAGTGGGGCAGAACATTGCATAGGTAGAGAGGATGAATAAAATAAACCCTGATGACGAAAATATTTGTTTTCCTGTTGCTATGTCGTTGGTATGACAAATACCCTCGTTTTGCTGGCAAACCCGAATTCAATAACCATTGCTCAACACACTGATGATGTCATTGCATAAGATAGGTTCGTACATTACCCTCAATAAAGTACAAAAATAACGAAATGTGATCACTTTCTTTCCAAGAAAACCTATCCTATTGAGATTTTAGAGCGAATATTTTTGGTGCAAAGTCCTTGAAAAGATGAGCCCAACGGCTGCCGTATTTTGACGCAATTGCATCCTTACTACTCTCAGGTTTCACGGTTTATCCTCAGCCTGTCTAATTATATAGTGTTATAAAATCAGATGAGAGATATCAAAGGCATTCTCAGCCTAACTGGCCTATTTTACATGTCAGCATATGTGTGAAAACTTTTTTGAGCTGTGAAAATGATAGCTACTTCTGGTAAGCCGAAATGCCTTTTTATTGTCATTACAATAAAAACTTAAACAGACAGTTCACATGTCCTTAGGTGGGTTAGTGTCACCTCAAAAATCATGAGACTTCCTTAGAACGTAACAGGTTGTTTTATTGTAATTAATGTTTTATATTTCTTATATCTATTGTAGGAAAACTCTGCAATCCCTTTTGGCAACTTCTCGATTTTGGCCAAAATTATGTCTTTTTATCTTGGATTGAGGTTTCATATAAAACGTTCTGCATTTAGCGTAAATTATTTTTCATATGAGTAGAACCAAAGCCTTTTAGTGAGACTACATTTTCATCGCTTCTAGAGTTCAGTTCAATGGTCGGGATTAGGGAGGACAGCTTTTCTTCATTTTTATCGGTCAATTTTAATGGCCAACTATCATAAGAAGAATGGGGTCATTTGCTGCTGATGTTTTAGAGCTATTCAAGGATCATGTCTAAAAGTAATTGAGGACATCAGGTTTTGAAGTATTGGTATTTTTCTCAAACGAAAGAATAGCTAGAGCATGACCCTTCCCTTTCTCAGCAATATTTTCCAGACTTTTCTCACCCACATGTACTTTATGGCTGATTATCGATGCCAGGTACATACAGAATATTCAGGTTGATGTTGTGACAGACCTAGATGAAGACTCTGAATATGACAATTATGCTTGGCATTTGACACTGAGACTTAATCAAATTAGTGCCTCAGTCCAGGACCTCTTACAGAAAGAGTGCACATTGATATAAAAATTCTGAAATTGAGTTTATGGAATAGTATACACTATCCATGAGTTAACATAACATTTTTTGTAATTTGATTGTTGTAACATGTTAGAGTCAGTTTTAAATGACCTAATGTTGATTATTCAACATGACATGCAGTTGACAGTTGAACATAAACAAGACCCCCAAGCCCCTTTTGACAATAAAACATAATGAGTGTTGTGTGACAGAAACATTGTGATGAGCTAGTAATCATTTTTGAGAATTACGATTCCTCGATTTTCACATGGAATTGCCAATGTTTTACACAAGTTGCTATAGTTGTAAACAGAAAATTGATGTCTTCCTGCTGACTGTGACCGACAGTAACCTGCGATATGCACTATTGAGTTGATGAAAAGCTTGATTTCTTAGAACAGATAAAGACACGATCAGTAAAAAAGTGGACACTTCTGGGATTTAGTGCTTTGAATTTCAATTCCTGCCTTCTCACACAGCGACATTTCTATATTGTTTCTGCTATGATGTAGAGGGAAAAAAGCTAATCAGCAGCAATTTCTCTACCTTACTCGTAAAAAAAAACAGTACACTCTTACCTGTGGGTATACTGTGCAATGCACATTTGAATGTAAAAAGGTCATCAACAACAACTGATCTGAGCTATTGTTATGTATTATGCAGTATTTTGTTAATATTATCAGTATCATAATAACCCAATCGGGCCTCTGAAATGTTTCTGAGACCTTTAGTAATTAGGATATAATTGCGCAATAAACACCTAAAACTTGTTGTTACACCATAATGGCAAATATTGCTGTTTAGATATGAACCTATTTGATTACCAGGCACCTGGACCATATTGTTGAGCAGTGTGCAGATAACTCACACAAATATAAGATAAGATGAGATGGTTGCGCTATTTTAACCGCTGGGTATTTGAGTTGTGGTCCAGGTAGGACTCTTGTATACTGACGTAACAATAAATTTTGTTTTGTGAGCCAAAAACAAAAAAAAATGGTAATGGCAAATTTGTCAATAAAATCCTTAACTGCCACCACATTTTGATGATGAGGTGCCTGATCACGGTCATAGTTAGTTATGATGTTACTGATGTTGAAACAAGATTACAATTTGAACATCTTCATTTTAAAAATAATGTTAAAAAACCACAAGAAAGATTCAGGCCAACAGAGCTGATTTTCTGACGCTATTAAATTACCATAAAAAAACAAGGAGTTGCACAAAATCGCTAATGTAATGTAACAGCTGACCACAAAGGTGGCTGTGGCTGGGTTTACACCACAGAAAAAGTTCATTGGTGCCCAGCATGAGCAGCCTGAGAACCAAGTTGAGCACTGCGTGTTAGTAATATGACATAAAAGTGATGTGATTTGGTTTCTATTATTCTATTGGGAGGATAATTTTTATTACAAACAATAATGCTAATCTAAACAAAACAGCTTATGCCTCACTACAATAGATTAGCTGCTCAGAGCGAGTACTTGCTGAGCACTGAGTTAATCTGGCGCTGCTGGGTCCTTAATGAGCTGCACAGCCTGGTATCAATCAACCAGTAACTCTTTCAGCTGACAAATTTCCCACACTTTGAATCAGTCATATACAGCCACTTATATATCTAAAAAATATTCAACATCCGCATGACGATGTTAGCGTTTCATTCAATAAAAAATCATGAGCTAGTTTATTTCTCATCAGCGACAATAGATTTCATTAGAAGCATGTGTGCTAATGAAACAGTCATTGTTATATGTGCGGCAAGGTAACAAGACTGCACTATAAGACAACCATCGCCAGTCTAGATACGTGTCTTTGTATGGCTAGCTTTTTGTTAATCTACCTGCATATGGTTAGCAGACGTCTTTCATGTACGTGTACGCATCACTCTCACTACCACCGTCCTCAGTGCATTGTAATGGGTGTGGAGGCCCATATTGTTCTACCTACTCAATAAATAACAATCCTTCCTCTTTGATCGGCCTAATCAAATTTAACTATTTCATGGCGATAGTTTTCATTGCATAAATTAGGGGCTCGCACTGATATCTGAGCACTGTACTAGCTAGAGGCATTTTACTGAGAGGGCAATGAGATTTGTCGAGACAATCAGCCTTGATTGAAAGGTTAATGAGACGGCTGAAATATTCTTGCTAGGAGATCATCTTTTATACTGCCTGCTGACAGGTTTAATCGCTTGAAATTTTATTCTGTCATTTGACATCAATTCATCGTGTGAAAATTCGTAACAAAATTTACTGTCTCAACTTACTCCATGTCCCTGATCAGTTCAAAGTTTAACATCTCAAATTGAAGCCACTTAAATACATCTTTGCATATATACAGGATTATATAACATAAATAGTACTCATATAGCCCTCTTTTCTTTCAGAAACAAACCCAACGGTTTTACAAGAATATAAAGACAAGCTGATGGAACGAATCAGAGCACAAGGTATGATATAATGATGATTTTTGCACCCAAACCCCCATTCCAACACTAGAAAATAACTAATGAGGCGTAAATGAGTTACAATGCATATATACAACCCCTCTGCCCTGGTAAAAAATATGGTTATGGTATGAATAAAATCATGAAGTACCTTCAAAGTGCGACCCAGTTACCTAAAAAAAGTTCTTGTTCGGCCATTGGAGAAAAACTTAACAGCTTCCCTCCAACTGCCATATTTAAAGCTATGATCTAATCTTAGAAGTTCTTTGGTTTTGCCTGATGAAACAGCAAAGCGCTCCCTGCTCCCAGCTCCCTGCTCCCTGCTCCCTGCGTACACACTACACATACCTACGATTGAAATTAAAAAGGCGGGAGTTACCTCCTTGCTTTGCAAGTGTAGACAACTTATGTGTCTAAAGGCCCTTGCACACTACAACGATTTATACAAAAATTGTTGTGAAAGTCGTTGTCCATATACAAAACTGTTGGAAAAATCGTAGCAGTGGTGACATAAAGTTGTAGTGTGTATGGACAATAACTACATTTTAGCTGTTTCAGTTGTCGTGTGCGAGGGCCATTAAGGAGCAAGTTCTTGTTAACGAGAACACAGCCTCCCTGCACATAATGGCATTAATCTTTACTGAACCTGAATTTTCAATATTTTTTTAAATATCATCATGTCTTTGATTTTAACCCGACAGAAAGGGATATTGAAAATTGGTGAAACATGATGTCTCTTCAGATCTTCAAAGTTTGAAAGCAATTTTCTGAGCTCATAGAGGATTATTAATTATACGCTGTATAATTTATACAATATATTATTGGGTTTTGTTTCTCAACAGGAGGTCAGATGCAGCTTTGGCAGTTTCTACTATCATTATTGGAGGAGCCTGAGCTACACTTATCCAGCATAGCTTGGGAAGGAGCTTTTGGAGAGTTCAGAATGGTCAATCCTGATGAGGTGGCCAGAAAATGGGGAGAAAAGAAGAAGAAAGTAAACATGACGTACGACAAGCTGTCCCGAGCACTCAGATACTATTATGACAAAATGATACTAACGAAGATTCATGGCAAGCGTTACACATACAAGTTCCATTTCAAAAGGATTGTGCAGCAGATGAAAAGAGCTGGATCAGCTGTAAAACGTGATCCAACTTATATTCCGCAAGACATTCTTCCATATATCTAACTGTGTGTCATGTCAACTCATAGTTGATATATTGGATTTACTGGAAGCAGAGATAGAATCTGGACATTTAACCCCTAGCATTATAGATTTAGATATGTATAGAGGCATGTAGATAGATATATACATGTAATAGTATCGTATTTTAGATTTATTGACAGGTCAGAGCCTTTTACCCAATAAAGATCAGGCTCTATGCTGACTTTTTTTACAGTTCTACCTGGTAGATGAATAGCATGCAAGTGTCATTTAGTTTGGGAGAGGGACATGACTTGATATGAAATCGCTTTCAATTTTCAATGGTGCTAGAATCAATTTCACTCACAAAATTTACTTTCATGGTGCTTGCGAGACAAGTTCCTATTGCATGCAAGAGGTGTGGTTTATAAATACTGTGAAAATGTTATACCCTTCTCACAGAATATCTGACCATGAAGTCATCGTTTATTTGCTTCATACAAGTTTTGAAATTGCATGACATACATTTGGCTACACACCAGAATGGCTACGCGCACTTATTCCATTTCTATATTACTTACAATACATGCACTTGACATGTAGGTCATATCAAGACAATCATTGCATTGATGTTTTAGTCTTATATAACGTCCCATACGGATTTTATATTGAAGCAGTGCCGGTCACTTTTTATATGTCTTACTAAATCTCATGTAATTTTGATCATAAATCTGGCAATTCCTAAATATAATACATGTACAAACCCTATTAGCAGGAGGAAATCTTGGCATTTTTGCATCCTTAAAAATTAAAGTACATGTAGATAAGTTAATACCCCAGCTACAATATTCATTTTGAGAAAAGTTATAATCCAAAAATTCTCAATTAGCTAAATAAACTCTAGCTAAAATTTACTCCTCTAGTTTAGTTATGAGGGGCCACAACTCCGACTACAATTATAAGATAGAAAGCTGCAATTGAACAGAATTTAATTCTGTTTCAAACAGAATCAGCTATGCAAATTGTTTAGTTTGGTGAGTAACGACAACACTGTGGGTATGGAATCAAATGTCTGCCTATGTGTATATCAAGACCAAAATGTATTATCGGAGAGCATATGATATCAAGTTGCAGGCCTTACCGATTTTGAAAAACTTATCAGATTATATGGCTAAGTCTGGAGAAGAATCAAACAGAAACCTATGAAACAGTAAGTATCAATCCAAAAACAAACTTTGCAGGTATATCTACAAATCAATCTGCCTCTATCTGCTATGTATAAGCCTATAAGCCAGCAAAAGGTTTTCTACAACCTATAATGTGGCTTTACTGTGGGGAGTGAGGTGGAAAACTATCTGCTCTAAGCAGATTAGCCAAAGAAATAGCAAAAAATAGCCAGTTGAATGGGAAGTTGTCTATGCGTATAAATCGGAAGCACAACTCCCACCCTGATACAGATGAATGCCCCTGGATACACCAGGGATACAGATATACTACATGAAGATCAACAGTAATACTACATGTACTATTACGTTGTGGGTAGTACTTTAAGTGTGGCACAATGTTGGCTGTAAAAACCTGTATAAGATGTTTGCCAATACCTCATCCTTGCTATTAAATGAGCAGATATCTAAATCTGTCGATAGGGTATGGCACATGAAGATGACTCGTTATTTAGGGCGAAGGTATATGGTCATCCTAAGTGTAGGCTTCTTAACTCTTGTCTGTGTATGTCATTTTCTCCTGATAGCAAGCGCCAGCAGACTGACTGAGTACGGTATAAGCTCAGACATTGGTAAGTCATTTCAGAATCATATCCTATGAAATAGGCGGAGAGACCAACCTGTCTCTTGAAAGTAAATGATAGTGAAAAAAATGACTACAACAAGGTTCTTCGTTGTTACAGTAGGAGGTTTGTGTTGGGGAATTAAAAAAAAGGATATCTCCTATGCCTATCATTATCACTTAGTCAAAAAGTGCGGACCGTACTTGACCTGTGGGTGGCTGAGTTAGACACTGTTGATGTATTATAAAGGAGCCTTGTATTGGAGAGCCTATAGAAACACCCATGTATGTGGGCATATCAAGCATTTCTAAGTAATTTTGTAACAATTGCATGTTGGACAATTCTGACTCCTTTTGTTGTATTGTAGTACATGCCTTGGATTGCAATATTTGAAAGCCTTGCTTGTCACAATGCTATGGGTCTAGGGGGCTCACACATTGAAAAAATCAGGGTTCATGCTTTGAAAACAACTGTCACTGTATATAATTTCTGTTGCAGTTGTTTATTGGGTGGTTATGTCGACAGCCATTGCACTCTTTATCCTATTACACACTCAGCACATCATTGCTCAATACATACATCAACATACAGAACAGCTTTTCCTGTGATTGCCTGTAATGTCAGTGACACAGTGCTCAGATTATGAAAGGACATACAAAAACAGAAGGACATACAAAAACAGAATTGGCCGACAATAAATACAATATTGTATGTTGGTACTGAAACTTGAAGCAATAATGTCTTCTCATCAATATCAAAAACTGTGGGGTTAGAATCAAATAAATTTATTGGCAACTAACTGTGAGGCTATCTATCACAAATATCCTGTATGTGAATATACCATACATTGTAGTAATCTTATTTTAACATTTTCCCATTTAATTTAATTGCTGAGAGGTATTTTCAATAACAATACAGACATAAACTAAATAGTGATGCGACTAAATAATATCATAAATGATAGTTTGAGAAAAAATCGTACAGTTTACAGCGTAATGGTAATGGCACTGAAGATTAAAAATGCTAACTTATAGGAGATAGTAATGAGAACATATCACTCTGTCTTTCGAAATCAAACCGGGACAAAAATATATGGCAGGGACTATACTCTAACACAATAATATCCAATATATACTTCAATCTGATAATGTAAGTCTAGTGAAGCGTGACCCCAAGCCAACTCAAGTCACCAGTGGGGTGACTAAAGAATGCAATAAATATAAAGTTTGCAAACAAAATAAAGAGATTCCAGTTATTCTCTGGATGAAGCACACAATACTTGTGTGATCATTAGTACTGATCTCTATGGGTTGTGTCAATCCATTCAACCCAAATCACCATCTTCTCTGCGCCACTCGTCTCTAGAACTTCATGGCTTCATGGATAGGTTTCCTGACAGTCCAACTCCTGAGTCGGCCACTGGAAGCAAAAATATACAACATTTTACTATTATGCAATGTACTAACTATGAGACATTGAAGTCAATGGAAATATCTAAAATAATTACATATAATTTCTTAAAAGAAAGAGGGGAGCAAGATAGCATTTTGGTTCCTCATTTCCACGAGTACCAGTTTCTTTTAACGCACAAGTAACATTCATTCCTAACGCATAGTGCATGAAGAAAAACGGGTATTATCTCCATGTAGAAACATCTCAACAAAGGGAAGATGAAGGTTTTGTACCTGATCCGATTCCTGAGTCGATGGATTGTTTTGGGTTGTGAGTGCGAGTTTCGTTCATAATACGTTGCCTCAGATTAATTGGTGGTTGGTGTCTGCTACGCCCGTGTATCAATTGAACACAATCCGCCCTCTCGATAGCTTGTAGCTTTTCTTCCAAGTTACTGATAGTGGCTGATCTCTCAGTCTGCAAAGTATCATAATTTTAATAAACCCAATCATCAGTTGCAGCGAATTGACTATTTGAGAAACCACATACGTTCCAGTGATATACCAGTATATTTACATGTCCTAACAAAGAAACAACTTTTATTTGCAGCCTTGATATACTTGAGGCTAAAAAATCCAGGGTCGCCAAACAACGACAATAAGCTCAGAAATCCCCTCTTTGTGAACAGGTAAACGGGGAAATTCCAACCAAAAGAAACTGATTCTGGCAAGGTACAGTGTATATCTGAATTGAATGGTGCGCTAATTTTTTCCGTGTATTTTAATAGTAATCCACACAGACTTTTTAGACTTTGCGCACAATAGGGATCGGTCGGCTGCGAAAATCGATCATCAAGAAGGAAATAATGTACAAGCAAATGACGGATGATCATGCCCAGCCTACCTCCAGATATTTGAGTAAGCTTTCTGTTGGGCTCTTCTGTGCTTCAAGATGAGAAACAAGCGATGAATAACCCAGCGCTCTGGCCAATCGTTTCCAGTCACCAAGCGGGTCAAGCGCTCTTGCCAGTGATTCTATCACTGGTCTGCTTAGCTGTTTGATTGAATCCATAGAAACTGGTGATACTGTCTGCACTGATTTTGCTTCTAAGGAAGTGTGTATTGCCTCCAGAGTCTATATCAAAGACATAAACAGTACATGCTAATACGTGTTATTCATTTTTGATCTGGCCTCAAGAACTCAAGATGATGTTGTCTATCATTGGACAAAAAAATTCTCCCCGTCACTGAGTGAGCTTTGTGTTTGGGTTGAAATTAGCTCTCTGCTTGGTGATAAGGTTGTAAATTATAAACATAAAATCTGTCAGTTCTCATATGCATAGACTTCATCGGGGAAAAATATTTTTCCCTCAGAAATGCATGCGCTCGCAAAGCATCAATCTTGCAGAGAGATATCAGTATCCAATTCCAAATTACAGCTGTATTATTCTCATTTAGTCCGTAACCACAAGCAATAAGTCTATTGACATTCAGCAGATTATACCAAAGATACGAAAATATGAATTATAATAGTGAAGCATGGACAGCGGTCACTTATAGGTGCCCTACCCGATTATATCAATAGATTGAGTGGTATAATTAGGGAATTCCCCCTCTCTATAGAACAATTTTGTGATTATATCAATTGCATTTGCAGCTATTTAGCTCTATGTACATGACCCAGTATTTTGCTGGCCAAAGTTTCAAGAATGATACAAACACTTTTACACTAAGTGGTGCGATATAATGAACATGCACATGGTACATGTACGTACCTGCTGTTCCTCACAGATGTCATATACGCTGTTACCGAATCGTTCATCATCATCTTCATCTCGATCATTAGCATCATAGTTCTCGATATCCGGGTCTGCTCCAGATTTGATCAGCATTTTAATAATATTCAGGTTTGGCTGGTCTTTTGAGACAGCTAAGTGAAGAGCTGTGTTACCGTTGTATGCCTGTGAGTTCACATCTGTCTTACCCTGTAAACACATAGGTTAAGAAAATGATTAGACGAGATGCTAAGGACAGGATATCAACACCAATCATTCCCTTAACCAAACCGTTGGGTACATTATTGCTGATCCCCAATACAAACCCATGCCAATCCTGACAATACATGGTATATTCTGTAAGTTAGCATAAAATATTTATTTATAGCTCCACGACCATATTTAGAGCTTAATGTAGGCACCGCCAAGCCCATGACACATCCACATGAACATGGTTGGTCTATTGGAGACCATTAAACTCATGTGGGTGACACCTTACTATTTCGTTTCCTCTTAGTACCGCCATCTGATTGGTTTTTGATGAAGGGGAAACAAAACATTTTCTATGATCTAAAGCATTTTGCAATTGCGAACAGACGTCAATTACACAAAAATGCACCAATAATGTACTATAAGGTTTTCTCATGCATGATTTCAGACTGCTTATTTTTGTATTGTATTGTGTAAAACCGTACAAACAAAACTATACAAGACAAACATCAATTTGTTTCATTGTACAATACTGCTCATTTATGCATCAGTTTAGTTACCCAATTTTTTCCTAACAGAATAAATGCCTGTGTCCGATTTGAATCCAGTTTGTAGCAAAAAAGTCTGAACACTTACAAGAGTAAGAATACACATCTTAATACATAAATACACACTTACATTGATAAGAAGTTCCATGACGAGTACGACATTGTCCTGCAGTACAGCATGGTGGAGTGCTGTGCGGCCGCTAGTACCGTCTCCCTTGTTTACATCAGCTCCAGCTCTGATTAGTGCAGATAAACATTCCAACTTATTCTCCTGAACAGCTTTGTGTAGAGGAGTGAACCCTGCACAACATACAGAATACACCTGTAAAGACTACACACAACATCCCTGCACTAAATGGTACAAGTGGGTACTTTTGCCTGGGAAAACTTAAATGAAATGCAGAGATTCTTGGACCGAACAGTTATTAAGACTGTGATTAGTTTAGTAGCGAATCGACTATAAACTTCCACACTCGCATTACCGTGAACAATTTATTATAGAGAAGAGCGTACCATGGAGGTTTGTGCTGTCTAGTACTGAAGGCTCAGTGTTAGTCTGCTTTAGCCATCTACACAGATGTGACATAGTCTGTTTGTCACCCTGCTGAGCGGCTACATGGAAACAGTTATCACCACTCAAGTCTTTGGACAGAGGGTTGGAGTTGTGACAGAGCAGAGCATCGACCATGTCGGAGTTAGACATCACAGCGGCAATATGCAAAGGAGTCTACAATAACAACAAGTATGCATGTATGGTCTATACGCCAATAAAATAAAAATGAAGGATAAAGATAAATGCAATAATAATTCGACTGTATGGTAAACACTGATATCAGTGTAAAAAGTTGTACACAAAAAAGGTAGCGAATCACGTAAGTGTAAGGGGAAAACCCGTCGGAATCGATGCAGACTGCCAAATCGTTATTTGTATGCAGTTAATCTATAATTTATTTTCCCTGTGTGCGAAAGCTACAGAAGAGCTTCATTTTTATTTATAAACCCTATTATTGACGATCTTTGTGTTTAGCAACAGCCTAAGAGAGCGTTGTTTCCAGGGGCGTATATTTCCAAAAATTCAACCCACTACTATTTGCAGGATTGAGCTTACCTCAGACGAAAATCAGGCCCAAACACAATGAAGGGGTGGTCTGATCACAAAATAAAGGCCATTGAACTCAGCACCCTTAATACCCCCATATAGACTCCTTATTTGGCCTGATCTATTGATTTTAAATTTTTTGAATTTTTAGGTTTTTGGAGTTATCTGCCTAATTTGGGGGACAACTCGCGATTTGTCGTGAGTCGTGGGTGGTAATATACGCCCATGGTTGTTTCTATAACCTGGATCACAAACAAGGAAAAAAATCAGCTGATGTTACTATCACAATCAATAATGTAAGAAAAGAGGACTGCTTTACATCCTGGAAGGTGACTGTATTTGTAAAACTTTGGCAAGCTTCCAGTTTGTATGTAGCAAAAGCAGGTGCTATTTGAACAATTGTTTCAATCGATTTTTGTCGGCTTCATTGGGCTACATACCCTACATCCAGAAAAGTTAGCTAGCAAAAAGTTTGGCTATTTGGCCT
>ERZ1740059.749-NODE-749-length-16686-cov-10.339426_pt1 | contig 16686 bp, 13 predicted proteins | sample MGYA00581744_ERZ1740059 | MGnify/ENA primary metagenome ERZ1740059 (study PRJEB43018, sample SAMN04849738) | marine metagenome | isolation source: floating plastic debris | place: Pacific Ocean | collected 2008-08-28 | study: EMG produced TPA metagenomics... | reverse complement strand
GTGGCGTAATGTTAGCTGCGGTGCCTTTTGATATCCACGTCCACGATACCTATTTTGTTGTGGCACACTTACATTACGTGCTATTCGGTGGTTCAGTTTTAGGAATTTTTTCCGGTTACTACCACTGGTTCCCCAAAATTACCGGACGAATGGTTAATGAAACCTGGGGTAGAATTCATTTTGTTTTAACAATGATCGGTATGAATATGACTTTCTTACCGATGCACAAATTGGGTTTGATGGGTATGAATCGCCGTATTGCTCAATACGATCCCAAATTTGCTAGTATTAACGAAATTTGTACCTACGGTTCGTACATTTTGGCAATATCCACAATACCTTTCATCATCAATATTATTTGGAGTTGGAGGGCTGGGAAAAAAGCAGGTAACAATCCTTGGGATTCTTTGACATTGGAATGGATGACTACCTCACCACCAGCGATTGAAAACTTCGAGGCACACCCATTCCTACTTATTGAACCTTACGAATACGGAACGGAAAGGGCGAAGCAAGTTGTAGCTCTATCCCATACTGATAAACCTTTCACCAATTCTAAATCCCCTGCACCATCTAGCGATCCCGATGAACCATCTTCGGCGATGGCATCTGAAGCGGCGGGATAAAGTTAGTTATTGCAAAAACCTCAGCCCCTCCCCTCTCCGATGCTTTGGAGAGGGGTGAAGTTCCAAAAGAAATCATTCATACTCAATTTAAAATTTATGCAAAGTCCAGCAATCGATCCAGCGAAAACCGAACAAAATCATCATCACGCAGCTACCGTAGAAGCACAACACGCCGAACATCCAGATCATCGTCTCTTTGGATTAGTTGTATTCCTGATCGCTGAAGGAATGATTTTTTTAGGTATGTTCGGTGCCTACTTTGCTTTCCGTTCTACCTTAGCTGAATGGCCCCCCGCAGGTACTCCAGAGTTAGAATTATTACTTCCGGGCATCAACACAATAATTCTAATTTCCAGTAGTTTTGTAATTCACAATGCCGATACCGCCATCAAAAAGAACAACGTGCGGGGAATGCAAATTTGGTTTGCGATCACCGCTGTTATGGGTATTATTTTCCTCTGCGGCCAAATTTACGAATACAAACATCTGGAATTCGGTTTAACAACTAATTTATTCGCTAGTGCATTTTACGTATTGACAGGTTTCCACGGATTACACGTTACCATCGGTGTTTTAGCCATATTAGCCGTATTATGGCGATCGCTTAAAAAGAATCACTACAGCAGCGAACATCACTTTGGTATCGAAGCCGCTGAACTTTATTGGCACTTTGTTGATGTGATTTGGATTGTACTTTTTGGTATTTTGTACTTGCTTTAAGTATTTTTTTATTTCAAGTCTTTGATTGAGAACCCCCCAGTTGGGGTTTTTTTATTTGTAATTTTTTATTTCAGAGATTTTAGCAGGACTTACGCAATTTTCACAAGACTCGGGTGGTGCCGTACACTGATTGCCTTATTATTACGTTCAATATTAGTGAGTGTACGAGCAACGGCACGGCAATAAAGGGGGAAGAAAATCTACACCCCTTTTTGCCTCAATAAAGGGGGAAGAAAATCTACACCCCTTTTTGCCTCAATAAAGTGGGAAGAAAATCTACACCACTTTTTGCCTCCCCTACGAAGAAAATGTGCCAGTTGCGGGCCGTCCTATTTAGGACTGCTATATCTTATTAAGCTTTATTATATTTAGTCCGAAAAACTTTATTTAATGCACTTGTAAATCGTAAAATTCTATAGGCACAAGATTATCCGAAAAATGGCTTTAAAAATCATCCAAAGTTTTGATAGCAATTTCACTCTAGAACCACAAGCGAAAGCAACTTTATTTGAATTATTAACCGGAGAAAGCTTTTTAAAACAAGTTTGTCAGCAGTCAGAATGCCAACAAGTAGAATTCACAGAATTACTATTTCAGCCAGTTCCTTACAGTAGCGCTACACCCAAAGGAATGCCAGCAGAATTTGAAAAATATCATGATTCAATTGAGTACGTAATTCTAAACGTACCGCCGAATTTTATGTTTAAAGCCAAAATTTTTAAACCAAGTCGTTTATGTGCCATTTATCACAAAATTGAGATTTGATGTTTGTTAGTTGATATTCGTTAGTTGATAGTTGTTTTGGACTATTAAATAGTTATTGATAATTGTTCATTGTTAATTGTTAATTGATTATGGCTACAGAAACAAATATTCCTTCTTTAACAACTTTAGAATATATTCCTTATATTAATGAAAACGGCGAACTACCGGAACAATATCAAGGAAAAATCGGAGTATACGCAATATTTGACCAAGATAAAAATCTGCAATTTGTTGGTTATTCTCGCGATGTTTTCCTCAGTCTCAGACAGCATTTAGTAAGACAACCACAATCTTGCTATTGGGTAAAAGTAGAAACAATTGAACGCCCAAGCCGTAAAATTTTAGAAGAAATCGAGAAAGCCTGGATTACACAAAACGGTAGCTTACCTGTAGGGAATGGAGAAAGTAAAGAAAAATGGGTTTCTCCAATTGATGCCAAAGCTTTGATTACTGCTGAAGAACAAGCTAACTATGATAATCCCATCCATGATGAAATGGCGAAGATTAAAATTATCAAAAATGTCGCAAGAAGAGTTGAAGCGGATATATTAAAAGAATTAAAGGCGCGAGGCTTACAAATGCAGGTTAGGTTTAATCCAAAATTGAAAGAACAAGGTTTATTAGATTTGAAATCTTAAAATATTGATTGAAAATCTTATTTTCTATATAACTGTATAATAATATGATTCAAACCAGTTCTTCATTACCTCATAAAATAATCGGTGTGGCTGTAATTTGGAACGATAAAGAACAGATTTTAATCGATCGCCGTCGTCAAGAAGGAGCTATGGGTGGTTTGTGGGAATTTCCTGGTGGGAAAATAGAACCAGGTGAAACCATTGAAGAATGTATAAAGCGGGAAATTGATGAAGAATTGGCAATACAGATTGAAGTTGGAGAGCATCTGATTACTATTGAACACGATTATACGGATTTACGCGTGACTCTTACGGTACATGAATGTCGCCATCTTCAAGGTGTTCCCAAGCCCTTAGAATGCGATGAAATTCGTTGGGTAAACTTGGAAGAATTAGAACAATTTAATTTTCCTGCTGCCAACTTCCGAATTATTAAAGCTTTGCAACAGAAGGTAATTCAACGCAAGCAGTTGACAAAAGAACTGTAACTAGCAACCCTCAAGCAGAGTAAGCTGGCAGTATAAAGTGAAACCATGCTCCACCATTAGGTGCGGTATCTACCCATATTTGACCGTAGTGGGCTTGGATGATGCGTTTACATAAACTTAAGCCAATACCATAACCATCTTTCGCTTCATCTCGTTCTAGACGATAATGGTTTTCAAAAATGCGATCGCGATTTTCTTCAGGAATGCCGAGGCCACTATCGCCGATGCTAAGTTGGACTTTTTGGCTGGTTCGATGCAATCCAGAGATAGTAATTGTACCATTGCGAGGAGTATATTTTATGGCATTATCTAGAAGGTTTGTTAGCACTTGGCGTATACGTTGGGGATCGGCACAAACATATGGTAAGTCTTGGGGAATATCTTGTTCTATTGTTAGGGATTTAGCTTTATAGGATTCGCTTAATTCTTCGAGTACTTCCAGACAAAGATTGGCCATTGCGATTTTTTGAGGGGATATGGGAATTTTTGTATCTTTACCGCGCCCCACCTGCAAAAGATCGGTAATCATTTTTTCAATTACCTTAGTTTGATTGCGGGCGTGATTGAGCATATTGCCGATTAATGTTGGTGTCAATCGCCCAAATTCACCTGTTTGAGAGTTGTAATTAGATTTTAAAGTATCTATAGCGATGATTGCTGCTGTGAGGGGGTTACGAAGATCGTGTACTAACATCGCAATAACACGTTCTTTAAATTGCAACTGTTCTTGAAGTTGTTGTTTTTCTTGCTTTAAACGAAAAACTTCATCGGTAAGCTGAATTATTTCAGAAGAAGTTGCGAGTGAATTAATAGGAATTGAAGATTTGCTGATGCATCCATCAGCCTTGACATTTTCTGTAGCTTTTTTCAATTCTTGCTGTAATTCTAGGTAAGATTCTACACTAGCTTGCCATCGAGACCACCAAGCTTTCAATTGAGTAACTATATTACTACCAGCTAAAACTTGTCTGGGTTCTGGATGAATCTTGATTAATGCTGGCGTGGCTACTAATTTAAAATGTTCTGCTAAATGAGGTTCTTTTCCGACATCAATAATTTGAAGTTCAAAATCATATTCTAGCTGCAATTGTTCGAGATACGAGCGAACTTGCTGTACTTTTAATCGGGATTTGGGACGTTCATCCACAAATAACAACAGCTGTAGTGGGGCTTCTGAATTAAAAGGTTGTCCCTGAGAAGCTTGCATCAAATCTTGTTTCAACACTGGTAACAAACCGTTATAACTTTCGGTGAGACCACTCGGCAGTGTCAGTTCCTCTCCCCTCGTTCGCGAAGCGTCTCCGTACCGGAGGTCGTCCCGAAGGGACTTAGGAGATACCCAAAGGATGAAAGTAGAATGGACTGACGGCTTTAGTAGAATAGTCGTTTTAATTTCTATTTTAGATTTTTCGCGCGATGGTTCATTGGATTTTTGACATGAAATACACCTTTTTTAGCTTTATGGTTCCTTTTTGCTTGCTAGGGAATCTTGAAAGCGCTTTTGCGACTGAGACTAACTTGAAATCTTCTCCAAATCAAAATCAAAAGTCAAGTCAAGTGGAAAATTTTGATCTTGTATCGAAAAGCTTAGTACAGCAGCAGATAAACTTAATTGCTCGTATTGAACAAGCGCTATTAAAACCCGATTCCAATAGAATGCGAGCGGTAGGAGGACAACTAATCACCCACACTGTAGTGGTGGAAAGTTTTCTCAAACGCCAATATCCTTATCCACAAGCCCTATGCATTCAAAATCCGGGTTCTAGTGTCCGTGCTGATTCTATACCTCCTTTAAGTGCATCTAGTTTAAAATTTTACTGTTCTTTGTATAATTCGAGTCGGGAATTATCAAAACTTACTCCATTACTAGATAGATTTTTATCTCGACGCGGTGAGTTAGCTGTGGTAAGAGAATTACCTTTAGTTAGCGGAGAAAAACAATCGGATCTAGTTCTTCCTATGTCTCCCTTAACCCGTCCCAATCTTGGTAAACTAGCTACTCCTTTTGCTATTTTAGAACCTTCCGTGGGGCAGAGTACTTCACTTTATATTGGTAAGGCAAAAAAAACGCCGATCGCCAATTATGTTCCTCCAGTTCAACCAGCAATTAAAGCGCCTCAAGAAACATTAAGGATTTTAGAAAATGCAGAAAAGTTTTTAGCAAAAGCAATATCTGTATTTCCCGATCGAAATAAATTTCAAAATCCGAAACAAACTAGGGCAAAATTAGACCGTTTGACTTACGATATTCGCCCCCAAGAAAAGCAAGCTTACAGAAAATTGCTATCAATGCCTAACACGGGTATTTTCCGCGTATTGCCATATCAAGCTTATCTTCGTGCCTTGAATACTGTAGAGAATCGCTCCCAAAAAAATGTTCTTGGTCGTTATCCTTTCCCAGTTTTGGTTGAACCCAAGGGTAAGTTTACGCCTAATTTACCACTTCAGATAGTAAAAGGAAAGTTTCAGATACTGCCGCAAGGGATAGATTATAGCTTTATAGCAGATATTGGGGATATACCTTTAGAAGAGTTAGACGCTAATTTGCCAGGTATTGCTCCCGAAAAGCGAGACATCTTTACTAACTATCAACCTCCTCAAAAATTAAGTGACTTGCAATTAGAAAGGCAGAAAATTATTACTGGTAAGCACAAAAAAATCATTGATAATCAACCAATTTCTAATCAAGTAGAAGTAAAATTAAATCATACTTACTTAGTGCGTAATTTACAATTTAAACTTCCAGAAATTATAGTTAACAATCAACCAGTTACGAGAAAACAACGCCGCTATCTAGACCAATTACTAGAAATGCAAAGTAGCGATGTAATGCTTGCTTTTAGAGTTGTAGGTCGTCGTTCTGGCGGTAGCTATACTGTGATTTGGCGAGTTTTGCAGGAATTAAATGACCCGCAAATTAATGATTTGGAAGATTATCTCGTATATCAAAGTTAAGAATTAAGAATCAATCTTTTTTACTATTTTGGAAATTAAGATTAAACTGATAAAGACGTTGCACTGCAACGTCTCTACATTTTTTGGTTGTAGCGATCGACTTTAAAAGATATTAATGGCTGAAATCATTTGTTTCTGGTTTCGGCTCGCGGTAAGTTATGAATGTGGTATATTTTACTCGTTATCAGATATGAGTTGAGCAATGCTAAATTCCCAATTTAAAATGTTGGCAACTGACTATGATGGGACGATCGCCACGAGGGGGAAAATTCCAGATAATGTTGAAAAAGCTTTATTGCAAGCCAAAGAAAATGGTTTTTTGATTGCTATTGTTACAGGAAGGGGATTTGATGACTTGTTACGTGTATGTCCCCAAGTTAAAATATTTGATTTAATAATTACGGAAAATGGAGCTCTCTTATATTTTCCAAATCAAGATAAAATAGAACTTTTAGCTAGCAAACCACCGATAGAATTTATTGCACAATTGATGCACCATAGTATACCATTTCATCAAAATACAATTCTGGCAACAGTTCGCCGTCGGTTTGTAGAAAAAGTTAATGCTTTAATTGATGAATTTCAATTTCCTCTACATATAATTTGTCATAAAGATTATGGCTTAATTTTACCTACAGGGATAAATAAAGCAAAGGGACTGGAAAAAGCATTATTACATTTGAATATTACAAAGAATCAAGTTATTGCTGTTGGCGATGCAGAAAATGATTTAGATTTTTTTGATTTTTGTGGCTTTAAAGTCGCGGTGGGAAATGCAGAAGATGCCGTGAAAGCAAAAGCTGATTGGATAGCGATTAAAGAAGAAGGTGAGGGTATGGTTGAATTTATTCGGGAATATCTACTTGTTTGAGAAATGATAGTAGTTTTCACTTGGGTTGAATATGGGCTAAACCTCACCCCTTTCCCCTCTCCAATGCTTTGGAGAGGGGTGCCCGCAAGGGGGGGTGAGGTAAATTTATGTACACAACAACTTTTGCACCTAACTCTACCAGAATTTGAGTAAACCTTCCCGCACCGGCACCAACTTCTAAAACATAATCACCACTACGGATATATTCTTTTAAGTAATGAGTATGAATAAACAGCTTTACTTCTTCAGTAGGAGTTTTAACTAAACGTTCCCACTCTTTTTCACTATAATCATCAAAATAATTTGCAACCCATTGGGGACTATATTCATGCATAATTTATGTAAGATAAATTTTCATTTAAATGATAACTGATAACTATTCACTGATAACTAATAACTGTTCACTGCTCACTGATAACTGTTCACTGAAATGACTAGCTTCTTCCGTGCTGAAATTGATGTAATGACTGGCTATATCCCTGGAGAGCAGCCAAAATCGGATAGTAAAATCATCAAACTTAATAGCAACGAAAATCCTTATCCTCCTTCCCCAAAGGTTAAAGATGTATTGCAAAACTTCGATTGGGAATGGTTGCGACGGTACCCAGATTCTTCCGCTACCGAGTTTCGTAATGCGATTAGTGAAACTTTGAATATTCCTACTGATTGGATAATTGTCGGTAATGGTAGCGATGAAGTACTGAATTTAGTAATTCGCGCTTGTACGAATTCCCAAAGAAAAGTTGTTTACCCGATGCCTACTTACGTACTTTACCGCACCTTAGTAGAAATGCAGCCAGCCCAAACGGTGGAAATTGATTATCCAGAAAACTATAAATTGCCGATAGAAGAATTAGTAAAAGTCGATGGTGCTGTGACATTTATAGCTACTCCTAATAGCCCGTCGGGACATATTGTACCAATAGAAGATTTACGAGAATTAGCAACAAGATTATCAGGTGTATTGGTAATTGATGAAGCTTACTGTGATTTTGCTGATGATGATGCTTTATCTGTGGTAAAAGAGTTTGAAAATGTGATTTCTATTCGTACTTTATCGAAGGGATATTCACTTGCTGGGATTAGATTGGGTTTTGGTGTTGCTAATCCAAAGTTATTACAGGGTTTATATAAAATCAAAGATAGTTACAACATTGATGCTATAGCTTGTGCCATCGGTGCTGCAGCGATGCGCGACCAAAATTATAAAAATAGTTGTGCAGAGAAGGTTAAAATATCGCGGGGGAAGTTATCGGAAGATTTTAACAAATTAGGTTTTAAAGTTTGGGATTCTCACACTAATTTTTTATTAGTACAGCCACCTCAAGGGAATGCTGAGTATTTGTATTTGAAGTTGAAAGAACAAGGTATTTTAATTAGATATTTTAAGCAGGAAGGTTTAGAAGATAAGTTACGGATTGCTGTGGGTACTGATGAGGAAAATAAAGTATTAGTTGAGGCTTTGAGTGGGTTGGTTGAGTAAACTAAATTTAAGGTGCTTTAGATGGAAATGAAAGTTTCAAGCTCTTTTTTATGATACAAAATGTTAATTAACCGATTGCGAACCCTCCACTCCTACAGAACATGAGGAGCCTTTTTGCTTAAGAAAAGAAGTAACTGTATCACGCCAAGCATCTTGCTGTAACCAACGTTTTATCCAGGTTTGAGATCTATCAAAATATTCAGAATTATTAGGAATCATACAAAGCTTGTCCAAAGCACTTGGAATATCTCCTTTCCTAGCATCGTTAATAGCAGTTTCATAAAGAAGCTTTTCATTATTAGAGGTAGTATTAGAGCTAGGGGAAGGACGATTTATATTGAACCATAAAAATACGGATAATAAACCTACAATTGCAAATAGTAAGCCTATTATGATTCCGAGGAAAATTGATGTATTTTGTCTGGGATTTGATGCTTCTATTGGTGAATATTTGGGATTATTAGTAGAATTTATTTCTGGTTTATCTGGAGTTTGATTTGCTTCGCTATTTGATGGAGTTTCTGTTTCTATTGGCTGGATATCTTCTGAAGAGTCAATTATTACAACTTCCTCATTTTCTTTAGAAGCATGAATTTGTTGGAATTGATATAATCTTTCTGAAGCGAGCAATTTACCTTCTAACTGTTTTTGTAAATCCGATTCCTCTTGGGGTAGATATTGTTTTGCTAACTGGAATTTTTGAATAGCTTCAGGATATTGTTTTTGATTGAAATATAAATCGCCACTCTTGAGGAGTACAATGGCTTTCCACTCATAATTTTCCCACTCTTCTTTTTTCTTTCTCCTGTTAAATGCTTCTTCTAACTTATCCAACAGTCGAGATTTATCCTCCTCTGATGCTTTAGAAGCCAAACCTAGATTAAAAATCTGCAATAGTTCATTTTTTGGAGAGCTAAACTTAGTGGCAATTTCTAAAAGGCTAAGTGTCCAAATATGGTTATAGTACCAGCCTTCTATTAAATAAGGAATAAGATAATCTAATGCTTCATCTTCTTCTTGAATCCACCATAATTTATGATGAACGAAATCGCTAAATAGTTCAGTAAAATCTTTGCTACCAATGCGCTTTTCTGCAATAGTTAAATTTTCTGTTTTGGTTAATTTTTTTAGACGAATTCGGAAATGATTTATTGCTTGCTTATTGATGTCGCGTATCTCTGGTTTTGTACGCACCTCAGGTATCAATAAATCATCTTTCAAGAATTTTGCATACTTTTCATCTAATTCTAATTGTTCCGGTAAAATGAACGAATATTTTTCATATAGTTGTTCTAATTTACCCCTGACATCGTTAACACCGAGCATCTCCTTTAAAAATTCTTCATCGGGACGACGCATCATAGCTAAAATGTAAATAGCTCGCTTATCTTGTGGGTTCCGTTTACAATGAACCAGAAAACGGTTAACAGTTTCTGCAATTACTTGTTCTGAAGGTGTTCTATATGTCTTCTGAGTATCTTGAGACACTGGAGCTAAAATTTCTTCTGAACTATATTCACCCCAGTTTGAAGCTATTTGCTCTACAACAAAAGGAATACCAAGACTAAATTCAGCTATTTTTTCGACTTCTGAATCTTCAATGTCGTAATTTTTCCCACTAAAATATTTTTTGATGCTTGCTTTGTCAAATCCATTAAGAGAGCGGCTCTGGAGATAAGGTTGGGAGAAATCCTGCTTATAACCCCGAAAATACACCCCAGCATCTAATTGCCCTAGGGAATTCGCTGCTTCATAACGAACATCTTTATTTTGATCTTTGAGTAAGTCAATTAGTAAATCAGTAGCTCGTAATCTGTTTAATTTTCCTAGTGCGATTGCCAGCTCACTTTTTGTGGGAGGTTGTTGATATTTTTGAGAAATTTCATTGTTATAATTAATATTTTCTAAATAATTAAGTGCGTAAGTGAAAGTAAAATAATCTTGAAGTAATAAATGACGAAAACGATAGATTTCTTTTGATTGATGATGAGTTTTAATTAATAAGTATAAATTTTGAGCAAATTTAATAAATTCATTGATATTTTCTTGCTCAGGGATAACTCGCTCAAAAATATCCAGGAAAATTTCATTGTCATCTGGTCGCAAATCACTCATCATCAAGATTGCAACTTGTCCTAGTATTTGCTTCAGTTCCAAAAGGGAACAATGAACAGTAATTCCTTTTTCTTCCTGTTTTTTATGCTCTCTGAGATAACTATTATTTAAAAAGTTATCGAATAACTGGTCTGGATTGGCTACTGCGATCAATTGTTCAGCTTCGCTTTCATTATCCTCTTGATTATTTACGTATGGCAATACTAAAACAGTCAAAAGAAATGGTGTGCGAATCATTTTCAGCAAAGCCAAATTTTTAGTTAGCACAGTCCAAAGCTTATTAAAGAAAGCAACTTTACGATCGAAAATATGCTCTAAATAATTTTTGATTTCCTTATAATTTAATTGCTTGAGAAGTACTGCACCATTTAAATTGAGTTTTTTACTATCATCTTCACTGATTATTTCTTCATAATCTCGCTCGCGACAGGTTACAATCATTTTCTGATTGTCTCCATATTCTGCTTCAAATTCTGATAGTTTTTGAATAAAATTTACGCGATAGTCTTGTGGTTTTACATTTGGATCTTGTGAATTAGAAACATTGGCAGGAAGTTCGTCTAATCCATCAAGCATTAATAAAACTTTCTTGGCTCTAATTTGCTGCTCAAGTGAATTTTCATCTAACTCTATATCTGGACAAACAATTTTAGTTTCACGTAGCAACCAATCAATTATCGGCTCATTTGTTTCACCATTCCATGACCTAATTGCTGCAAATATTGGTAATGATTTATTAGCATTTCCAAGTCTTTCGTTTCCTTTAATTTTAGCAAAACTTCTTAATAATACTGTTTTGCCAGCACCAGGTTCACCTAGTAGTAAAAGACGGTGTTGATAAGTCTCAAATATTTGTTCTATACTAGTTAATTTCTTACTGTTGCTCTTATTGAGATTCCAATTAATTTTTACCAGATTAAATTTCTGTTCAAAATTGCGTGCAAAATCATAGAATTTTAAGGAATCATGTTCGATTTCTGAGTCAAAATATTCGCAGAAATTTTGCAAATAATCTGTAATAATTTGTTCTGTATTCATGTTTATTTATCTCTATTAAAATAAGTAAGTTGGCGCAAAAAAATATCACTATATTAAGAAACGTAACGAAGATAAGACCCTCCTGCCTATTACCAATTACCAATTACCAAATACCAATTACCAATTACCAATTATCAATTACCAATTACCAATTACTTAATTAATCTTCTCCAAGTTCTTCAGCACTCATTTTTGTCTTAGCCTTTTCATAAAAGGTTTGATTTGGTTCTTTTGTCTGAATAACACTTTGCAGTAGCGGCGATCTTTTTTCTTCTGGATAACGCGAGGCCATAAACTGTGTATAACTCTGCATCTTACCCTGTGGAGTTGTAGCTGCTTTTATGGTGTAGTCAAAAATATCTGCACGCCCATGATAGGAATCATTAAGTTTATGTAGTTCATTTCCTATGGTTTCTATTTGCTGATTAGAAGCGCCAGCAGCAGCAGCAACTGCTACAACCATAGCTATTCTTTCTTGAAAGCAAGCACAAGCACCACCAGTTACTATCCCAGCGTGAAAATCTCCTTCTTCTTTACCGTCAAGGGCAACTGTACCCCGCCCAGTCATTGGTATGCGACGAGTTTCTCCTGAAGGTGTTTCTAAACTCACATAACCAAAAAAGTTGACTCCATCTTCGATAAAAGGTTCGGTAGAAGTTTTTATTTTTAGAGGTGATGGGGGAGTATTATCAAGGAATAATTCAATTGAAACTTTTTCTGTTGAAGTATCAGAGATTTTTGTTCTATCACCATCAGGTTCTGCGTAGGCATTACCAGTTTCTGAAAACTCAATTTTTAACTCGTATTGTTTCTGATTGTATCTATCTCCAAAATAGCTAGATAAACATAAAAAATCAATTATTTTAATAAAAAAAGATTTGTGATGATTTTCTTCAATTGTCACACCAAGTTCTTTTAATGCCTCATCCTGGGTTTGGGGATTGGCTATTTTATTCATGGTATCTGATACTTTGACTTCTTTGCCATCTAGTCTTTGATAAGGATTACCTTCTCTGGCATTAAACATGATTTTTATCTCTTAAATATTGTTAATTAGTTGGCTGTTTATGAGTCAATTTTGAAACATGACAAAGAAAGTCTTATTGGGAGTATCCCAATTTTGCAAAAATAAAATTCGTAGTGGGAGCGTCTCGCTCCCTACTGCCTGCAAGTGAGCAAGATGCTCACACTACCAAAAAAAATAAATTTACACATTTGGGATGCTCCCGTCTTATTTCTTCTCATTTGGTGGAAATTCTTTAAACAACTGGTCATATTCTTCTTTTTTGTCTGGATTACTATATCTATTTAAGGCTTTATAAGCATTTGGATGTCGAGTTCTTTTATATATGTTCTTTAAGCTTTCTTCTACAGCATTACGAACATCTTTAATAGGATCGTTTCTCCATATCTCAATTAATTCCTCTACTGCTTGAGTTTTATCTAATTGTTCTAATGTTGCTTCCAAATCACCTATTGCCGTAACAACAGCTTCGCGAGCAATTCTGTCTTTGTAATTGAGTTTTTTTAGTAATACTTCGATGACGCTAGAATTTTTGATTTGACCAAGAGATTTTGCCGCAGCAGCACATATATCTGGGTCTTCATCAGCTAATGCTTCAAGCATTTTATTAATATCATCAGCATTCAATTCTTGTAATTTCTCTTGATTTATGAGTTGGAGGTATTTTTTAGCTAAATCTGAACCCTTAGTGCTAATGTCAGTTAAACAATCTTTAGCAGCATCACGTACATTGCTAATCACATCCACTCGAACTGCTTTGTTAAGAGCATTTATGCTGGCTTCCGTGGGTGTTAACTTTCCTAATGTTTTTGCTGACTCTTGACGTACATAACGATCTTTTTCTTTATTAAAATCTAAAGTATTTATCAGAGCATTAATTACTTTTTCTGTGGATAATTCTATTTTTCCAAGTGTTTCTGCTACCGTTGCTCGAACGTCAGGATCTTCATTTGGTTGAGCCAATAAATCCACTAATTCATTTACTGCTTCTTTATATTCTGGTTTACCTAGAAGTTCTGCACTGCGTTCTCGTATTTCTGGACTGGGATCTTTTAAACCCTGGATAAGGGTTTGTAAATTGTCAGCTTTTAAGCGTCCTTGAAATTGGTTTTTTCTTTCACCTTCTAAAGTATCTTGAAGTATTTGATCCAATTTGTCTTTTTCACGCCAAAGAGCGCGTTTAACTTTTGTAATTTCTGTGGATTGAGGTTTGGATAAATGTGTGTAAATATAAATATTCTTAACTGTATCGAAAGCTTTATCCCGAACATCACTGATAGGGTTATTACGCATAACTTGAATTAAAGGTTCAGCAGCTTGCTCTAAAACTGTTTTTTTATCAGTGTCTTTCTTTGCCATATTTCCTAATTCACGCGCCGCAGCAGCACGCACATAACGATCTGGATGTTTAAGGAAACTAACTAGTTGTCTTACTACTAATGCATTATCAAAATTTCCCAACAACCTGATAGCCACGGCTAAAACATCAGGATCTTGATATTCTTCCTGTAAAACCCCTAGTAGAGCTTTCTTTGCTTCTGGGTTTCTCCAACCGCTATCCGCCAGATTTGTCCTACTTGCAATCACCCAGACCACAGGCCCTATACTGCTTGCGATCGCATAGCGTAAGATATAATCACATTCTGGTCGGTCTACAATTTCGTAGGTATCAAAAAAGATTATTAACGGTTTTTCTTTGGCGAGATTGGTAATTCCTATTCCTAAATTGTCAGCTAACTTATCTTCCGGTTTTAGGTATACTTCTAACTCCTCTTCACTCAAGCAACTCTTCACAAATTTAGATGCTTCTTCAAATTCTTCCTCCTCCAAATTAGCTTCACGGGCACCCATTAGAAATTTTTTATCAGAAACAATTTCTAATGGGAACCCTTGACTTCCCCGTAGCAATTCGGCGATACCATCTGTACCCAAAGGGCGTAATTCTTGAACTTTTTCATCCTCAATTTTAGATTCTAATTCCTTTGTGATTTTCTTTTTAGCTTCTTCCCAAGAGTCTTTTATATTACGGTATCCAGAAAAATTATTTCCCCAACCAATTTCTGCAAATGACTGATAAATTACTTCTAATACTGTAGTGGGCTGTATATTATCGTTTCCTACCTGTAAATTAGAGTCGCGATCGCGTTTTTCTTCCCAGTCTAAAAATATAGTATTGAACTGACCTGGGAATTCCGAAGTACTAATATTTTTAAGCTTTTTCAACAGAGTTGTTTTACCTATACCACCAGTTCCGTAATATAAAAAAATATAGGGTGAACCATCATCTCTAGAATTTGAGTCTGGGGAAACTAGGGACTTTAATACTTTCGTAAATTCTCGTTCTTCTTGTTCTCGTCCTAAAAAAATTTCAGTCATTAGCTTTCCTGTTTGTCTTCAGATTCACATTCTCCAAGTCTTTGTGCAATGGCAGCAATCAATGAAATATCCTTCTTATCAATCCTATTATTATTAGAATAAAGAGGAACTGGTAAGTATCCTTTTATAGAAATAACATGATTACTAATTTCATGTCGGAGTTGCCATGGTCGTCTTTTATCTTCTTTATACCACTCCACTTTTTGAGCAAACTCTACTATTGCCTTATCTTTATTAAAAGGTTGAATTCCTTTACAGATTTCTTCCCAAATAAGCTTTTGTACTCTAAAACCAAAAAAACCAGAATTAGAATCTGACCAAAGCTCGACAATTTCTATCAAAATATTACAATCAATTTTTTCTAAATCTGTTTCTTCTAGTCTATCTATTTGTTCTTTTTTAGCAGCTTTGAACAGGATCTCCCATGTTTTTTTATTTGCTTGTGAAAAATTTTTATCTTCTAGTAAGTCACTTAATTCTTTTAATAATTTATCTATTTCAATCTTGATTGAAGAAGCATTACCTGACCACAACGGTATACCATTACCAAAGTTCAAAGCAGAAGGCGTTTTTTGAGGTAGAAGTATACTAGTTCTTTTCTGTTCAACATAGTTCACTACCGTGTCGGTAGTAATTAAACTTTGTTGATGTTTGAAATCAAGCGCTTCTAGTAGTACACTAGTGAATTTCCCATGTCCATTTCTCAAGGCAAGTGCTGTTTTATCATCCCCAGAGGCAACAATTAAACAGCAACTACTATTAACTCCATTTCGCAATTTTTTTAATTCATTTTGATTATTAGGATGAGTAAACAAGAGTCCACTATAACAACATTCCAACCAGACAATTTTGTTTTTAACCGGACTTTTTATTAACTGTTCGCACAACCAATTGAGGGAAACACCCCAGTTGTTCTTTCCAGGAATACCATAAGCATCACTGGTTGCTAAAAAACCTTCAAATTTTCCAGATGTATCCTTTTTTCTTAAGCCATGTCCAGAGAAAAATAGCAACGCCACATCTGTATTAATATTGCTTTCTGGATTAAGAAGCTTTGTAATAGCTGTTTCTAACTCATGTTTTTTTACAATACCTACAGAATCAACTCTGTCTTTTTGGTTTTGCTGCTTTTTAGGCATCAATGTGATATGCCATATCAAGTTGTTATAGCTTTGCAAACCTTGAGCTATTGCCTCTGCATCCCTAGCAGCGTTATTGAGATTTCTTGGATTATTTCCTCTTGGCGACGGATTTCCAAGTCTAGGATATTTATTAATACCAACTATTAGTGCTTCTCGCTTTGTATTTGTCATAGAATAAATTTATAAATTATATAAATCAACTATAAAATCAACTATTAAATAGACTATAAAATCAACTATTAAATTTGTCATACCTTGCACCAGTTATCTTAATCAATCAAAAAATTACTAGTACAACACGGCGTAAAGGGCGCAACCATTAAAAATGCCTGAAAAGCCTATAAAATCAAACTTCTTACTTATTACTTATTACTTATTACTTCCGCGAAGCGGTACTAGGTATTATCTTGATTACTCAACTGCGCTGATATCCACTGGGGTTTAT
>ERZ1740059.748-NODE-748-length-16688-cov-4.280226_pt1 | contig 16688 bp, 16 predicted proteins | sample MGYA00581744_ERZ1740059 | MGnify/ENA primary metagenome ERZ1740059 (study PRJEB43018, sample SAMN04849738) | marine metagenome | isolation source: floating plastic debris | place: Pacific Ocean | collected 2008-08-28 | study: EMG produced TPA metagenomics assembly... | reverse complement strand
AACTAGAGGGTGGGGTGGATTCCGTCGATGGTGTTTTTATGGAATGTGCTGGATTTCAGCGATCGCTAGATGTTATTGAAGTCACTGAAGTCACCCCACAGGTGTGGGGAAAAGATGGCAAAAGCCATGGGCACGTGGTGCGCTCAAAAATTCCAGGTAACAGTTCTTACACCAACATGACCCTCAGGCGAGGGTTGACCATATCCAAAACCTTCTGGGATTGGATGGATAGCATTAGCATGGGTAATTGGGATGAGCAGCGCCGCAACGGTTCCCTGGGCATCTATGGTCAGTCGGGAGAAAAACAATTATTTCGATTTGAGTTTACTGGAGCCTGGCCCGTTAGCTATAAAATTTCCGATTTAGACGTTAAGGCAGCGGAGCATAATATTGAAGAAATCGAACTAGTAGTGGAATCTCTGAAACGGGTAGAGGTTTAGTATGTCAATCATTCAACTGAACAACAATCTAGAAGCTACAGTTCCCAGGGTAAAACCATCCCTCCAGCCAATTGTGCAGCCAATTGTGCCCTCACCCACGGGTCATGGGGCAATAGATAGTGCCCTGGATCAGGTGGGGGCATCGGGACCACAAACAGAATTTCCTTTTGAGTTGCCCATTGGTTATGTGGATGCCATGGGGCAATCTCACCGTCGAGGCATTATGCGATTGGCGCGGACCGTGGACGAAATTGAACCCATGGCCGATCCACGGGTTCAGGCAAACCCCGCCTATGCCACGGTGATTATTCTGGCTCAGGTGATTTTATCTTTGGGGACCTTGCCGGACGTGAGCCCGGTGGTGATTGAAAATATGTTTGCCGGGGACTTAAACTATTTACAAAATTTCTATCGCAAGATAAATCGTCTTGAAGAGTAAAGCAGCGGTACTCCTATGACTGGCCACACCAAAAATTCCATGACTGGGGCTGAAAATGCGACATTTTTACCTCCCATAGGGCCGGTATCTAACCCGGTTGGTTTTGTGGCTCCAGCTATTTTACAAAGTGAGCAGCCTGCAGCCGTCAAACAAATGATGGCCCGAGTCGCAATTCGGTTAGCCCATGACCCTATGGCAATGCAACAGTTTTGCGATCGCATCTATCAACTACTCTGTGACGATGTGCGAGCACAGCATGAACGAGCCCACAGCTATAGAAGACGCTGTTAGATTCAAAACTGTTAGTCTCCAATGTTGAGTCAATAATTACCCAATTTATCCTCAGCGGGGGGTGAGCGCAGTGGCAACCGACAATAAAACTGGTAAATCTCACGCCGCAGACTACGTTACCACCATTCGTTTCTACGTTGAAATTGAAAGCAAAATCACCGCCTCGTTTACAGAATGTAGCGGCTTAGGCGTACAGGTGAAAAAAGAAACGGTAGAGGAGGGTGGTTTAAATGATCAGCAACGTGTCTTGTTGGGAAAGCCAGACTTTTCAGATGTAACCCTGAAGCGGGGGCTCAGCGGTAATGAAGTATTTTGGAATTGGCTCAGCGCATTGTTTCAACCCAGAACAGTGGGCACTCAGATCAAAGAACATCGTCGCAACATTAACATTTTAGTATTTAACCAGGCTGGCACCATTCAACAGTGTTGGACATTGATTGGAGCTGTTCCTATTGGTTGGCAGGCCCCATCGCTACAGGCTGATGGTAATGCCGTGGCGATTGAAGAACTCACCCTCACCTATGAAGGGTTAAATGTTACCTTTGGCAACGGCGGCGGCGGTGCTACCGTGCTATCTAAGGGACGTTCCGATACCGGTTATTTTGAGAGTAAGTAACCTATGGCAAAGCAACTGGGTCATCGCTCTCCGCTAGGTTTATTTCGTCCCTTGGGTTTATCTAGAGTAGGGCAGCGACGATTTCTAGGTGCGCCATCGCTATCATTTTTAGATCTCAAAACGTTTTATCCGTCTGGATTTCCTGCTGTAGTATCTGGGCAGGTTAGCTCAGATAGTAGTCAGTTAGCAAGTAGTCAGTTAGCAAATAGTCAGTTATCAAATAGTCAGACAGATAACAAGCAAGCAGATAACGGGCAAGCAGATCACAAACAGACGGATAACAGGCAGGCAGATCACAAACAGACAGATGATAGTGATGAAGCCACAGCTCAATTCCGCTTTTCAAGCTCAAATATTGCAGCTGGAGCTGAATCTCAGCCATTAACCACGGATAGCGTTTCTCAAGATAGTGATCCAGTACAGCTATCTTCTCAATCTAGTCTAGATAATTTAGCTGACATAGCGAATAGCGATCCAGCTGCGTTAGTAGACATAAACGTAGAAAGCGTAGAAGGCGTAGAAGGCGATGGCTGCGATCTCAACACCTTAGCTTCCCCTTCAACAAATGCCTCTCCCCCCATTCAGCCCAGGTCATTTCGAGCTAACCTGCAGAGCTATTTTATGGGGCATTCCCAGCCGCCAGCCGCCTCTTTCCATTCCAATCCTGAAATAACCGTTCCAGAGATACCGTTGGCTGAGCGAAGTCGAAGCCAAAACTCCTTACCGACATCCCCTTCGACTCCGTTCAGGGGACGTTTACGTCCTGAAGTACCAGAAAATCGCCCATCTAACCCTGCAGAAACAGTGCAAGGTCAAGTCTCTAACGAGACTGAGCATTTTCCATTAGTGCAACGTCAGGCTTTGCAGTCAGACAATAGTAAGCCGTTGGTGCAGCGCGAGCCATCACAGTTAGGCAATAATCAGGTGCCTCACACCTCTTTGGTAAATGAGTCGAATACTGATGAATTAAATACCGATACTGTTCCACCAGTATTAAATCCAGGTACAGATGCTCAAGCTATCTCACCTATTCAACGTCAAGATCAAAAGTCAATTACTCATCAGCGATCTGACACAAGAGCTGTGGGACACCCCCAGGGGCCAAGGCATGATCAAGCGGTTTCGCCTACTGCCCCTGTCTCGTCATTTACAAATGCTGAGCTGAGCCCGTCATCAGTAACGGAGAATATTACGCCACAAGCATCACGCTCCTTAGTAAGAGATACTGAGCAGTCTGACCCTATTCAACGCCAGAAAAATATCACCCAGTCTTCTGACAGCGAATCTCAGCTACAGACAAGGGTTGAGCAATCCGTTCTTATCCAACGTCAGACCGATATTGCCGAGTCTTCTGACAGCGGATAAAGCAGGAAAATTCTCGTAATCCAGTCACTGATGCTTCAAGTATCAACCACGCTAATATCGCAGAGGCTGTTTTGACCGATTCAGCGGAAGTGACTAAGAGATTATCCCCTATATCAGAGCCTGCTTCTATCCAATCGGATAATCTTCAACGACAGGTAGATGTCTCTCAGATTTCTGATAATACCGTTTCTCTATCTGCTAAGCAGACGGATGGATTGCCTAACGTTGAGTTTACTTCACAGACATCGCGTCCTAGTGACGCCTCTCCATCAATTCAGCGCCGGAGGGGAACCTCACTAGATCACAGCGAGACCTTACTAGACACCAATATTTCTAATGTCTCAATCGAGCCATCGGTGACCACAGATCAGACACCTGCTAGCCCATTTACACCAACAGCTCCACCGCAATCACCCTTGGCTTCTGAGAAGTTTGAACCTAAGATTGACTCTTCTAAAAGGGTGAACCCACTTCAATTATCTGAAGAAAACACATCCCCCTCTCTTAAAATCTCCAGTTCACAGCATCAGACACCGTCATCACTTGACTCTGAAATAGAGATTGCTGCACAACTAAATTCTATACAGGGAGCCGAGACAGTCATATCACCAGTTCCATCAGAGCCTTCTCAGCTAACGTCAATTCCTGTAAAAACTGCTTTTAGTTCTAACCCTCTGCAATTGTCGCCGTCAGATTCCCCCAACGATTCCCAAATAGGAGAATCTACAATAATTCCTAACTTAGCAGAACATGCCTCTTCGACTGAGCCATTGGCTTATGAAGACAGTTTGCAAAGTTCCGTCGTTGGACCATTTCAATTGACGGGTCAAGTTGAAGCCAATGGTTCTTCAGCGTCACATCAGAGTCCTGGTTTACCATCATCAGATGCTTCTGCATCGGCAGAACCGATTCAACATAAACTGTCAGTTTCCAAGCTCCCAGAATTGCAGATTCCATTAATAGGTGCGTCAAATGCATCGACAGATGAGTCAAGTGCGTCGACGGTAACCAACCCTCATTCATCATCGATTGTGTCTGATCAGACGGTGATTGAGACATCGAACTCACTTTCCAAGTATCCAACTGAACAGACGGTGCAAGCCGTATTTAATTCTTCGACAGACTTAGATCAGGCTGTTATTTCACCAACAAATCCTCTTGCATCTGGAGAGTCACGCCAGCCTCAGGACTCAAGCTCATCTCCTGATGAGCCAAGTAGATCGACAGCTAATTATCAGTCTCCATCGGCTGAGCTGTCTCAGACAGTGCCTGAGGCGTCGCACTCATCTCTCAGCAGCTCGATTCTCAGCAGTTCGATTAAACAGACGGTCCAAGCTGTACCTCATCCTTCAGCAGATTTAGGTCAGGAGGGTGTTGCACCACTTGATCAGACAGTTGCTGAGCGATCGCACATATCTCTAAGTCACCCCAGTGAACAGACAGCGCAGTTACAAACGTCCACTTCAACAGAGTCAGGTGATGAAACCGCGACATCCAAGACAGCTAGCGAAATAGCCACTAGTCAAATAACTCCCTCACCGTTGACTCATTTACCAAGTATTCAGCGGACAAACTCTAAGGAGAATGTTGCCTACCCTGACCATCCGGATAAGTCTGACCCATTAATCTCCTCCAACGTTTCCCCTGTCGCAGACTCTGTAACAGCGCGTGGCTTATCTAACGTTTCCTATGTCGCAGACTCTATAATAACGAGGGATTTATCGGCAGAGTCAGAGCGTAATACCCAGGTATCGGCAATACAGCTATCTGGAGCTGATCCTGATTCCATTGATACTCCAGAACAGAACACTTTCCAGGCAAACTCGTCTGCGTCTGATGGTTCTCAAGGATTTCCCCAGAAACAACAGGCTACGTCACCTTTGAACGTTAGTGAGCCATCAGCTTTGAGTAAGCTATCTGCTAGCGCTTCTGTTGAAACCACGGTTCAGCGTCAGACCCAGGTGCCCCAAAATTTGACTCACCAGGACATCACTACGTCGATACAACCTGGCCAAATCGATAACAGTCAACAATCTGGTCGGTCGGTCTCCCCTGAACCAGTGACCTCTTTATCCAAAATACCTGATATACAAGAGGAACGCCCCTCTCAAAAGCTAACCCACAGTGAGGAGAGTATCCAGTTTAAGCAATCTGATGCTGCTATGGCTGCCCCTCCTTCAAGCGGAAAACCTAACTCCCCGATGCCTGACTCCCCTATGGGTGCAATCACCCAGGGGGCAGATATGCAACAGGGTAATACTTCCAGCCCATCTACACGCCACGCCCAGTCAGCTGAAAACACCTTCAAGGCGATCCCTGATCTGTCAAAAGCGCCGTCATCTTCAGTGGAGAAAACCCATGACCTTCACCAGTCAGGGACTATTCCAATCGACATCGCACAGCTTGCGCCATTGCCTATAGTACTCAAACCGTTGGGCGTATTACGTCCTCTTCACACACACTCTCTCTCAACGGTGCAGCGTCTGGAAGATGATGGCCAAACCGATGCTAATCAAATCGATACTCCTCAACCAGATGTTCAATCAGATATTCGATCAATATCGTCGGCCCATGCATATCAACAGGATTCTGACTTGGTGCAGCGATCGCAAGATAGTTCAACATCTGCCTTATCTGTAATAAACGGTGATAATACGAGTCAAACATGTCAGTTCAATGTGCTAAGGCCGATTGGTGTACTGCGTCCGTTACCGTCTTTGGAGATGCGATCTCACCCAAATCAACTCGATATTTCCCCATCGCCTGCAGATCCTGCCATAAGTTCACTTCAGTCCTCTCCCAATCTTTCTCAACCCAATACAATTCAGCCTAAAGCCGAGCCCCAGAACAATGATGGAGATATTCCCAACGCCTGGTCTAGCTTAGAAAACCTAGTAACACAGCTGGCACCAACGTCTCCCCATGAGCCAGCTCTGAGCCAATCGTCGGTCCAATTCTCAACTCAAACGCCAGCTCAGCCTCCTGATGCATCTTCCATACAGTCGTCAGATAGCCCCACAATTCAGCGACAGACAGTTGATCACCTCACTACCCAGCTCACAGAGTCAGCTCTGCCCGCTGCATGGTCTAGCATTGAAGATTTGGTTAATCACTATCAGCCCACATCTGCCTCAGAGACATTCCCTAAAGAGTTAAACCCCCAAGTAGTTTCTTTCTCTTGTAATACATCTAGCCCAAGCGATAACGATGTACCCCCAAGTCCTTCGACAACAGCACCAACTGCTGCTCCAAATACCCCCCTAGCGTCTAAGCCTCCTCCGAACCAACCCACTGTTTCGGTTCAACGCAAACTAGATTCGTCACCGGTGCTATCTGTTTCACCCGCAAATGTTATCCAAACAGTACAGGATCTACCCAAAGTCACTATTCGTCACTCATCAGAGCCTAGTCAGCTGGAGAAAGATAATGATGATATTGAAAACTATAGTCAGTATTTGGAGTTACTCGCTCAAGAAGTCTATAGCGTTTTACGACAACGTCTTTGCTTAGAACAAGAGCGTCGAGGGCCTAAATATCCACGATAAATTGCATACAGTTGGCATCAGCCAATAAGCCAATAACTGTAAATTTTCTACCCTACCTAAATTTATTAACCCATGAGCACATTTGTAAAGGCCAAACTACTTGCCCAGGGGGGTGGCAACAATATTGAATTTATGTTTAACCCGGCGGAGTTAAGCTTCAGTCGTGGTCTTCGACTAAACACCCCTAGTGGTCCTCGAACTGAGGAGGGGTTGCCCAAGGTAAGCTTTGGCTCGCCTAATCCCTACAGTGTTAACGTATCTGGTTTAGTATTTGACACCTACGAAACCGGTGAAAATGTTATCGATAAATATGTTGAAAATTTTCGACAGGCTGTTGAATTTATAGAAGGCAAAGAACGCCCTCCGATCTACCTCTTAACTTGGGGCAAACAAGAATATTTACGCTGCTTTATTGAATCGCTATCCTATAAACTCACCATGTTTTTAACCGATGGCACCCCTGTTCGTGCCACTGTGGATATTACCCTCAAGGAGGTAGGCGAAGTAAGTGGAGCTGGAAGTGCCCAAACACCCAATCGACCATCATCGGGTACTTGAAATAGCAATATCGAATTTTGTTTATTTAGATCCAAATGTGAATCTATTGTGCTCAGAATAGTTGTTTGTAATATTCCCCTTTAAAGTTAAGTATTCTCTGTGGAGATAATGCTTCCATTATGCCCCCAACCTCTTTTATTGCCCAGCCTATCATCAAAATTGATGGAGCAAAAGCGTCATCTGAGTTAATGGATGACATCCTCCAAATAGTTGTGGAGGAGAGTTTACATTTACCAGGGATGTTTACCCTTGTGATTCGTAATGACTATTATGGTGGTGCTGCTGACTATAAAGTCTGGCAGCATGAGGAACTCTTTGAAATTGGGAAATCCATTGAGATTGGGTTCTCTTCCAGTACCACCGAATCCGATGATTTTGACGATGAGAACAAAGGTAACGTCATCAAAGGCGAAATCACAGCGATTGAAACCCATTTTACTGGTGAAGCCCAGGCTCCTATTATTGTGCGTGGTTATGATGCGTCCCATCGATTACATCGTGGTCGTCACTATCGTTCGTTACAAAAAAAAACAGAAGCTGACATTGTTAAATCCGTTGCGTCTGAGGTGGGTATTTCAGTTGGAACTGTAGATGCCACCGGGGGACCCTACGGCTATGGTGACATTGGCGGTGCCAGTGGCTATGTGTTTCAACAAAATCAAACCAATATGGAGTTTTTGCGAGAGCGGGCAGCTCGCAATGGCTTTGAACTGTTTGTGCAAGATGGCAAGCTTTATTTTCGTAAACCAAAGAAAGACAGCACTCTGGAGTTAGAGTGGCTGAAAGATATCCATAGTTTCCGCGTCCGAGTCAGCAGTGCGGAACAAATGGAAAGTGTAGAAGTACGAGGCTGGGACTACAGCCGAAAAGAGGTGATTGCAGAAAGTATTAGCTCTGCCCAAAAGGTATTGACGGAAACCGACAGTGGTTCAGGTAATAAAACTGCCAGTAGCTTTAATGGGCAGCCGTCCACACCCACGTTGGTCATGGTGGACCAACCCATCTCCCAAGCGAAAGAGGCCAAAGCGATGGCCCAGGCTCTGTATGATGAGTTAGGGGGAGAGTTTGTCCAAGCTGATGCACGAGCAGAGGGTAACCCGCTGATCCGTCCAGGACGAGTGGTAAAGCTAACGGGGATGGGAAAGTATAGCGGTAGTTACTATGTCACCGAAACCCGTCAGCTTTTTCATGAACGCATCTATACAACAGAATTTTCGGTACGGGGCCTCCGAGGGGGCGATTTACTGCAAACGCTGGAAGCACGAAATACATTACAGCCAGGACAAACCCACATGGTGGGAATCGTGGCGGATAATAATGATCCCAAAGGCTGGGGCCGGGTGCGGGTTAAGCTGCCTACCTTAACCGAAGACCATATGAGTAACTGGGCTCGGGTCGTATCAGCTGGAGTAGGGCCCTCGCGAGGGATAGATTGGCTGCCGGAAATTAATGATGAAGTCTTGGTGGCTTTTGAACATGGAGATATTCATCGACCTTTTGTGTTAGGTGGGGTTTGGAATGGAAAAGATGCCCCCCCGGAGAAGACAGAAGATGTTGTAGCAGTTGGCAAAGTACGACTGAGAACGTTCAAAACTCGTTTGGGGCATACGTTACAGTTTGTAGAAGAAGATAAGGAAGACAGCAAAAAGGGCGTTTATTTGACCACTGTCGATAATCATCTGTTGTATTTTAATGATACGGATAAGTTTATTGAGTTAAAGACAAAAGATAGTCATCAACTAAAGTTGGATGATAAAAATAAAAAAATTGAGCTAAAAACCAAGGGTGGTCACCAAATCACCATGGAAGATAATGGCAAGAAGGTAAATATTGTTTCCACCGGTAGTCTCAATGCTAAATCAGGGACGAGTGGAACTAAAGAAAAGATAAATATTGACGGGGGTAACATTACTCTCACAGGAAATAAGAGCATTACCTTGAAAGTAGGCAATAACAAGATTGAGCTGAGCACCTCGGGCATCGCTATTACCGGTACTCAGCTAACTATGAAAGCCACTGGTAGTGCGACCCTGCAAGGGGGGACAAAGGTAGATATTAAGGGACAGGTGGGCGTTGATGTTCAAAGTTCGGGCATCACCAAGGTGGCGGGTAGTATGTTGAAGCTGAACTAAGGGGACCGTTATGGGAGTGCAAGTCGTTGCGGGGGCTATGCTCCAATGTCCGTTTGGGGTGGCTCCAAGTACGCTTAATGTGATTCCTAAAGGGCCACCTGTTTTTGCGTCTGGCCCTTTCGCGGCGACAATTATGGACTTTGCTCCACTGGTGAATGTGATGCCCTTTGGCATGTGTACGTCATTGGCAAACCCGACGGTGGCCAGCGCCACAGCCGCCGCCTTGGGAGTGTTAACGCCGATGCCCTGCCTGCCTGTCATTCCTGCGCCTTGGGCACCAGGCTCACCAACAGTACTCATAGGCGCGTTCCCAGCGCTAAATAATTCGTCAAAATGTATGTGTACTTGGGGAGGAGTGATTTCGATTATTAATCCGGGCCAATTGACAGTCCAGATTCCTTAATTCCATATAAGGTGCTCTTTATGAAACTACCTAAGCTAGCTATATTCTGTGCCATAGTCATGGCTCCTCTGGCTCTTGTCTTATTAAAGCCTGTGTCTACCCAGGCATTTAGCGATCGCGATTTAGAGACCCTGCGTGAACTACGGCAGTGTAGAGGGTGTAATTTAGAATCCGCTAATTTAGCCCAAGCCTATTTACGCCAATCAAATTTGAGTCGGGCTAATTTGCAAAATGCCAATCTCAATTCTGCAGATCTTCAGGGAGCGTTTTTACAAAATGCAGATTTGAGCAATGCAGATCTGCGTAATGCGGATTTAAGGGGGGCCAATTTGCAAAATGTTCAACTTGGAGGAGCCCAATTAGCTGGACTACGCATCGATAACCGAACCGTCCTATCAGCTAAATGGCGATTGGTATACGATTTAGTGACCAATGGTTATAGCGATCAAGATTTAAGAGAAATTGATCTGAGTGACGCCAATTTAAATGGTGTTGATCTACGTCGTGCAGATTTAACTAACGCTGATCTAACAGGGGCCATGTTAACAGGGGCCGATTTACGTCAAAGTAGTTTAGAAGGAGCGGTCTCTACTGAGGCTGATTTGTTTATTGCCGATCTGCGACAAACCAATCTTCAAAATGTAAATTTTGAGGATGCTACTCTCCGAGCCGCAGATATGCGTAATGCCACGTTAACATCTACCAATTTTCGTAATTCAGATTTGGCATTGGCTCATTTAAACGCCGTCCAGCTAGATCAGTCAATTCTTCATCAAGTAAATCTTTCTGCAGCTATATTGACAGATGCCAACTTACAAGGCGCAAATTTAGAAGGTGCAAATCTGTTTGTTGCTGATTTGAGGAGAGCAAATCTCTCTAACACAAATTTGGAAGATACACAGCTGGTTGGTGTCGACCTGACTAATGTTAATCTGAACAGCACTGTGTTAGAAGGAGATAACATTGAGGGAGTAGCACTACGAAATCTCAATCTACAGAATCTTGACCTGAGTCATCAGAATTTACGCAGCGTTGACTTTTCAGAGTCGGATCTTAGTAACAGTAATCTAAGGGAATCTGACTTGAGGGATGCCAATCTCAGTAATGTAGTTCTCACCAATAGCGTGTTGATTGGAGCCTCGCTGATGAGAACGAATTTGAGTGGAGCTGACCTCACAGGTGCTGATTTGAGTGGGGTCGACTTGCGTGAGGCTGATTTGACGGGAGCGATATTGACGGATACTAACCTTAGTCATGCAGACTTACGAGGGGCCAACCTAAAGGGGGCATCGTTAGGAGGTATTCAGTTTAGTGATGCTACTAAACTCTGTGGAATGGTTTTGCCTGATGGGAACTCCTTTGCATGTTAACAATAACTAGTAGTGCGTCAAGCTCTGATTTTTGGATTGAGCCTCAACGATAAAAATCCGCTCAAATGCTTGATTTGAAGGCTAATGCTGATGCAGGGATGTATCGATATATCCCTGACCAACAGTGAATACCGAGTTTTTGTAAATCAATGTAAACGTTTTGACGTCATGGCGGCTTGATGGCTTGACGTCATCGAACAAGATCGGTATGTTAACTCCATGGGTGAAACGCCCCATGAGTAACTTCTATTTATTAAGGTTGATATGCAAGGCAAGCAGAAGGTCACTCTTTATATGCACGATGACCTGCACCGCCAGCTTAAGATACGTGCTGCGGTAGATGGGGAACCTATGTCTACCTTGGCTGAGAGGGCAATTGGGTTTTATCTTAACCATTCTGATGTTGTTGACGGGGTTCAGGGTACAGCTCACTTAGTTTATGAATGTCCTGCTTGCGCAAGCTCAGTAGTCTTGAAGGATGGCGACCTGATGGAGGTTGAGACCCACGGGGAGCTGTATGAAGAGTCTTTGACTGAGGTACCTGACGTTGTTCCTAGTTCAGTTCATTCTGACGAAGGGGAGTTGGTTCCCTGCTAAGGAGATAGCGTTAGTATTTGTGTTGCAGCATTAAGTTACGCACACAGGGCTACTGAGTTTGGCTAGGCTGTTGGTATTGGTCGGCGTCGAGAGGATATAGGCATTATTATGAAAGAAGAGCTCAAGGTCCTAATTAAGGCTCAGTATCCTCTGATCTATTTGCTCACGTTTGAGGAAGAGAGAGCAGAGCGAACAATTGCAACAATTGCTAAGCAGCAGCCTCAAAGACGGTTATTTACTTGGACAGTTACCCACGGTATTGTTGAGTACGGTCAGGCTCGTGGCTCACAAAATAGCAATACGGTTTCTCCTGAGGCAGCTATTGATTGGGCGATTCGTCAGAAGGATTCGGGAATTTATGTATTTAAGGATTTGCATGCATTTATGGATTCGCCAGCGGTAACGCGGTGTTTACGAGATGCGATCGCAAGTTTCAAAGGCACCAACAAAGCCATTATCCTCATGTCTCCGGTCCAGGAGATTCCGGTAGAGCTAGAAAAGGAAGTCGTTGTTTTAGACTTTTCCATGCCGAACATGGGTGAGCTAAATCAGGTGCTTACGGCAGAGTTAGGCAAGGCCCACGGCTCAAACATTACAACGGATGTACGAGAAAAGTTGCTCAAGGCGGCTCTCGGGTTGACTGAAGATGAAGCCGAAAAAGTCTTTCGGAAGGCCAGAGTTGTTGCAGGCAAGCTGACCGAGTCTGAAGTTGATGTAGTCTTATCCGAGAAAAAGCAGCTGATTCGCCGCAACGGTATTCTGGAATATATCGAAGAGGATGAAACCCTAGACTCAGTAGGGGGGCTAGGGGAACTTAAACGCTGGTTAAGACAGCGCTCCAATGCATTTACCGAACGAGCCAGAGAATATGGCTTGCCTCAGCCCAAAGGAATGCTGATATTAGGTGTGCCAGGCTGTGGTAAATCCTTAATTGCCAAGACAACGGCACGTCTTTGGGGACTACCGCTATTGCGTTTAGACATTGGCCGAGTGTACGACGGCTCGATGGTAGGTCGTTCTGAAGCTAATCTACGCAGTGCGTTACGTACCGCCGAGTCGATATCACCTGCTATTCTCTTTATTGACGAAATCGATAAAGCCTTTGCAGGCGGTGCTGGTTCTGGTGACTCCGATGGAGGTACCTCTAGTCGTATTTTTGGTAGCTTTCTTACCTGGATGCAGGAGAAAACATCACCTGTTTTTGTGATGGCCACCGCCAACCGGGTAGAGCGGTTGCCCAGCGAGTTTCTACGCAAGGGACGATTTGATGAAATCTTCTTTGTAGATCTTCCCAATGAAGAAGAGCGCAAAGAGATATTTAGAATTCACCTAAGTAAGCGTCGCCGCGATATCGAACGGTTTGATTTCGATCAGCTTACTAAAGTATGTGAAAGTTTTTCGGGGGCAGAGATCGAGCAGGGCTTGATTTCTGCAATGTATGAAGCGTTTGCCCAAGGCCGTGAGTTTAACCAACTCGACATTATTGCGGCAATTCGGGCTACGTTACCGCTGTCTAAGACAATGGACGAACAGGTAACGGCGCTTCGTAACTGGGCACAGCAGCGTGCTCGTCCCGCGGCTTCATCCGTCGCTGAATATCAGCGGATGGAGTCTTGACAGGCTTGTGTTAGGAGTTTCTCCTAGCAGAGGGCTAACCCCAAGGGTTAGCAGTTTTCAGACAATGGCTTAACAAATTATATCTACTGATTTGTTAATCTATTGGCTTTGCGTTTTCTAAACTCTCTCATTTTCCTACTGGAGGAAACACCAATGTCTCACTTTAGTACTTTACGCACTAAGATCACTGAAGCTGAAATTCTCACTTCTTCTCTAAAGGACCTCGGTATCTCGGTTAAGACTGAAGCTGATGTTCGTGGTTATAATGGCCAGCGTGTACGTGCTGACATCGTAGCTGTTCTAGAAGGTGAGTATGATCTAGGCTGGTCTCGCAATGCTGATGGCTCTTTTGATCTGATTGCTGATCTTTGGGGTGTTGCCAAGAAGCATAACCAGACTGAGCTAATTAACTCCATCAACCAAAAGTATGCGGTTAACCGGACTCTAGCAGAAGTTAAGCGTCCCGGTCTACAGAATGCGAACGTGAAGCTGGTACTTCAGTAGCAAGACTACTGCTGCTTCCTATACGCGTTCCCGCGCAGTGTTCAGGCTGGCTCATCTTGAGAGCCAGCTTTTTTATTGAAGCGTTAATAGCTTCAAGTAAGAAGAGTGTAGGTAACGTCCTATGGAAATGATTGCTTTAACTGATGTTCTACCACTGTTTCAGGCCTTTTCAGAGCCGTATCGATTGCAGGTGATTGAGCTATTGCGCGATCGCGAACTGTGCGCCTGTGATATTGCTAACCATCTGGGAATTAGTGCCTCTAAGCTGTCTTTTCACCTCAAAACACTGCGAGAGGCGGGATTGATCCAGGGTCGGCAAGAAGGACGCTGGATTTATTATCGATTAAATTTGCCACAGTTTGTGGTTTTAGAACAGTATTTATCTGAGTTTCGGCGGTTGAGCCCGATTTTACCCGCCCGCAGCTGTCCGGATTAACTATTTTTACAACGAGCAAGCAACTCACTTTATTGACTGTCGGTTGTCTCTCGATATTTGCGCAATTTTGCATATTGGAGATCGTTGATTGCCCCAAAATGCCCGTATATAGAAAATTCTCACTCCTCAAGTAAAGGCGCTATACTGGGCGTCATGTTTATTAGTGACACCCAGCAGATAGTTTTTGTCGATCACTCTCTTGGCGTTTTCAACCTATCGATTTTAGAGACCTTATCTCATGAAGGCCCGTCTTAAGAGAGCATTATTTAATTTGCGAGTTATTCTATTTTTGTCTGTTCCTTCTAATCGAAAGTTTATTCTGCCATTTTGATTAGTAAAAGACTGAGAAGCCGCATCCAAATAGTCATTAGCTTGCCGATAATCTTCAATAGCTTGATCTAAGTCTGGATTCTGTCGATTGCGAAAGAAATCACCTCTATGTTCATAAGACTTATAAAGTCCTGCCAAGGCCGAAAAGTAATCAGGCTCAAGTTCCAGTGCGCTATTAAACTCGCTGATAGCATCACCTGTAGACCTCTGAGCTCTATTCTGTAGCCATGGCAGGGGGCTTGTCACCTGATTTGTCACCTGATGAAGTATCGCCTCACCTAATTTAGTATGAATCTCATGTCTATTAGGAGGGCTTTTCTGCAAGACATCTCGAAACAGACGCTCTGCTTCTTCGTAGTCTTCCGCCTCCATTGCTTGTTCACCCCGACTTATTTGTCGATCAAGCTCAGAACGACCCAAGATATCAGAAAGCTGATTACGGGGTTGCAATAAATCTTGGATGCTAGGGCCCTGAGCTACCTGTTGGTTAAAGACTTGAAATTCCTGTGCCTGTGTAACTGTAGCTATTGACGTCGATGCAAGGGTAAGTGCGAGCAGAAAAGTAATACGCATTGATGGCTATGGGTACTCCGCGGTGCCGTTCATCAGTATCTACTTAAAAAAGTTGATACATTACGGACAACTATCAGGTTATTTTCTATACTCATAGCGAATGTAAGCTAAACAATAACTACAGCCTTTTTTTGTCCTGCCAAAAATTCAGTATTCGACTGTTTTGCCAGGGACTCAATCTGTTCGATTTCTTCCTTTTGCCATAGGTTATAAGCATAAGCACCAAGACCAGCAGCCTCTAAAAAGGCAAAACTCAGAATGGCCACTAACGATCGCAACATCAAAATCCGTCGCTTTTCTTGCTTGGTTTCACGTTCCTGGGCTTCTCGTCCGGTCTGGATATGCTCTTTATGCAGTGTGGCTGGCAGCGGTTCTTTTTGTTGGTCAAGGGCTTTCACTAGCCAGTTTTCAGAAATAACAAACTCATCCCCCCGCAGCAACAGAACTTATCGGCCCCTTCAATTTCGGTCTTAATTTCTTCCCACCAGTCTGCCGTTAGGGGAATATTTTCCCAATCCACCCAGGCATCGTATTTACTATTGGCCAGGGCCTGGTTCAGCACCTGCACAAAGGCCTTGTCTTTACGGGAATATGAAATAAACACGTCTGTCATGGTGGGGACGGCTAAAACGCGACTTACCAAGTTCCTTCAGATTAAAGGAATATTGTTACAGATAGAGAGTATTACGTAAGTTTTCTGATAAGCGTCTGCTGCGATCTCAGTTAATAGTTCCGAAATGCTAGCGACGAAAAATCGTTCTGCGCTGAAGGGTTCGGTGAGAACGGGTACTGGTTTGCGGCAACTGTGAAGGAGTTTGGTGCTGATCTGCAGTTTCTTTCCGAAACATTTATCACTATCAATGTAGTACGTCCATAACCACCCCAACTTTAGTGGATGCAGCTACTAAACTACACAATCGAAGTATGATTATCAACTATCTTGCCGTGTTGATCGTGCTTATCAGCATGACTATGAACGCGGCTGCGGCTCAGGCGATGCCTGCGATCGCACAAACGCCATTGCACCAGCAAACCGATATTCAAATTCCTAATCGTCCCCGTCTCAACATTATCCGCCCGATCCCTGGGCTTGGGCAAAACCAACCTAAATGGACCGGGCGGATCGCTCCTGAGATGAATTTGGGCTGGGCGGCAAATCGGGATCTTTCAAGCGATGTGTTTTCGGATCGGTTCAAACTTTACTCCGACCAAGGGCTGATGATTACCGACGTCGATGCTTATCCTGATGGCCGAAAAGATACCCAATACGCCATGATCTGGCAGTCCAATCCGGACGGTCGGAAATGGAAAGAACATCGCAATATGACGTCTGATGAATATCACCAAAAATGGCAGACCTATAAAGAGGCGGGGTATCGCCCATTAGATGTTGAAGTTTACCAGCTCAATGGTCAATGGCGCTATGCCGGTATTTGGGTCGAAAACGTCGAATATCTTAAATGGTTGTCGCG
>ERZ1740059.747-NODE-747-length-16700-cov-6.714389_pt1 | contig 16700 bp, 14 predicted proteins | sample MGYA00581744_ERZ1740059 | MGnify/ENA primary metagenome ERZ1740059 (study PRJEB43018, sample SAMN04849738) | marine metagenome | isolation source: floating plastic debris | place: Pacific Ocean | collected 2008-08-28 | study: EMG produced TPA metagenomics assembly... | reverse complement strand
ATTCGCCCTCCTTGGTGTGGGGGGGGTTCTCCTCTTTCCCGCCTCTCTTTTTTTCTGGGCCCCGCCCCCCCCCCCCTCCCGCGGGTGGCGAGCCGGACTGATTATCCGGCGATCGCGGCGGGTCCGGTCAGTCCGAACCGCCCCAGATCAGGTTGCGAATGTAGTTCTTGCGCCATCCCTTGCTTTTCGACTTGGATCGCGCTTCGCCGCTCTCCTTAAGAGCCGTGATGCGGGCCTTCGTCTCCTGGTGGGCGCTGATGAAATCTGGCGTCAGCAGTCCTCGCCGAGCAGCCATCTGGTGAAGCATATGGTGGGGCGAGGTGTTGCCCTCGATGATCATCGGGCCGTCGGGCGTGATCGCGACATCCCAGCCAAGCAGCGGCACGTCTGGGAAAATCCAAGCCGACGCGCGCACCAATTGCCGAAGCTCGGGCCACATCGGCATCTGAACGTTGATCATCGCAGCGCCCGTGCCCGGGTGGTTCTGCAGTTCCTCCGCATGGGCGCCCGTCCCGCGCTGGCATCGGCGGGTGCGGCCCGTTTCGGCGTCAATGTCGACGATCATGTTGTCGCCGCGCCAGAAGTTGTCTGCCGTGGCGCCCAAAGCGGGCGCCTTCCAAAGCGCATAGAGCACATCGATATGGCTGCCGCGATGAAGTGTAACGACGCGCACGGTGCCGACGGCGGGGCCGCTGACCGTCGCAAGATCCGGGTGCGGGCCCAGGCGGCTCTGGAAGATGTAGCCGGTCTCGCCATAGGCTTCGAAAACCTCCTTTACGAACGTCTCGACCTTGGTGCGGACGCCCGAGTGGTGGACGAGAGAATCCTCTTTCTCCTCGAAACGGTCGATGCTGGCCGCGCCCAGGCTGAGGCTCGAGTTCTTTGGCTTGCCAAAGAGAGGGTAGACCGCCTGTTCGCGCAGAAACGCCGCGGCGTCATCTGGCGTCGCCAGGCTTTTCAGCGGTCCGCCGGAGGTTTTGTCCACCAACGCTTGGGTTTCAGTCGCGCCGAGGCCGAATCCTCGCAGCAGAGCGCTGAGCTTGAGCTTGTCGTCGATCGTGCTTGCCGACTTGCCGAGAACGCCGTTGAGGGAGCGGTTGACGATCGCGCTCTTCTTGTGGCCGACGAAGGCCTCGCGCTCGGCTTTGCTCAGAGCTGGGTCGAACAAACCCAGATCGAAGTACTCTTCCGGCTGCAGCTTGTTGCGCCCGTAAGCGAGCTTTGTCGCCTCCGCCAGCATTTCAGCGGCGGGTCTGCCTGTTTTGCTTTCGACGAGCTTAACAGTCGCCTTCAGTCCGCGCTGGGTGATGGGAGCCTTCGTCTCCAGCGCGGTGGCGGCGGCGGCGACGGGAGCGTCGGTTACGTCGGTGCTCATGGGGCGGACCTCAATTCAGGTGATCGGCATGTTTTTGCGTCTTGAGCGCAAGTCACCTGAGGAAGTTCACCGATAGAGCTTAAAATACGGCTTATGAGGGGAAACGATTCATCCCGTTTCGGGGGTTGGGATGCCTTCGGCGCGTTATTGCGGGTCCTGCTCGCCGTCCGAGTTCGCGTCGGGCGATTCCGCATCCGCGCCGACTTCTCGCCGTGCTTGCATCTCGACCGCGAAACGTTCCTGGACGCGCAAAGTGAACGTTTGCATGTCGGTGGCCATCACCTCGCTCAATCGATTGGTGATCAGCGGCAGTTTGTCGAGGATCGAGCGCCCTTCAGGCGATTCATAGAGCGAAATCAGGACGTCGAGCTCGGCTTCTGTCAGGGTTTGGGCATAGACGGGGGCAAGCCGCGGCTTAAGCCCGGTCATCATGCTTTCCATCTCCTCCGACATGATCTCGAACAGGCGCTCTGAAGCCCCATCCGGCAGAACCTGCCCGCGCAAAGCCGCTTCTTGCGACATCGCTTGCTCCATCATCGGACGGAGACTTTCCAGCATCTCCCGCGTTTTGCCGGGGGGCAGCGCGAACTCGATGACCTGTTTAGCCTTTGCAAGCCTGGGCGCCTCTTGCGCGTGACCAATGGTCGGCGTCGCCGTCAGGGCGATAAGCGCAGCGGCGATAATCAGATTGAGGCGTCGCATAGAGGCTCTCCGAAGTCTGTGGGTCCGACTTGGGATCCAACTTGGGATCCGACGTTGGACTCGACGTGGGATTCGACATGATCGTCATCCGTTCGGAGCCCCGCATAACTCGGATTGACCCGCCGCGGCCAGTGCCTCGGAACAGTTTCAGCAGCCAGGCAGGTTCACAGCCAACCCGCCGAGACTGGTTTCCTTGTACTTTGCATTCATATCGGCGCCGGTCTGGCGCATCGCCTCGATGCAGTTGTCGAGCGGCATGAAATGCGCGCCGTCGCCTCGGAGTGCGAGCGACGCCGCCGTCACGGCCTTAACCGCGCCCAAACCGTTCCGTTCGATGCAAGGCACCTGAACCAGTCCTCCGGCCGGATCGCAAGTCATGCCGAGATGGTGCTCCAGCGCGATTTCCGCGGCGTTTTCTATCTGGGCGTTTGTGCCTCCGAGCACGGCGCAGAGGCCGGCCGCCGCCATGGCGGAGGCGGACCCGACTTCCGCCTGGCATCCGCATTCCGCGCCGGAAATCGAGGCGTTCCACTTCACAAGACCGCCGATCGCCGACGCTGTCAGCAGAAACTCCCGAACGTCCTGCGAGCTGGACGCGGCGTGGTGTTGCGGGCAGTGGTCGATCCAGTAGCGGATCACGCCTGGGACGACGCCGGCGGCGCCGTTTGTCGGAGACGTCACGACTTGCCCTCCGGCCGCGTTCTCTTCGTTGACCGCCATCGCGTAGAGACTGATCCAGTCGTTCACGATGTGCGGCGGCGCATCGTTTCGGCGTCCTTCTCGCTCCAACGCGTCGCGAATGCCCTTGGCGCGCCGGCGCACTTGCAGTCCGCCTGGCAGCACGCCCTCGGAGGAAAGGCCCCTTTCAATGCAATCCGACATCGCCTGCCAGACCTGGTCGAGCTTTGCGTCAAGCTCTTCAGAGCTCAAACGGGTCAATTCGTTTGCGCGCTTCATCTCCGCGACCGACAGGCCCGTTCGCTTGCCCATTTCGAGCATCTCTTCCGCGGTGTGGAAAGGGTGAGGCACGTCGGGAAGCTGTCCGGCCAAACCATCGTCTTCGGCGGCGTTCAACTCCCGCTCGGTCAATACGAACCCGCCGCCGATCGAGTAATACGTCTCCTCCAGGACCAGATTGCCCGACGCGTCCGCCGCGGACAGCACCATTCCGTTCGCATGTCCCGGCAATGGTGGACCGTAGTCGAAAACCAGATCAGTCTCGGGATCAAAGGCGAGGCGAGGCAAGTCTTGGGGCGAGAGCGTTTTGCTCTGGCGCAACTCGGTCCGCGCGGCGTCGGCCTCGACGGGATCGAGCGCTTCGGGCGAGAAGCCAAGCAATCCCAATTCTACGGCGCGATCGGTCGCATGTCCTTTCCCGGTGAAGGCCAAGGAGCCGTGCAGCGAGCACTTGATCGCAGCCGGCGCGCGCGCGCCGGGCTCCAAACGTCCGGTCCGAAGGCTCTCCAGAAAACGAGAGGCGGCGATCATTGGTCCCATCGTATGGCTGCTCGATGGGCCGATGCCGATCTTGAAGATTTCGAAAACGCTCAGAAACATGGCGTAGCACCTTGGTTGTCGGCGCTCAGCTTCAACAAGTTCCGCGAAAGGTGGACGCGTGAAAGAGACGGCGGAGCGATTGATCGCGACCGTTTGACCATGAGGCGCCGCATCGACATGATGCACCGCGGCGTTCGGCGGGCCTGAGTTTGTCAGGCGAGAGCGCGGAAGAAGAGAGAGAGCGGAGCCCTCAATGACCGAAGTAGGACCAGGCCACGCCAAAGGCCATGCGGACGCGGCGGCCAACGCAAAGCGGCTTGCAGCGGAGAAAGCGCTGGAGTTCGTGGAGCCGGGGATGAAGCTCGGTCTGGGCACGGGCTCGACCGCCGAACAGTTCGTGACCGCGTTGGGGCCGAAAGTGAAAGCAGGGCTCAAGGTGCTCTGCGTGCCCACCTCCATCCGTACGGGGCGCTTGGCGGAACGCTGCCGTATTCCGCTCACCACGCTTGATGACGCGGGTTGGCTCGATCTGACTGTCGACGGCGCTGACGAGCTCGATCCGCAGCTCAACCTCATCAAGGGCGGGGGCGGCGCATTGTTGATCGAGAAGATCGTGGCGACCGCCTCCGACCGAATGGTCGTGATCGCCGATCAATCCAAGAAAGTCGATGTACTGGGCAAGTTCCCTTTGCCGATCGAAGTGACGCCGTTCGGGTGGGAGACCACGCGCGCGTTGGTCGAGGACATGTTGCAGGGTTATGACGTCGACGGCCGCGAAACGTCGCTTCGGATGAACCGCGACGAACCCTTCCAAACCGACGAGGGCAACTTCATCGTCGACCTGCATCTTGGCCGGATCGGAGAGCCGCAAGATCTGTCTTACGCGCTGAATGCGATCCCGGGGGTCGTCGACAGCGGGCTGTTCATCGGCATCGCAGACGCCGCCATTGTCGCCGGCGAAGATGGTTCTTGCGAAGTGATCGCCGCGCCCGATCCTTCGAGTTAGCTGGGCTGATCAAAGCCGGTCGAAGCCATCACGATTGTTTTTCTGGAAAGAACGCAGGTGGACGCGCAGGTCAAGCGCTCGTAAGTAGCCGGTGAAGTCTCGTTACGGAGGTCGCGGTGAGCGAATTCGACTATGACCTGTTTGTCATCGGCGGGGGGTCTGGCGGCGTCCGAGCTGCGCGCATCGCCGCGCTGTACGGCGCCAAGGTCGCGATCGCCGAGGAGTACCGATACGGCGGGACCTGTGTGATTCGCGGTTGCGTTCCGAAGAAGCTGTTCGTTTACGCCAGCGCCTATTCCGAGCATTTCCGCGACGCCAAGGGCTATGGCTGGACCGTGCCCGAGCCGAGTTTTGACTGGCCGGCTCTGATCGAACACAAGGATATGGAGATCGCCCGGCTCGAAGGGATCTACCGCCGCAACCTGCAGAACGCCGGGGTTGAGATCCATGAAACGCGCGCCTGCGTCGCCGGCCCGCATGAGATCACCCTGGCGAGCCATGGCCGGACCGTCTCGGCGAAACATATCCTCGTTGCGGTCGGCGGCCGTCCGTTCGTGCCGGACTTTCCCGGATCCGAACACGCGATCACGTCCAACGAGATGTTCCACCTGCCCCGTCTGCCCAAGCGGATCCTGATTGCTGGGGGCGGTTACATCGCGTGCGAGTTCGCCTCGATCATGAACGGGATGGGCGTCGACACCACGCTCATCTATCGGGGCGATCAGATCCTGCGCGGATTTGACGACGACGTCCGCGCTCATGTTCAGGCCGAGATGGCGAAGAAGGGCGTGAAGTTCATCTTCAACCAGGTTCTGGACAAGCTCGAGAAAGTCGAGGACGCGTTGGTGGCCCATGTCACCAATGGCGAGACGGTCGCCATCGATCAGGCGATGTTTGCAACCGGTCGCAAGCCAAACACGGACGGGCTTGGTCTTGAAACGGCCGATGTCGCCCTCGGCCGTGGCGGGGAGATCGTGGTCGACGCCTATTCTCAGACAAACTGCCCGTCGATCTTCGCGGTGGGCGACGTGACCGATCGCGTGAACCTGACGCCCGTCGCGATCCGCGAGGGGCACGCCTTCGCCGACACAGTCTTTGGCGGTAAGCCGACCAAGGCGGATCACGAGCTGATCCCAACGGCTGTCTTCACCCAGCCGGAGATGGGGACGGTCGGCATGACTGAGGCGCAAGCGCGGGAGCGCGGTCGGGTTGAGATCTATAAAACCGATTTCAATCAGATGAAGCACGCTTTCGCTGGTCGCGCGGAGCGTGACTTCATGAAGCTGATCATTGACAAGGAGAGCCGAAAGGTCCTCGGCGCGCATATCATCGGTGCCAATGCTGGCGAGATGATCCAGATGCTCGGGATTGCGGTGAAAATGGGCGCGACGAAGGATGATATCGATCGCACCGTCGCCGTTCACCCCACCGCCGCAGAGGAGTTGGTGACGATGCGAGAGCCGGTTTCTGATTGATTTCGTCGGTTTTCGCGATGGATTTGTGGGGATTAGCGCCCTGAGACGCCGTCAATGCGTTGAAGCTGCGTCCGGAAGCCCCAACTTAGCGACAGCCGATAGGCAAACGCTGACGCCGCTCTCGCGACAACGACACGCGAGACGTGAACGAAGCCTTTGCGATCGGGTGGCGAGAGATTACAGCTCTGCCAGCGTCTGGCGACAGAGGCGAGAGCAGATAACGACGACCGGCAAGAGGAAAACAGATGCCGTGGAGCAATAATGGTGGCGGTCCGAAGTCTTCCGGACCTGGGGGCGGCGGTGGCGGCCAAGGCGGCGGCGGCGGTCCCTGGGGCGGCGGCGGTGGCGGCGGCGGTGGAAACCGTGGCGGCGGCGGCGGGCAGGGTCCCAACATCGACGACTTCTTCAAAAAGGGTCAGAACCAGCTAAAGACGGTTTTGGGCGACGGTCCGAAAGGCGGAGGCTTTGGAGGCTTCCTGCTGATTCTGCTGCTGGCCGTCGGCGCCTGGGCCTACATGTCGGTCTACACCGTCAAGCCGGAAGAGCAGGCGGTCGTGATGACGTTTGGCAAGTATGACCGAACGGACGGTCCCGGCCTTGGCTTCGCGCCCTGGCCCGTTCAAACGGCGATCATCCGTCCGGTGACATCGGAAAACATCGTCGCCATCGGGGCCAGCACGTCGAGCGGCGGCGGCCGCAGCGACGGCTTGATGCTGACCGGCGACGCCAACATCATCGACATCAACTTCCAGGTGGTCTGGAACATTCGCCAACTCGACGAATTCTTGTTCAACCTGGCGGACGCTGACGCGACGATCCGGGCGGTTGGCGAGTCGGCGATGCGCGAGATCGTCGGCAAGTCGCAGCTCGCACCGCTCTTGAACCGGGATCGCGCCGAGCTGGAGCGGCAGGTGACCGAGCTGTTGCAGACCACTCTCGACCAATACAACGCTGGGGTGAATATCCTGCGTGTCACGCTCGACCGAGCCGATCCGCCCCCGCAGGTGATCGACGCCTTCCGGGACGTTCAGGCCGCCGAGCAGGAGCGAGACACCCTGCAAAAGCGGGCGGACGCTTATTACAACGAGAAGGTCGCGAGCGCGCGTGGTCTGGCCGCGCAGATCGTCCAGGAAGCGGAAGCCTACCGCGCTGAGCGGGTCGCCGCCGCGCAAGGTGAGGCCGAACGTTTCAAGCTGATCTTGGAGGAGTACAAGAAGGCTGAAGACGTCACGCGCAAACGTCTTTATCTTGAGACGATGCAGCAGGTTCTGGGCGGGATCGACAAAACGATCATCGATCAGGGGTCCCAGGGCGGACAAGGCGTCGTTCCGTATCTCCCTCTCAACGAACTCAACCGCAACGGCGCGCGCGCCGCTGGCGCTCAGACGAACTAAGGAACGGAAAAGATGAGATTTTTGCCAATCCTCGTTCTGCTGGTCGGTGTGGCCGGCGCGGTCGCGCTCAGCTGCATATATATCGTCGAAGAACGCACGCAGGCGCTTGTTCTCGAGTTCGGTAAAGTCAAGGAAGTGCGGACAGAACCGGGCCTCTATTACAAGTATCCGGCGCCGGTGAACACGGTCGTCTTCTATGACGACCGCATCCTCCCGCTCGAGACGGACAACCTCGAGGTCAACCCGCTTGATAACCGGCGTCTTGTGGTGAACGCCTTTGCGCGGTGGCGCATTATCGATCCACAACGCTTCCGCGAAGCCGTTCAGACGCAGCAGGCCGGTCAGGACCGCCTTGAGCAGATCCTGAACGCGCGCCTGCGTGAAACGCTGGGTGCGGTGAACTCGACCGTGATCCTGTCGGAGCGTCGCGCGCAGCTGATGAACCAGATCCGCGACGGATCGCGGGAACAGGCTGAAAGCCTGGGCGTTGAGATCATCGACGTGCGTATCCGGCGCGCCGATCTGCCGGACCGCAACCTTCAGGCGACTTACGATCGGATGGAAGCCGAGCGTGCGCAGGAAGCCGCCGACGAGCGGGCGCGTGGTCGCGAGGCGGCTCAGATCCGTCGCGCAACCGCCGATCGTGAAGCGGTGGTCCTCGAATCCGAGGCGCGGCGTCAGGGCGCCGTGATCCGCGGTGAAGCCGAGGCTGAACGGACTGCGCTCTTGGCAGACGCCTATCAGCGTGACCCGGAGTTCTTTCAGTTCACCGAGTCCTTGAAGGCGTATGAGGAGGCGTTGAAAGGCGAAAACACCAGCATGGTGATCTCGCCGGATTCCCAGTTCCGGGAGTTCTTCGAGTACCTCAACCCGACGCCTCAGGCGAACTGACGCCGCACTTGGGCTGACGCCCCTGGATTGGGAGGCCCCGATATGGATGACGGGTTTCTCACAGACTTGATTTTCGCCCTCGGCCTCATCCTGGCGGCCGAGGGCTTTTTGTATGCGCTGTTCCCCAACACGATGCGGCGCATTCTGGAAGTCGCCTTGCGAACCCCGCCGGACGAGCTGCGGCTTGTCGCTCTTCTTGTCGCGGGAGCCGGCGTTGCGTTGATCGCGCTCGCCAGATCGTGAAGGCCTCCTCGCGGTTTAGCGTCGTTTTGATATCAACAACCTCCTAAAACCGTTCGGCTTTCGCCTAGATTGCTCCATATTGAAGCGGCATGGGAGCACACCAAGTCTATGACAAAGCGGTGTTCCGTCGTTCGTCTGTCGTGCGTCGCTAATGGTTACGCCAAAGGAGGACCCGAGTGTTCTTTCAGTCTGTTTCTCGCCGCACCGCGCTAGGCGCCGTCGCGCTGGCCGCCGCCATTGCGATCACGGCGCCTCAAGCGATCTCGCCAAATCTCGCATTCGCGCAGCAAGAGCGGCCAGAGAGTTTCGCCGACTTGGCCGAGCGATTGCTTCCCGCGGTCGTCAACATCTCGACGGCGCAGAACGTCGAGCAGCCGTCTCGGCCGCTGCCGCAGTTGCCGCCGGGTTCGCCCTTCGAAGACTTGTTTCGAGACTTCTTTGATCGCGGTCAGCGTGGCGAGGGCCCACGGACGGTGCAGTCGTTGGGATCGGGTTTCATCATTGATCCGTCAGGTGTTGTCGTCACGAACAACCACGTGATCGAAGAAGCGGACGAGATCGAGGTTATTCTTCAGAACGGCGATGCGTTGCCGGCGCAGCTTATCGGTCGCGACCCAAAGACCGATCTGGCGGTCCTGAAAGTGTCCAGCGATGTCGATCTGCCGTTCGTGCCATTCGGCGACAGCGAAAAATCGCGCGTTGGCGACTGGGTGCTGGCGATTGGCAACCCGTTCGGGTTTGGCGGGTCCGTCTCCGCTGGGATCATTTCCGCGCGCAACAGAGACATCAACTCGGGGCCGTATGACGATTTCATCCAGACGGACGCCGCGATCAACCGAGGCAACTCGGGCGGCCCGTTGTTCAACCTCGATGGTGAAGTCATCGGCGTGAACACGGCGATCATCTCGCCGTCGGGCGGCTCGATCGGAATCGGTTTCTCGGTTCCGGCGTCGCTTGCGGAGAACGTCGTCGCGCAGTTGCGGGAATTCGGCGAGACCCGCCGCGGCTGGTTGGGTGTCCGCATCCAGTCGCTGGATGAAGCCATCGCCGAGAACCTGGGTCTGAGCGAGCCTGTCGGCGCGTTGGTCTCGGTGGTTGACGACACGGGGCCGGCCGGCGCCGCCGGTATCCAGACCGGGGACGTCATCCTGTCCTTTGATGGGAAAGACATCGAGGAAATGAAGGACCTGCCGCGCATCGTTGCGGAAACCCCTGTCGGCGATACGGTGGATGTCGAGGTTTTCCGCGACGAAGAGGTCCTCACCCTGCCGGTGACCGTCGCTCTTCTGGATGAAGGCGGAGAGGGCGAAGAGACGAGCGAGGCGACCGAGCCCGAAGCGGCCGATGAGAACCCTCTGAGCATGAGGTTCGAGGACCTCACCAGGGCCAATCGCGCCCAGTACAGCATTGATCAGGATATCCGCGGCGTTTTGATCGCGGAGGTCGATCCGGCCAGCGCAGCCTCGGAGCGTGGCATTCGCGCAGGGGACGTGCTGGTGGAAGTCGGCCAGAAGGAAGTCGAGAGCCCAGCCGACGCGAGCGAACAGATTGCGCTTGCGCAGGAAGCGGGTAAGAAGTCCGTACTTCTGATGATCAACCGCCAAGGCGCGCTGCGTTTTGTGGCGGTGGAGTTTGAAAAGTAAGCGATAAAGGTTTGGCGAGTGATCGCCATTCCTGCTTCTTGCTCCATCTGTGAGCCGCGCTATTGACCGCCGGGCTTTAAGCGGCGGACTTTCGCTATACCCAACGGAGATGACTGTTGAACATGCCGGCTCCGATCGAAGTGCATTACTGGCCGACCCCAAATGGTTGGAAAATATCAATTTTTATGGAGGAAGCGGGACTTCCCTACCAGATTCGTTTTGTCAACATCGGCGCTGGAGACCAGTTCGAACCCGAGTTTCTGAAGATTGCGCCGAACAATCGCATGCCAGCGATCGTCGACCCTGATGGTCCGGGCGGCGAACCGATCTCGATCTTCGAGTCAGGCGCTATCCTGCAGTACCTTGGTCGGAAGACAGGGCAGTTCTATCCATCAGACGAGCGCGCGCGCGCGGAAGTGGATCAATGGTTGTTCTGGCAAATGGGGGGCGTCGGTCCAATGGCCGGACAGGCGCAGCACTTTCTGCAATATGCGCGGGAAGACCTGCCTTACGCGAAGCAGCGCTACACAGACGAAGTGAACCGCCTCTATGGCGTGCTCAACAAACGTCTGGCGGATCGCGACTACGTCGCCGGCGACTACTCGATCGCCGATATGGCGATCTGGCCGTGGGCTCAGGGATGGGTGCGTCAAGGACAGACAGAAGAGGATATCGAGGCGTTGCCGCATTTTAAGGCGTGGCTCGAACGGATGTGGGCAAGGCCCGCAGTGCAACGCGGCAAGGCCGTGGGCAAGGAAGAGCGCTAGACACTGCAACTTCGCTACTCCTACGCTCAGCAAGCGGTCCTATTTGGGCAGCGCTCTCGTTAGCATCCGACAGTTTATCACTAGACGAGTTTGCGGCGAATTCGCACCCTTCGGGGTATGACTCGCGGCGGTGAAAACAAGCTGGCCCGTCGGCTCGGGCTTGGACTGTTCGTCTTCTATGGCGTCGGCGTAATGGTCGGCGCCGGCATTTACGTGCTCATCGGCGAAGTCGCAGCCCGTGTCGGTCCGTGGGCTCCAATGGCGTTTCTTCTGGCGGGAGCCACTGCGGCTTTCACGGCGGCCTCCTTTGCAGAACTCTCCTGCCGCCTGCCCGAAAGCGCGGGCGAGGCCGCGTATGTCCGCGAAGCGTTTGGGCGGTTGTGGCTCGCGACAGTCGTTGGTCTGGCGGTCGCCGCGGTTGGCGTCATCTCGGCGGGCGCCGTCCTGCAAGGCGGCGTGGGGTACCTCATGGCGCTTCTGCCGCTCCCCAAATTCGTCTTGATCGTCGGCGTCGGCCTTCTGCTCGGGATCGTGTCGGCGTTGGGAGTTGAGAAAGCGCTTGGCTTCGCGGCGATCATCACAGCGATCGAGGTGTTGGGGCTGCTGATCGTCAGCTTCGTCGCCACAACCTCTGAGCTTCCAGCGCCGGTCCAGCCAGAGTTCGACGCGCTGCCGGTGGTTGCGTTGTCCGGCGCGGCCTTCTTGGCGTTCTTCGCCTTTTTGGGCTTCGAGGACATGGTCAACATGGCTGAGGAGGTGAAGTCGCCGCTGCGAAATCTGCCGCGTGGCATCTTCATCGCCCTTGCGGTGACGGTGATCATTTACGTGTTGGTGGCTTGGGCGGTGACGCGGATCGTTTCGGCGGCGGAGCTGGGTGCGAGCGATCGGCCATTGGCGCTGGTGTTCGAGCGCGCCACCGGCGGCGGATCATGGAGCATTGAAGCCATCGCCGTCATGGCGGCGGTCAATGGCGTGATTGCGCAGATCGTCATGGCGTCCCGCGTCATCTACGGTTTGGGCCGGCGGGTGGCTTTCCTTGCTTATTTCAAGAGCACGAACCCCGTCACCAGAACGCCTGTTCGGGCCACTGCCGTGATCACCGCGTTTGTGATCCTTCTGGCGCTCGGAGCGCCCGTCGCCACGCTCGCGGCGATCAGCGCATTCATTCTATTGGTGATTTTTGCGGCCATGAACCTTGCCCTATTGAGGCTAAAGCAGCTCGGCCCAGCCCCAGAGAACGGATTTGTGGCGCCAGTCTGGGCGCCCTGGGCCGGCTTTGTCTCGGCGCTCGCCATGTGTCTGGCGGAGTTACTGAGGCTCGCGGCGTGAAATCGTTAACCAATAAAAGAGTATGCTGCGCCGCAACGCCTTGACCTCAAGGCATAGCCATTGAATTTGCCCGTATGATCGATCTTCGCCCTGTCGGATACGTCATCGGTCTCATGGTGTTGGCGCTGGGCGGTTTCATGATCGTGCCCGGCATACTCGACGCCATTGCGTCCAATCCGGACTGGCGCGCCTTTGGCGTGTCGGCTGTTTTCACGTTGCTGGTGGGCGGCGCCTTGACGCTTGGCTGCAGCACCGGACGTTCCGCGGCGCTGACGATCGAGCAAGCTTTCCTGCTGACCGTTCTGGCGTGGGTGGCGCTCCCGGTCTTTGGCGCGCTGCCGTTCATGCTGGGGGAGCCGAATTCACGCGCGGTCGATGCGCTGTTTGAAGCGGTATCCGGGATCACCACCACAGGATCGACGATCTATATCGGTTTGGACGACATGCCCCCTGGGATCCTGCTGTGGCGGGCGTTGCTGCAGTGGATCGGCGGGATCGGGATCGTCGTCTTCGCAATGGTCTTCCTGCCGACGCTGCAAGTCGGCGGCATGCAGCTGTTCAAGTCGGAGTCGTTCGACACCTTTGGCAAGATCCTGCCTAGAGCGACCGAAATCGCCAGTTCGATTTTCTCGATCTACCTTGGGCTGACGCTCGCCTGCGCGCTGATCTATGCGAGCTTCGGCATGAGCGCGTTCGATGCTCTTTGCCACGCGATGACGACGATCGCCACGGGCGGCTTCGCCAATTATGACAGCTCCTTCGCCGGTTATGGTCCCGCGATCCAGTACGCCAGCGTCATTTTCATGTTGCTCGCAAGCCTGCCGTTCGTTCGGTACGTGCAGCTGGTGAACGGTGCGCATCAGCCGCTGCTGAAGGATGCGCAGATCAGGGCGTTTTTGATCACGGCCTTTGTCATCATGCTGGCTTTGACGATCTATCGTCTTCAGACCGTCGAAGGCGATGTTGAGCGTCACGTGCGGGAGTCTCTTTTCAACGGCGTGTCGATCCTCACCGGAACCGGATACGCCAGCGCCGATTACGGCCTGTGGGGCGCTTTTCCGGTGGCCGTGTTTTTCATGATTGGTCTGATCGGCGGCTGTGCTGGATCGACCTCGTGCAGCGTCAAGATCTTCCGCTACCAGATCCTGGCGGCCACGGTGTCCGCCGAGCTTTTCCGCGTTCGGCGCCCTCATGGGGTCTTCCGGCCGCGATACGAGGGGCGGCCGATCCGACCGGACGTCATCTCGTCGGTTCTGACGTTCTTCTTTGTTTTTGTCGCGACGCTGGCGCTGATGACGATCTTGCTGACCTGGATCGGTCTGGACAGCATCACAGCGCTGTCCGGCGCAGCGACGGCCCTGGCGAATGTCGGGCCTGGTCTGGGCCCGGAGATCGGCCCGGCCGGCAACTTCGCCGGATTGCCGGACGAAGCGAAATACGTTCTGATCGTCGGAATGCTTTTGGGTCGGCTTGAGCTGTTGAGCGTTCTCGTTCTGCTGACGCCGAGCTTCTGGCGCCGTTGAGCCGCGTGCGCGCATCCCAAAAATCTTTAGGTCGACATGCCTAGGAGCCGTCGTGGTTACCGACTGTTAATCATGACGGCGTAAACCGAAGGAAGGCGGCGGCGACGATGCGCTAAGGGGCTCCCTTTGAGCATGGTTGCGCCACCACCGTTTTCGATTGCGACTTGCTCTCTCTCGCACCGGATGAAAACGGAGACTTGGGCGCGGCGCCTCACGGCGTACGCGCCCCTTTTTTATCCAGCCATCAATCGAGGCAGATACAGGACGATCCCCGGGAACGCGATGAGGCCAGCGATGGTCAGCGCGTCGGCGACAAAGAACGGCGAGACGCCCCGGAAGACCTCCTGCACCGAGATGTCGGGCCGCACGCCGGCGACGACAAAACAGTTTAGGCCGATCGGAGGCGTGATTAGACAGAGCTCCGCCATCTTGACCACCAAGATGCCGAACCAGATCGCGCACATCGTGCCGGACATCCCAAACGCGCTGTCCTCGGCTGCGACGAACTCCCCGCCGTTCAAAGCCATCACCGCCGGGTAGACGACCGGCAATGTCAGCAGGAGCATGCCGATCGCATCCATGAACATGCCCAGAACGGCGTAGGCGAGTAGGATCATCACCAGCGTCAGCATTGGGCTTTGCTCGAGCGAGGTGATCCAGTCGGAGAACGCGCCCGGAAGGTCGGCGAACCCCAAGAAGCGCACGTAGATCAGCACGCCCCAAATGATCGTGAAGATCATCACGGACAGCTTTGCGGTCTCGAGGAGCGCGTCTTTCAGCTGCGCCCAGCGCATTCCTTTCATCACCGCGATGCAGAAGACGACAAACGCCCCCAGCGCGCCGCCTTCGGTCGGCGTACCCCAGGCGTCCCCGCCAAACGGGTTGTAGATGAAGAAGATGATGATGAAGACGACGAAAAAGATCGGCATCGCCGGCGGCAACGCTTTCAGTCGCTCCCACCAGGTGAACCCGCTGACGGGAGGGCCAAAACTCTTGAACGCCACCGCCATGCCTACGATCAAAGCACCGTAGATTAGGGCCGAGAACGCGCCTGGCACGAAGCCGGCGAGCAGCAGTTTCCCGACATCCTGTTCGACGATGATCGCGTAGATCACAAGGATTGCGGAGGGGGGAATGAGAGACGCGAGCGTGCCCCCGGCCGCGACGACGCCGGCGGCGAAGCGCTTATCATAGCCGATCTTCAGCATCTCGGGGATGGCGATCCGCGCAAACACCGCCGAGGTGGCCACTGAAGCGCCCGAGACGGCGGCGAAACCGGCGGTCGCGAAGACGGTGGACACCGCCAGCCCGCCCGGAAGCCAACCGACCCATCGCTTTGCTGCTTCAAACAGCGCTTTGGTGAGGCCAGCGTAGTAGGCGAGGTAGCCAATGAGAATGAACGTCGGGATCAAAGACAACGCCTGACTGGACACTTTCGAGTGGGGCACCTGGCCGGCGGTCTTGGCGGCAACTGTCAGCGCCCAGCCGAACTCGTCGGGCGCATAGCCCTTTTTGGCCCAGAATATCCAGACGAGGCCCACGAGCCCCGCCAGCGCGGCCGCGAAGGCGACGCGCATCCCCAGGACGACCAGCACGATCATGCCGCCGCTGACGATCAGTCCGATGTCGATCGGCTCCATGTCAGCCTCCCTTTGCGCCTGAAGACGCATCTGTCGAGGCGTCGAGATCGTGTTCTGCGCCGGAGACATGCTCGGCTTCGCGCGCCGCCTGGGTCGCGACATCCTCGATCAGGGGGACCGCGACCGGCTCCTCCAGACCAAGCGCGATCGCCCGGGCATAGGCGTAAAGCTGCAGCGCCAGACGCAAGCACAGAACGAAGAATGCGATCGGCGCGAGCAGTTTCGCCGGCCAGATCGGCAGCGCGATATCCATTGAGCTGTCATTGCTCCACATGGGCGCGTCGAAACTGAAGCTGCGCTCGAAATGCGCCCACGATCCCCAGACCAGAAGGATCATCAGGATCAGCATCGCAAGCACTGTAATGAACTCGACAATCCACAGCGCGCGGCCGCGGAGTTGTCCGACCAGAATGTCCATCCGAATATGTCCGCCGTCGCGCTGAACGAAGGCCACGCCCATGAAGGCGATCAGCGGCATGACCTGTTCGATCCAGTCGACATAGCCGGGAAGCGGGCTGTTGAAAAAGTTCCGACCTCCGACCGAGACGACGGCCAGGATCATGAGCGAGAAGACCGCAAGACCGCTGAGAAGCGCGAGGAGTCGTTCTGCAGAATAAAGAGAGCGGTCGATGCGGCTCAGAGCAGAGCCGTCCTCGATCACGGTGGCGGCGCCTGCCATGGCGGTGCCCCCCTGTTAATAGCTGTGAAGTACAAGCAAAAAGCAACGCCGCCGCGAAGGCCGCGGCGGCGCATCAGGCTTTGAGGCCTAGTTCGTCACCATGCCGGTCACGAGATCGTAGAGCTCCTGCGCCGGCAGGCCGCGCGCGTTGTTCTCTTCGATCCACTCCTGAGCCGCCGGACCGGCAACCGTGTCACGGAAGGCTTGCAATTCGGCGTCGCTATAGGTGATCCGCTCGATGCCTTTATCGTCGAGCTTCGGGCCCCAGGCGTCCATCGTCGCGCCGTTGTAGTACTCGATGTAATAGTCGAGCGCTTCGTCGATCGAGCCGAGCAGCGCGTCGCGATGCGCGTCCGACAGGCCGTTGAGCGCATCGGTGTTCACGACAACCGGACAGTTGACCGAACCCGGGTTCAGGTTGGTGGTCCACCATTTGCCGGTTTCGACAGTGCCGATCGACATATGCGCATGCGGAGCGAACGCGACCGCTTTCACATCGCCGCTGTCGAGCGCCTGTCTCACTTCAGACGCGGTCT
>ERZ1740059.746-NODE-746-length-16703-cov-9.216723_pt1 | contig 16703 bp, 14 predicted proteins | sample MGYA00581744_ERZ1740059 | MGnify/ENA primary metagenome ERZ1740059 (study PRJEB43018, sample SAMN04849738) | marine metagenome | isolation source: floating plastic debris | place: Pacific Ocean | collected 2008-08-28 | study: EMG produced TPA metagenomics assembly... | reverse complement strand
GTTATCAGTTATCTCTCCTTGTCTCCGAGTCTCCTTGTCTCCTAGTCCCCATCTCCCCATCTCCCCATCTCCCCATCTCCCCATCTCCCAACTCCTCCTTCCGTCTTTCTTCAAGTTCTAGCAAAATTTCTGCGTGCATTTCGCGAGTTATGGGATAAAAATAGGTTAAAAATAATCCACAAATTAAACATACTATGGGAATAGGACCGATGGCGATACGGATGGCTGATAGTGCGGTATCTGGCTGTATGGGTAATTCAGTTTGTCCGGGAATATTTTCTTGAAAACCCGATACTTGTAAGGCGATTCCCAGCATAAACAAGCCAAAAGCTAAACCAAATTTTTGTAGTAATACCATGAAGCCATAAAATACTCCTTCACGACGTTGTCCGGTTTGTAGTTCATCTAGTTCAATGACATCAGGCATCATTGACCAAGGAACTAAATAAGCAACTGATACCCCACAACCTGCTACTAAGGTTAGAACATACAATAAAACAGTTTGACCGGGCTGTAGGAAGAATAATCCCGCAGCTGCGATTATCCATAAAAACATTCCCAGAAAGTAAACGGCTTTTTTCCCAACTCGTTTACTTAATGCACCCCAGACAAATAGCATTAACAAGGCAGTTCCTTGTACTCCAATCATTAGTGTCGGTACATCTGATTCTTTCAGACTCATACAATAGAGGACAAAGTAAGGGATAACGCTAGCGGTTATTTGTACCCCTAACCAAGAAAAAAGGTATATACCAATAACGAATAAAAAAGGTTTGTTATTAAAAACAATTTTTATTTGTTCAAATATGCCAATTGATTCGCTTTCGGAGTTGTTTTGAGTACGTTTCGCTTCAAAAGCCAAAATGCGATCGCGAGTTCCCCAAACACACCAAAATATTCCTAAAACTGAAATTACAGCACAAGCCGCTGCTAAAACTAAATACTGTTGTTGGCGATTAGCAATTTGGGAAAATATCACTTGTGCAAAAAGTAATGAAAGAATGCCACCGCCGAGAGAAAAAGAAAAGCGAATACTGTTGAGACTGGTTCGTTCGTCGTAATCTTGAGTTAGTTCTGGAGTCATTGCCGTATAAGGCAAACTTACTACCGTGTAAAATACCTGAGATATCACCCCAATGATGACGTAATACCAAAACAACGCCCAAACGTTAGTAGTTGGTACAATCCACTGCAAAAAGAAGAAAAGACCAAAGGGTATAGCTCCATACAATAACCAAGGAAGACGGCGACCCCAACGGCGTGACTTTGTTCTATCCGTCAAAACTCCCACTATTGGGTCATTGACAGCATCCCATATCTTGCCCACCATTAAGATACTGCCAGCTAAACCCGCAGGAATACCCGCCACATTAGTAAAAAAAACTAGCAGAAAGAATACGGAAATATTCGCAGTAATCGCCGGTCCCAAATCCCCAGCACCGTAAGCTAACTTAGTGTTGAAGCTAAGTTTTTCATCTTTTCCGACATTTTGAGGATAAGCTTCAGCCGCAGAATCATTCATAATACCTACACTCGTATTAAAATAGAAAGTTTGGCATCTACCATTAGCTTTACATTACCTCCTTTATGCCAGACCTTTATATCTCGTGGTCAGATTATTACCACAAAATTGAACAACTAGCTGCTCAAGTTTATCAATCCGGCTGGAAATTCAACCAAATAGTCTGCCTTGCTAGGGGTGGACTGCGAGTGGGGGATATTATCTCCCGTATATATAAGCAGCCGTTAGCAATATTAGCAACATCATCTTACAGCGATGGGGGCAAGCAAGAAAGAGGTCAATTAATATTTGCTCGCCATTTAACTATGACTGGTGAGACGTTAGGTTCGCGAATCCTTTTAGTTGATGACTTAGTAGACTCAGGAGTTACGCTCAAAGAAACTATTCCTTGGTTAAAGAAAAATAGCAAAACCACTATTGAAGAAATTCGTTCCGCCGTTATTTGGTACAAAGCTTGTTCGGTAATAGTTCCCGATTACTATACCGATTACTTACCCGATAACCCCTGGATTCATCAACCATTTGAACGTTATGAATTTATGAATCCGGCTGAACTTGCTCAACAAGAGTTAGGAGTTAGGAGTTAGTGGTTAATGGTTGGTGGTTGGTGGTTAGCAGAACACTATCAACTATCAATGATCAATGATCAATTATCAGCTAACAACCATCAACTATCAGCTATCAACTATCAACTATCAAATATCAAACAATAGCCATATCGGAAGAGTAAAGAGCATGATAGCAGTACCTCCTGCTACTGTGGTGACTGTTAAATCGTTGTCGAGATTGAAGGTTTCGGCAAGTATCAAGTTGGAGAAAGCAGGTGGCATTGCCATTTGCAGTAAAATTACTTTTGCAGGAGTGCCGGTTAAACCTAAAACTGGTAGGATGCTCCTTAAAATCAGGGGTACTAACAGCATCTTTATGGCAATGCTGACTCCTGCTTGGGGTAGATTATGCCAAGAATTCAACTTGCTTAATCGCATGCCCATTAAAATTAAAGATAAGGCTATAACACCCCAAGCCAGTTTTCCTAGATAAAATTCTGCTAACTGGGGAATTTCTACTTGGCGAAATAGTAAGCCAAATCCAAAACTCCACAAAGCAGGATTAATTAATATTACCCGGGCATTTTGCCAGAAGTTAGAAGCGCTACCGCCAAAATGTGCTGCAAGGGCTACACCTAAACCCCAAGCACCAAGCAATGTACCTAATAGATCGTAGAATAAAGCCCAGGCAAAATACTGAGTACCGTGTACTGCCAAAATGATAGGATAACCAAGAAAACCCGTATTCCCAATCATCGCCGATAAAATAAAACTTCCCTGAGTCGGCGACTTGGGGACTGTATTTGTAAAAGAACTTTGCCATTTTATTCCTATCCAAGCAAAAAATGCTCCTAGTAGAATGGCTGCGTAAGCGACTGCTGGTGCAATCCAAATTGCCCCTGATAAATCGGCTTTGCGTAAAAAAGTAACAATTCCTATGGGTACTCCTATCCAGAAGAGAAACTTACCTAAGCCAGTTGGAACACTGTGTGGGAGTTTGCGTCCCAGGATACATCCAATTATGACCAATCCCGATAGTTTGAGGTATAACTCTAAGAGGTTTATCAAGGTAAAACTAGGAATTGTATATGTAACCTATTATCTAACAGGTTTCTTTCTCTACAGTCTACAATCTGTAATGACTATTGAACATTCATCAGGAGTTGAGCCTTGAATAATGAGTTTTCAGAAGAACCACAAAACTCAACCCCCTTTGAAATTCGTGAAGATATACCCCAAGCTTTGCGCGATACTCCTGATGCCTCTCCCAAGCTAGGTTTGCGCCTCTCGTTTTTGGCGATGGCAGGAGCAACGGGTTTTGTTCTGCTTGCTGTCATCAGTGGTTTGATATTTTATCTTGCTGCACCCAAAAATACTGCTAAGCAGGAATCTACGCCTGATAGTTTAGTTTCTCCTAACCCACAAGATAGCGATTCTGTCAAGAAAGAAGCAGAAAACGATGCACTTTTGGGCCACCTAGAATACCAAGAAGCTCCAAAATCGGAAATTGTCGCAGTTAATGCCAACGGAAGACGGATAAGGTTACGAAAATCCGCTGGTAAGAAGTTTGAGCAGATGGTGAGAGATGCTCGAAGATCTGGTATCAGATTGGTACCAATTTCCGGGTTTCGCTCTATTGAAGAACAGGAAAAGTTATTTTTTAATATCGGTGCCCAGCGCAATCAAACACCGGCAGAAAGGGCATCAGTTAGCGCTCCTCCCGGACATAGCGAACATCACACGGGTTACGCTGTAGATGTAGGTGATGGTGCTGTACCGGCGACTAATTTGAGTAGCAAGTTTGAAAATACCAAAGCCTTTAAATGGATGGAAGCCAACGCTGCACGTTATGGTTTTGAATTATCATTTCCCGAAGGTAATCCACAAGGTGTGAGTTATGAACCTTGGCATTGGCGATTTGTTGGCGATAGGGATAGTTTGGAAACATTTTATAAGGGTATGGATATTAAACCTGTTCCTACGCCGGAATCTTAAAAAATAGGAAAGCTACGAAGGTTTACAATCATCGATTTCTTTTCATTGTAATAAATTAATTACAAGTAATTTATAAACGTTCAAATTTTCTGATTGATAGAAGTTTGAGCGTTTTAATTATTAGGACTTACCTATGACAAGAATGAATTGAGTATTCCAGCCTTTTAAATTCCTTCATTCTCTTAACATAGGGTTTGCGTAATTCTTATTTTATGTAAAAAAAATAAAAAAACTATTTTATATAGTTGAAGTACTTTGTATGTTATACGGTGATCTTGATTTTAAACGTTATTACAGTTCAAACTTTAATCTTAATTCTTCGTATTAAAATCATATAAAATGATTCTCGACCTCGTCAGCTTGATTCATCAAATAGTTCTCACTCCCGCGATTGAAAAAGCTCATCGTTCTCACACTATAATCGGAATTTTAAAAAAATTTAATTTAGACCCTACACATCCACCGGAAGATTTTGATAGTATTTATGCTTATGCTTTAGTAGAATATGCTTTCGATGAAAATGGAAAAAAGAAGAATGAGGAAGTTTTGCAAGTTTTTCGACTTTCAAAAATTAGAGAAGCATTTAAAAAAGCATTTTATTCAATGGATAAATCAATTGTGAATGAAGCAGTTGATGATTTTGTTAAAGACGAGCCTGATTTAAAGGTATTAGGAGATAAAATACTAAATGACAATATTGATTTACGTCAAGAATTAGAGCAGTTTACTCGAATATTTATTGAAAAAGTAGAAAAAAGTAAGAAGCCAAAAGATATTGTAACCGATCAAAAAATTGATGATTTACAAATAATAATAGCAGACTTATTAAAATTAATTGGTAATAAGAATAATTTTGCACAATCTAATATCACAGGATTTGAGGCATTAATTAAAGAAAAAGCCAGGTTATTTTGCGGTAGAAAATTCGTATTTGAAAAGATTGATGATTTTATTGCAAAAAACTCTAATGGTTATTTTGTAGTGGTAGGAGATGCAGGAATGGGTAAAAGTGCTATTGCTGCAAAATATGTATCTGACCATCAAGCAATCTGCTTTTTTAATATTCTTTCAGAACATCGCAATACACCAGAGCAATTTTTAAAAACAATTCGTCAGCAACTGATTAATCGTTACGATTTACAGAATGTAGAACAAGCAGATTTATCAACATTAATAACTGAAGTTGCTGCCAAAATACATCCTGATGAACATTTAATAATTGTTGTTGATGCCCTTGATGAAGTAGAACAAGAACCAAGTGTAGCAAATATTTTGTATTTACCAGAAACTTTACCAGACCGAGTTTATTTTTTACTAACTAGACGACCTTATAAACATAATAAAAAACGTTTGCGTGTTTCTGTCGCAATTGAAGAATTAAGCTTGACTGCCAAAGAATATCAAATAAAAAATAGAGAAGATATAGAAGAGTATATAGATTTATTTATTAAGAATGATATCGAATATAAAGACGCTATAAAAAAATGGATAAACGAGCGTAATATAACTACTAAAAATTTTCGAGAGCAGGTAGCAGAAAAAAGTGAAAATAATTTTATGTACGTGCGTTATATATTGCCAGCAATTGCCCGTGGTTTTTACGATGATTTAAGTTTACAACAGTTACCTGACGGTCTTCAGGAATATTATCAGACTCACTGGGTACGGATGGGGATGGATAATAAACCTCAAGAATTAATGGTTAAAATCCTATTTATTTTAGTGGAAATTGGTACACCTATAACTTTAGAAATGATTGCGGTAATTGCACAGCAGGATGAATATGACGTTCAATCAATTTTAGATGAGTGGGTTGAGTATTTGAAACCCCAGGAAATAGAGGCAGAAATTTGCTACAGCATTTATCATGCTAGCTTTTTAGATTTTTTGAAAGCAAAAAGAGTTTTAGATTCAAAACGCAAGATATTTGAGGAAGTTAACCAAAGTATTTCTGACATCTTATATTAAAGGAGACATGTATGGAAATTGCTGATAAACTAGCTAAAAGTCCAGCATTCCAACGTGCTAGATTGAGTAGTCTTCCTTATAATTTAGTTAAATCAAGAAAATCTGAAAAATATTTTCAAATTCTTACTAATCTCGTTTTTTTAGAAGCCAAAATTAATCATCCTGAACTTGGCTTACAGGCATTAATTAATGATTATGATTTAATTGATGAAGCAGAAGTCTCACATTATTCAGAGTCTAATTATTCTAAGGTTAAAGCATTAAAGTTAATTCAAGGTGCATTAAGGCTTTCGGCTCATATTTTAAATGAGGATAAAACACAGTTAGCTGGACAATTATTAATTCGCTTACAATATTTTCAAATATCAGAAATTAAAACAATACTTGAACAAGCTAAAAAAAATAAATCTGAACCTTGGTTACGTCCACTTTCCCCGAGCTTAACTCCACCAGGTGGTCGCTTACTTCGTACTTTAAGAGGTCATAATGGTGCAGTATTAGCAGTAACCGTAACGCCAAATGGAAGATACTTAATTTCTGCTTCTAAAGACCATACTATCAAAGTATGGAATTTACAAACTGGCGAAGAATTATTTACTCTTAGCGGTCATAATGATTGGGTATTGACTTTAGCTGTGACTCCGGACAGTAAACAAATAATTTCTGGTTCAAAAGATAAAACAATCAAAATATGGAGTTTGGAAACAGGAAAAGAATTATTTACTCTTAAAAATCACACTCGGAAAGTAAATGTATTAGCTGTAACTTCTGATGGGAAACAAGTTATTTCTGCTTCTGATGATTCTACATTCAGAGTTTGGAGTTTGGAAACGAAAAAAGAAGTTTTCAGTTATTACAATTATGGTGATAATATAACAGCTTTAACTATTACTCCAGATAGCGAAAAAGTTATTTTTGCTTCATCAAGTACCAAAATAATCATTTGGAGTTTAGTTCGCGCAAAAAAATTATTAACTCTCACTGCTCATAAAGATACAATAAGTGCTTTAGCTGTTACCTCAGACGGAAAGTACTTAATTTCTGGATCGTGGGATAAGACGCTTAAAATTTGGAGTTTAGAAAGCAAAGGTTTTTTCAAAAGAAGATTATTATTTACTATTAAAGGTCATTCAGGTAGGATAACTGCTGTTATTGTAACTCCTGATAGTAAACGAATAATTTCGGACTCTCTTGACAATACATTAAAAGTTTGGGATTTAGAAACACTTACAGAACTGTTTCCTCTTAAGGAAAATACTGATGAGATAAATCCTCTAGCTGTGACACCAGATGGAAGATGGTTAGTTTCTGGCTCAGAAGACAACAGCATTAAAGTTTGGAATTTAGAAGAAACAACAGAAGATAAATTTATCCCTCTTGGTCATAGTGATAAAGTCAATGCGTTAGCTGTCACATCAAATAATAGATATTTAATTTCTAGTTCCGAAGATAATAAAATTAAGGTTTGGAGTTTAGAAATAGGAAAAGAATTATTTACTTTGAGTGGTGATGAATCATTATCAATAACTCAAGAAAAATTTTATTTCATAAAAGATATTGATGAATTAATACTAATATTATACGCTTTCTATGAACTTCCTGTTTTTAAAGTAAGATTAGAACAACTATTTACATTTGATGATTTTGATAGATTATTAGATGTTTTCCCAAAATATACTTTTAAAGTCTTGAATTTAAAAACTAGTGTGGTTGAGTTTGGAAATCATATAGTTAGAGTATTTGCTATTATTATCAAAAATAAATATAGGGGTATACTTTATAAATCATGGCGATATAATTATTCTGAAAATTATGAACCAGAGCTTAAACTTCAAACCTGGGATATATCAAAAAATAGACAGATTATCATCAGAAACTATGACATCTATGATAATCCCGCAATTGTAACTCCAGATGCAAATCATTTGATTTCTCGATCAAAAGATAATTCCATCGCTGTGTGGAATTTAGAAACTGGAGATATCAGTTTTAAATTCTCCGGTAGAATTCCAATGATAAAAAATTTAATTGTAAGTCAAGATAGTAAGTTAGTAATTGTTGGTTTAGCAGATAAAACCATAAGTATTTTTGACATAAAAAATAAACAAAAATTATTCAATTTGGCAGGTCATAAAGACTTTTTTAGTTCTTTAGCTATAACACCAGATAATCAAAAACTTATTTCCGCTTCTTTTGATAAAACAATTAAAATATGGAACTTAAAGACAGGTGAACTCCTTTTCACTATTCATTATGAAAATTATGCGAAAAATATTACTATTACTCTGGATGGGAAGTGGATAATTTCTGAATTAGTTTGCGATGATTTTCCAATTGTCAGAGTGTGGGATATTTATACCGGAGAAGAAGTTTTTACCCTCATTCGTCACGATGAGAATACTTTAAAAGTTTACAATTCATCTAGTAAAAATACAATTGCTAGTTTTTCTGTAGAAGATAAGTTGGAATGCTGTACTTTAGCTCCCGATGGAGTGACAATAGTTGCAGGAGATGAATTAGGAGTTTTACATTTTTTTAGACTCGAAGGATTTATTCATCGGATTGAAAGTTTACCCAAGTTTCAACAAATCCTCCAAGAAAAAAGCGCTAACTCTATCGCTAGAGAATTCGTTTTCACCGCAATCAATAACTTCCTCAACCGCCACGACAGGGGTTATTTTACAATTGTCGGCGCACCGGGTAGCGGTAAAAGTGCCATTCTCGCTAAATATGTAACGGAAAATCCCGATGTCTTCTACTACAACGCTCAAGTAAAAGGTAAAAATCGCGCTGAAGAATTTCTGAAAGCTATTACAATTCAAGTAGAAGCTGTCCATGTAACTTCTCTACAAGTCATTCTCCAACAAATTAGCGACCAATTAGAACCAAATCAAAAATTTATCATTGCGATCGATAGCTTAGATGCAATAGACACAACCAGCCAACCCGGTAGTTCAAATTTGTTTTATCTTCCCAGATATCTACCAAAAGGAATATATTTTATCCTCGCTCGTCGTCCTTTTTTAAGAGAAAAATCTGGTTTATTAATAGAAGCGCCCTTTGAATATCTCAATTTACAAGATTATCCAGAAGAAAATCGTCGAGATATACAAACTTATATTCAGAAATATCTACAAGAATTTCTACCTTCACTTTCTGCGAGCAATGAAATATTTGGAGTAAGTAAAGAAGAATTCATCAAGCAGTTAACCAGCAGAAGCGAAAATAATTTTATGTATGTCAGCCAAATTTTAATTGCGATTAAAAATGGTTTTGATTCAGAAAAGTCATGCCATGTTTTAGAAGAATATTACCGAAAGCATTTAGAGAAGATGTTTGCAGCAGAACAAGGAGAAGAATACAATTCTAATGCTCGATCTGTTTTAAATATATTAGTAAGAAATTCATCACCAATATCAGTAGAAGATATTTCTCAAATAATTAATGCTGATGAATACGATGTTGAAGAAATATTAGAAGATTGGATTGAGTTTCTTAACGTGCATCGAATGAATGGAGAAACTTGCTATAGGTTGTATCATGAAAGCTTTCGTAATTGGTTAATTCAAGTTAAAATATAGTATTCAAAATTACTGATTGGTGCGTGACGCTAAAAAGAAATTACGGGTTGGGTTCAACATTTTTTCTAAACTACACACCCTACAATAAAATATCAATTGGGAGCATCCCAATTTTGAACAAATATTTTATCCGACACCCTGTAAGGGTGTGGCTACATAAACAAAGCCTACCTGCGTAGGCTCGAAGATTTCTTAGCCTACGCAGGTAGGCTTCGTAATATTAGCCCCAGGCTTCTAGCCTGTAGGCTTTTTGCGGATTTGGGATGCTCCCTATCAATTCCCCAAAATCTCATCTACAATAATATTCACATCATCAAAAGCCGGAATAATTAAACTCTCACCCTTGGCAAATTTATCAACTTTCTGATAACTACCATTTGCAGGTTCTCGATAAACTTCTACGCATTCCTCATTAATATCAACCAACCAAACTTCTACCACACCTTCTTCAGCATAAAGAGGAATTTTCACTTCCCGGTCATATCTAATAGTAGTATCAGCAACTTCTATAATCAGAAAAACATCTTTTGGCTGTGGATGTGCTGATGCGTAGAAATCCTCACGGGGTTTCAATAAAACCACATCAGGTTGTGGCTCAGAGCTATCATCCAATCCTACGGGATTTTGAACGCTTGTAATTACTCTATTACCTAATTTCCAAGCTAAAAAATTAGACAAACGATTTACGCAAGCAGCGTGCTTTAATCCTATAGCCGCCATTTCAATTATTTCACCCCGAATCAATTCCACCCTGTCATCTTCATTCAGAATGCCAGATTCGGCCATTTTATGGAATTGTTCAACTGTAAATTTCCGTCTGAGCAATTGTACAGCCATTTTGATTTTGGATTGTTGTTTTGCTGGTTTTACTGGTTCCTAGGTAGAACCCAGTGAGTGGTGAGTAGTAAGTAGTGAGCAGAAAAAATAGTAATAAGCCGTGTCGTTTCTTGGTGGACTACTATTCTCTGCCTAGAAAACTATAACCGGCGGCTCTACCCCCAGTATAAATCGAAGGCAGAGCCTCCCACACATACCTTACAAGGCACAGCCTCAATTAATTGACTGTTCACTGTTCACTGTAAAAAAGTGGAGCTAAGCGGATTCGAACCGCTGACTTCCTCAATGCCATTGAGGCGCTCTACCAACTGAGCTATAACCCCGAGAAGTCCATCTTTAATGATGGCTTAGAAACTGACTATTTGTCAATACCTATATATTAATAAATTTAACAATTAGATTAATGATTCAGTAAGGAAAAAATTATGATGAAGCTTGTAGTAAGTAGCTCATACAGTGCCCCATCAGGAAGTAAACTACCATCATTGCTGCGGCTGCTAGAGCAACCAACATTCCAGCTAACATCAATGAAAATTCTTTGTCTTCAAAAGCCCTTTCCATTAGGTGTAAAGACCAAGCCACTAAGGCTACATCAAACACTAAAATAGGAATCAACATAATTTCTTAAGTTATATTAATTATTGTTAATTTATATTAACATTCTTTCTAAGAACTGTGTTGAACTAATTTAGACATTGAAGAAGCTTAAGTTTTTCTGTTGAAAACTAATTTCGGACGGGGATTTTTCGCTCATTTAAGTAATTTTTGATTTCCTCTACACTAAGTTGTCCGTAGTGCAAAAGAGATGCTAACAAGGCAGCTTCTGCTTGACCCTCGGTAACTGCTGAATATATATGTTGGCAGTTTCCAGCACCGCCGGAAGCGATTACCGGAATATTTACAGAATTAGCAATAGACCTTGTTAATTCAATGTCATAACCAGCTTGAGTACCATCAGCATCCATACTTGTTACCAATAGTTCTCCCGCACCTCGTTTTTCAACTTCTTGCGCCCAATGAAGCGCATCTAAACCAGTATTTTCACGTCCACCACGAACATAAACATCCCAACCAGGGTTGTTATCAGACCTTCGCTTAGCATCAATAGCTACGACAATACATTGATTGCCGAAGCGCTCACTTGCTTTATCAATAAAATCTGGGTTTCGTACCGCTGTTGAATTAATACTAACCTTATCAGCCCCAGCTCGTAACAGTTCTTTAACATTTTCTAAGGTTTTGATTCCCCCACCCACAGTCAGCGGAATAAATACCTGTTCGGCGGTACGGTGAACTACATCGATAATGGTACCCCGGTCTTCATGAGTAGCCGTAATATCGAGAAACACTATCTCATCTGCACCAGCTTCGTCGTAAACCTTTGCTAATTCGACTGGATCCCCAGCATCTTTAAGCCCTACAAAGTTAACTCCTTTTACAACACGTCCCGCCTTGACATCTAAGCACGGTAAGATTCTCTTAGCTAGCATGATTTATGAAAGCACTCCCATCGAATTTACCCAGAATATAAATTTTAAAACTGACTTGCGTACTCGACAAAAAAAAATTTGGCATCCGTGTTTTCTCGCATTTACTACAGCAATGAGTTCTGACTCATTGCCTCAACTTTTAGAACAAGTAAAACACTATCTATGAGCGGACTATGGCGATCATCTCCTCTAAAGGGCAGCCCCAGCCTCAAGAACCAGGTAAGCAACCACCTCAGCGTAAAATTGCTGCCGATAAACCAGTTGATGAAAAAATTTTGCAACCTCAAGCAGCGAAAGATGAACACGATAATATTGAAGTTGGTATTCGTCCACAGCAATTTGCCGATTATATTGGGCAAAAAGATTTAAAAGATGTACTCGAAATTGCAATAAAAGCAGCAAAATCCAGAGGTGAAGTACTAGATCACCTACTGCTTTACGGTCCTCCAGGGCTGGGTAAAACCACAATGGCAATGATTTTAGCATCTGAGATGGGGGTAAATTATAAAATTACTAGCGCCCCTGCCCTAGAACGTCCCAGAGACATTATGGGACTGTTAGTCAATCTCAAACCTGGAGATGTTATTTTTATTGACGAAATTCATCGCCTCTCTCGAATGACTGAAGAAATATTATATCCGGCGATGGAAGATTATCGTTTGGATATTACTGTTGGTAAAGGTTCTAGTGCTCGTACTCGTAGCATTCCCTTATCAAAATTTACTTTAGTCGGAGCAACAACCAGGGTTGGAGCCTTGAGTTCTCCCTTGCGCGATCGCTTTGGTTTAATTCAAAAACTGAGATTTTATGAGGTAAAAGAACTCAGTCAAATTGTCTTGCGGACTGCACAATTACTTAAAACTAATGTGACTAAAGATGGGGCAACAGAAATAGCACGTAGGGCACGAGGAACGCCGCGTATCGCCAATAGATTACTCAAGCGCGTTCGGGATTATGCTGAAGTTAAATTATCTGGCGAGATAAATGAAAGCGTAGCGGCAGAAGCACTACAACTCTTCCAGGTCGATCCCTGTGGCTTAGATTGGACCGATCGCACCATGTTGAGCGTCATAGTTGAACAATTTAATGGCGGTCCTGTAGGATTAGACACAATAGCCGCAGCGACGGGAGAAGATACTCAAACTATTGAAGAAGTCTACGAACCATATTTAATGCAAATTGGTTACTTACAGCGGACTCCTCGTGGTAGGGTAGCAACACCTGCGGCTTATAAGCATTTAGGTTTTAAGCCACCAAATGAACAGTTATCTTTGCTCTCTTAGTTTCAAAATAGGGTTGAGGATGAAGTTGTTATCCCGCATGTAGCTTAGCTATATCTGTACATTGGTTATGGGTGATTAGTTATTAATTGGCGATCGATTATTAATTCAAAACTCATAACTAGTTATCAATTAACAATTATCACTCCTTCTTGGGGTGGGTGTATATTAATTTAGTTATTAACGAATTACTATGAAATTAATCGGAATCTTACTAAGTTTGCTTTTTATATTCGGCTGTGTTGAACCTGTAGTTGCTGCATCTGAAACTTCTAATCTGGTACGGGAGCAATTAAAACAACAAGACGAGTTAGGAAATAAAGCTTTTGCTGCGACTAATGAAGGTGATTTTGCTGCAGCCGAAGAATATTGGACGCAATTTCTCGAAAAATTTCCCGATAATGCAGCAGTTTGGAGTAACAGAGGAAATTCTAGAATTAGTCAAAATAAGTTAGAAGAAGCAATAGCTGATTTTAACAAATCTATAGAACTTGCCCCTAATGTCACGGATCCTTATTTAAATAGAGGAACAGCTTTAGAAGGTTTGGGAAGATGGGATGAAGCTATAGCCGATTATAACCATATTTTGGAATTAGATCCCAATGATGCAATGGCGTACAATAACCGAGGAAATGCCAAAGCTGGTTTGGGAAAATGGTATGAAGCTATAGCTGACTATAAAAAATCGGCCCAAAAGGCTCCAAATTTTGCTTTTGCTCGTGCTAATTACGCTCTCGCTCTTTATGAAACCGATCAAAAAGATGAAGCTATACGTCAGATGAAGAATATCATTCGTAAATATCCCCAGTTTCCCGATGTTCGCGCTGCACTTACCGCTGCACTTTGGGTACGAGGAGAAAAGGGTGAAGCTGAAAGCAACTGGGTAGCGGCTTATGGATTAGATAATCGTTACAAAGATATTGATTGGGTGAAAAACGTGCGACGTTGGCCTGAAAGTATGGTAGCAGCTTTAGAAAAATTTTTGAAGTTACAGTGATTTTACTTGTTTTTATGTTTAAAATAATGCACTTAATGACTTATTTTGTTGAAGGTCAGGACTTACGCAATTATCACAATATTCACCTGCTGCGTGACACTAAAAACCTTATTTAGTTGAACGATAGCATTAGGACGTTTTTTCTTCATGTCTAAACTTCTCTACCTTTTCTGGAAACAACATTCCTGACTCTATTTTTTACTACAAATATTATTAATAATAGAAATCATATCATCAGCTAAAGTTTCTACTGTTTCCCTACTAATAGAAGGTTGAGAAAACATAAAATTCAACAGCATTTTTCCTCGAAAAGTAGAAACAGCAGCACCAAAAATTCCTCCAAATGCTGATTGTGCTGGCACAAAGCTTATTTCTTCTAATTCCAATTGACCGTAATTGTGGGGAATATTAATGCGACCTATATTAGTTAATGCAGCACTCACGGCTGATTGATAAGGATTTTTTAGAAAAGAGGTCATAATCGTTTTAAATATCAATATTTGTCTAAATGCATTGCCCCTTGCTAAACCTATTTCTAATTTTTTTTTGATATCCCGTGCTAAATCCCAGACATTACTATTTCCTTGGAAGTTATGAAAAGTAAGGATAGCTGAAGCAATTGCAGCTAGGTTTTCGTTGCTGATTTGCGGTTGTAAAAGCGGACGTAAATTAACCGATGAGCGAAAACTGAAATAATTTTTTTTTCTTTGGGGAAGATTAGTTTTTTTGGCAACTGCAAACAACATTGCGGCACCCAAAGCAGCTTGTACAGTAGTTTTTTGTTGACGACAAACATCTACCAAACCTGCAGTCAATTCTAAATCTAGCTTTCTATGCACCATACCGCAGCTACGAGATTCTAAGGGTATGCTTTTTTCAAAATTTAAAGTTGTAGGTTTATATCGAATTAATTGCAATTTTAACCGCAATAGATACAGAATATTACCTATTCCTCCAGTAAAACTCTGAAATGATTTTGGGAATAATTTATAAATAGAAGGTAATTGAGGTAACTGAATAATATCAGTTTCTGCTTTCCCTCCAGGAATTTTTTGACAATTAGTTAATATTTTTGAGTGCATTTGGATGCATGATGAAGCGTCTGCGATCGCGTGGTGTATGGTTGTTATGAGATAACAAATATTTTCTTCTTCCTCAATCGTAACAATTCGCACCCGGAGTAAATTTTTATCGCTATTGATTTTTTGATTTAATTCTTCGATAACAACTTCTTCCCACTGCTGTATCTGCTGCTTTTTTACAACTGATAATGGGATTTTACCCGATCCGGGTTCAAACCAAAAACTATTTGATTTGGGGACAATCCGAGAATTAAGTAAAGGATGATGACTTTGGATAATATCAAGCGCTTGTCTCAGTAATTCCTCATTAATAATTCCTCTAATGCGGCTAATCGTCACAATATGAAAGGAAGCCGCAAGATTATTCAAAATTTCCATTGCTTGTTCGTGAGCAGCAAGTTCTCTGTTTTCTAGCATCATTAATTGAGGATGGGTTATGGGAAAAGAATTTAGGAGTTAGGAGTTAAGAATTAAGAGTTAGGAGTGATTTAATCTTTAGCCTTTAGTTCTGTTTAAATTAATTCCTGAATTTTTTCTGGAGTTAATTCTTGCACGTTACTAAATACTATTTTTGCTCCTGCTTTTTTGAGTGACTCAACATAGGCATCTCGCTTTTGTGCTGTTTCCTGTACGTGAGGGGGTAATACTCCCACACCAATCCAAATTCCCTTTGGTTGGATATGACGCGCTTTCTCTACGGTGTACATATCTGCTACCGTATCTCCCACGTAAATCACTGGAGGTGAATTTTCGATACTATATTCAAGTAATTCAAGTGTAGAAAATAGTCCTGTGGGGTCTGGTTTACCCGGTGCATCTTCCATTGCAATTAATACGGGAGATTGTAAACCCAGACGTTGCTGCAAAACATAGACTGCTGAAGCACGAGTCGCACCACTAAAAAATCCCCACCGGATTCGGGCTTGGGTAAGTTGATTTAAGTAGCTAGGTTGTAATAATAAAGGTTCGTCGCGAAGGTATCCCGCCAAATTCGATGGATCCTCACCTCGGTAACGCGATTGAAAAAAGGCGACAATCGAATTGTAATCAAGATTTACTTGCTCGCGAGATTGTCCTTGAGTTTCAAAGTAACGATAAATTAACTCTTGAGAACCTTCCCAATCATTATTCCATACACCTTCAGACTTGAGATGGTCAATATCATCTGCTGTGGGACGGTATGCCCCTGGTGTAAAATGCTCTACAGTATCCGCTAGCGCTCGTCGATAGGAACCCGATACATCCCGCACTACGCCATCAATATCAAAAACAACAATGGCAGGAATTGACGTTTGTTGATTCACAGTTATCACTTATCAATTATCAATTATCAATTATCAGTGCTTACTGGTAATTACGAATTATCATATCCCCCCATCTCCCCATCTCCCCATCTCCCCATC
>ERZ1740059.745-NODE-745-length-16712-cov-6.124752_pt1 | contig 16712 bp, 11 predicted proteins | sample MGYA00581744_ERZ1740059 | MGnify/ENA primary metagenome ERZ1740059 (study PRJEB43018, sample SAMN04849738) | marine metagenome | isolation source: floating plastic debris | place: Pacific Ocean | collected 2008-08-28 | study: EMG produced TPA metagenomics assembly... | reverse complement strand
GCCAGCGCATCGCTGGCGCGGGCCATGGCCTCCGCCGCGGCGTCCACCGCCTCGTCGCGCAGCTGCCTCGCGGCCGCGAGCGGGTAGCGCGCCACGCTCAGCGCTCGGGGGTCGAGACGCTCGGCAGCCGGTAGGTCGCGCGGCCCCAGCGGAAGGCCGCGGCGCCCTCGACCTCGGGCACGAGGAGCTCGTGGCTCAGCGCGTCGTCGTGGTCCCTGCCCACGTAGTGGGCCGCCACGTAGCCGAGGGAGCGCCCGAGGCCGTCCATGGCTTCGACGAGCGCGCCGCCCGTGGCCGGGAGCGCCATCTCCGGCCGTAGCCGGTTGTCCAGCACCGTGCCCTCGTAGAGCGCCGGCGCATCGCCCTGCACGCGGAAGACGTGGTGCGTCGCCTTCCCGCCGAGCAGCCACCCGTTCATGGGCATGCGGCCGTTCACGATCTGCAGCCGTTCGTGGATCGCGAGGTAGGTGAAGTCGCTGATCCAGTCGTTGCCGCAGTAGGACATGAAGTCCCGCTGGTCCGGGTTCGTGACCCGGTCACGGCGCGCGTCGTAGCCGTAGACGCCGACACGCCCCTCGCGGTAGCGCTCCACCTCCTCGTCGCTCAGGTCCGCGAAGAAGGCGAGGGAGCGCGGGTACTCGTCGGGCCAGCGGTAGGCGCCGGCGGCGCCGCCGCAGGGCGAATGGCGCCGGCCCATATTGTGACCGAGCTCGTGGACCATGGTGAAGCGGTCGCCCTCACGGTTGAAGTAGACGCCGACGCTCGTACGCCGGGATACGTTGGTGGGGCCCGCCACGCTCCCGAGCCCCGTCACGCAGCCCCCGCTGCAGAACTCGCCGAAGGTCTCGGCCGGCTGGATGACGCCGTAGTAGTAGGCCTCGTCGCGCGGCCTGTCCTCGGCGCGCAGGCGACCCAGCTGGCTCAGCATGTCACCGAAGTTGAAGGTCTCGCCCTCGTAGTCCACGGGCTCGCGCACGGTCACCGTCACGCCGCGCACGGCCACCGGGTAGGTCGCCTCGAAGAGCGTGCGCATCTGCACCTGGTCCTCGTCGGCGACGCGCGGCGTGCGCTCGTCGAAGGTGAAGGGCACCACCGTGATCTCGAGGCTCGGCGGGTCGAGGACGACGAGGGGAAAGGCGCTGCCGTCGGCGGGGAAGCGCGAGGGGCTCGACGCCACCTCCGTCTCGTCGAGGCCGGAGCCCGGGTCGAGGAGGACCACGCGCAGCGTCGTGTCCGCGCCGATGGCGATGCCGTTGACGCGGAAGTCGAAGGTGCTGCCCTCGGACTCGTCGCTGCCGTTCGTGCGCACGTTCAGCGTCGTGGTCGACTGGCGGAAGACCTCGCCGCCCTGGAGCACGTCGAGGCGCGCCTCCACCTGCCGGCCGCCGCCCCAGCTGAGCGGGTCGTCGATGTCGACGTAGACGCGGAAGAGCGTCGTCTTGCCGGCGAACATGGGGAGCACCGTATCCGGCAGCACCACGCCGTCGTCCACGAGCGTGACCTTCACCGACTGGAAGGCCGCGATCCCGCGGATGGTCAGGCCGCCCGAAAGCAGCTCACCGGTCAGCGGGGCCTCGGCGTCCGGGGCGGCGTCCGGCCGCGCGTCGACCATCGGCGTGGCGTCGTTCGGGCCGGCGTCGTCCGGTTCGCCGGAGCTTCCCCCACCGCCGCAGGCGAGGGCGAGAGCGAGCGGGAGCGCGAGCGCGCGAGATGCCATGGAGACCATCGGGTCCCAGTATTGGGGGCATCGGCCCGAGTTACGAGTCGGACGGCGTGCGACGGCGCCCGCTCCGTGTGCCTGCTCAGCGTCCTGGGCCGCCGGGCCGCCGTGCCACCACTGCAGCCCGGCGTCAGAGAAGCGCTCGCGTGTCGAGCACGTAGCGACCACGCGCGTAGCGCGGCGCGACCTCCCAGTGGCGCTCGGCCGGCGGTGTCGCGCTCACCTCGAGGCGCGCCCGGCGCCGCGCCGCGGCCGCGCCGTCGTTCTCGGGAAGCCCCGGATAGACGCCTCCGCCCGGGATCCACCCGTGAAGCGCGAGGCGCCACGCGCCTCCCGGGTCCTGAGGCGTCGAGCCGGCTACCACCTCGAGGGTGAGCGGGGCCAGCACGGGCACGTCCGGGTGGAGACCCGGCTGGGGCTTGAAGCGCCGGTAGCGAATGCCCGCGACGAGCACGTGGCGTTCCCGCTCGTCCTCGACCTGGACCAGGGGCACCTCCACCGCGCGCGCGTCGGGTCCTGGGAGGATCACGGCCGCGCGCGTGTGACCGAGGGGCCCCCGCGGGCCGTGGAGCGTGAGCTCGAGGTGTCCGGTCGACGCGTCCACCAGGCGCGTCGTGCCCCCCTGCTCGCTCAGGTCGCCCACGAGCGGCGGGTGCTCGACGGCCCGCCGGAGGGCGAGCTCGAGGGGCCCGAGCGTGAGCGTCGCGAGCGCGCGATGCGCGTCCCGGCGGAGCTCGTGGACCAGCGGCGGCGCGAGGCCGAAGCCGGCGCGCTCGAGGTCTTCGAGCACGTCTTCGAGGTCCCGGCGCAGGAAGAAGGGCAGCGCGAAGCGGTCCTGGAGCTCGCCACCCCACTCCCTGAGGGACTCGGCGTAGGGCGCCTTCGCGAGGCGCGCGAGCAGGGCGCGAAAGAGCGCGGCCCGGGCCGCCGCGTGCTCCGCGGTCGGCGCCTGACGCAGCGCGCGGAGCTCCACCACGCCGAGGCGGCCGCGCCCGCCCATCCACGGGTTGTAGAGCTTCTCGAGATTGACCTCGGCGCGGTGCGTGTTGCCGAAGCGGTCGGCGCAGAAGGGTGCGAGCGTTTCCCAGAGCCGCGCCGCCCAGCCCTCGCGGGCCGCCGGCTCGTCCAGGCTCCGTTCGAGGCGCGCCAGCGCGAGGCCGAGCTCCCGCAGGAGCTCCCGCGCGCCTTCGTCGGCGCGTGGCGCCTGGCCGGACCCGCCGGCCTGGTCGCTGAAGAAGTAGCTCAGCGAGGGGTGCCGGTTCAGGTAGACGAGGAGCCGCGGGAGCAGCGCCCGGTGCGTGAAGAAGGGGCTCGCGAGCGCCTCCGAGGCGCCGAAGGTGAGGTGGCCGCCGCCCCCGGTGGCGGTGTTTTCGCCGTTTAACTTATGCCGCCGCGCCGAGTGGCCCTCGGCCTCCGCGGCCGCGGGGTGGGCGCGCTTATCCTCGTGTATGCGCGCCACGTCGACGGCGGGCGCCGTGTTGATCTCGATGACCGCGGGGTCCGGCGTGAGGGTCTCGAAGCGTACCGAGGCATCCGTGGGCGGGGGGAAGCCCCGCAAGAGGAGCGCGGGCAACCCGGCGCCGCGCGCCGCGGCGGCCACGCTCATGAGGAGCTCGAGGAAGGTGTCCACGCGGGGGACGGCGGGCAGCTCCAGGCAGACGTGGCCGCGCTCGAGGCCCACGCAATAGAGGCGATGGCCCAGCTCCGCGACGGCGTCGCGAAGCCCCGTGGGCGGCACCGGCCGGCCCTGGAGCGGGGCACGGCGGAGGCGCGGATCGGCCAGCGAGAGCGCGTCGCCGCCCGCGGGCTCGACGCAGCGCCAGGGCAGCCGGCTCTCCTCCGGCCCCGGATCGCTCTCGAGGGGCTCCCCACCCAGGGCGAGGGGCCTCGGCGCCAGGTCGAAGCTCCGGGCTCCGAGCGCATCGGCGAGGGCGTCCCGAAAGCGCTGCGCCGACGGCGTCGCCACGCCCGGCGCGTCGATGAGCGCCGGATCCGGTGGACCCTCCCAGGAGGGCGTTCCATCGCGGCGCTGGTAGACGCCGACGCTCCAGCGCGGCGCGTCTTCGTCGGGGTATTGGCGACCGAGGGTCCGGAGCACGGCGGCGCCCGGTCCCGTGCGGTGGCGGAGAAGGCGCAGGGCGCGGGCGTGCTTGCCGCCCCCGAGCGCCGCGCCGAGCCACCCGGGATCCGTCGAGCTCGGGTCCGTGAAGGTGGGCTCGGCGCCGAGCCAGATCTCGAGGCCCGCCTCGCGCACGGCGCGGTCATGCGCGGCGATGGCCTCGTCGAAGGTCGCGTCGGTCGTGCGCTGCGTGTCCGTCGTAGGGGGCGTCCCGGCCATGGCGATGCCCGCGGCTACGACCAGCGAAGATCGAGGGTGAGGGGATGCTCCGGGCGCCGGGTCGGCTCGCGGACCTCCGCCGGGAAGGGCGCATGGCCCAGCGTCGTGAAGCGCGAGGCCCGCCGGGCCTTGGCCTCGAAGGCCGTCAGCGGCGGCTCGTCGTAGCTTCGGCCGTCGGGGTGCACGACGTGGTAGCGGCAGCCCCCGAGGGAGCGCCGGGCCCAGGAGTCGACGACGTCGAAGCGGAGCGGGTGGTGCACACCGATGGTGGGCTGGAGCGCGTTGGGCGGCTTCCAGGCCCGGAAGCGCACGCCACACACCGCCTCACCGCGGACCCCGGTGGGATGGAGCGGCGCGCGGAGTCCGTTCACGGTCACCACGTGGCGCCCTTCGATGAGCCCGCGGACCTTGAGCTCGAGGCGCTCGAGCGACGAGTCCACGTAGCGGGCGACGACGGCGCCGGCCGGCTGCTCGCCGAGCGTCGGCCAGGGCTCGCCGGCGACGCGGAGCGTGAGCTCCACGTCCTCGACCTGCGTGCTCCCGACCTCGGGGAAGCGGAAGTCCACGAAGGGGTCGAGCCAGTGGGCCTCGAAGGGCAGGCCCTCGGCGCGCAGCTCCCGGACCAGGTCGCGGAGATCTGCGGCGAGGTAATGCGGCAGCATGAAGCGGTCGTGGAGCGTGGTGCCCCAGGGCACGAGCTCCCCTCGCTCCGGCCGGCGCACCAGCCGGGCGACGACGGCCCGGAGCAGCAGCATCTGCACCGCGGCCATGTGCTCGTGCGGCGGCATCTCGAAGGCCCGGAACTCGACCACGCCGAGGCGCCCCGTCGGGCCGCTCGGGTCGAAGAGCTTGTCGATGCTGATCTCCGTGCGGTGCGTGTTGCCGCTGACGTCGCAGAGGAGGTTCCGGAAGAGCCGGTCGACGAGCCACGGCGACGGTGGCGTCCGCGCCACGGGCCCCCCGACGCGCGGCGGCGCGCCGGCGCCCTCGGCCTGGCGCAGCGCGAGCTCGAGCTCGAGAAGCGCGTCGTGCCGCGCCTCGTCGATGCGCGGCGCCTGTGACGTCGGCCCGATGAAGAGCCCCGTGAACACGTAGCTGAGCGAAGGATGGCGCTGCACCGTGCGCAGGAGCGACGCCAGGAGCTCCGGTCGCTGGAGGAAGGGCGACTGGAGTGTTGCCGGGCCCCCGAGCGTGAGGTGATTGCCCCCGCCGCTCCCGGCCTCCCGGCCGTCCAGCTGGTACTTCTCCGTGGCGAGCCCCGCGTGGTTCGCGGCGTCGGCGAGGAGCTCGAGCGTCTCCCAGTACTCGCGGAACGAGCGCGCTACGGGAACGTTCACCTCGATGACGCCCGGGTCCGGGGTGATCGTCAGCGCCTGGAGGCGCGGATCGAAGGGCGGCCGGTAGCCCTCGAGGCGCACGGCGACGCCCACGCGGGTCGCGACCTCCTCCACGGCGGCCACGAGCTCGAGGTAGTCCTCCGTCGTCGGTACCGGCGGGAGGAAGACGTTGAGCGCGCCGGCGCGCGGCTCGACGCAGAGCGCGGTGCGTACGCCCTGCGCGGCGTAGGCCTGCTCCGGGTCCCGGGTGCGGAGCCGACGGAGCTGGGGGTAGGCCTCGGCGTCGAAGTCCAGGCCCTGCTCCGGGAGCACCTCGGTCAGGTCCGCGTACCAGGGCGTCCAGCCGCCGCTTCGAAGCTGGCCGAGCGGTAGCCGGAGCCCCATGGGCGAGTCGCCGGGCACGAGGTACATGCGTCCGCGGCGGAAGCTCCAGGCGTCTCCGAGCCAGTTTCTCTGGTCGCCCGCGCCCGCGACGGCGCGCCCGCTGCCGAAGGCGTAGCGACCGACCGGAAGCGCGTAGCCGACGGGGGTGCCGAGGCCGCGCTCGAGCACGCGGGCGAGGCGCCGCCGCTCTTCGTCGTCGTCCAGGTCGAGGCTGTGCGGGTCGACGTCCGAGGGGAGCCGCTGCTCCTCGGCGAGGAAGTGCCACGGATCCTCGAAGCCGGGCGCCAGCTGCGCCGGAACCTGCAGCTCACCCGCGAGCTCCCGGGTGAAGCGCTCGGCCGTGGCGACGCTCGGGTCCGCCATGGCCGCACCGGCCGACCGCGGGGCGCGAAGCGCGAGCCGCGAGGCGTCGCGCCAGATGGGCCGGCCATCGACGCGCCAGAGGATGTCGATGGCCCAGCGCGGCAGCGACTCGCCGGGATACTGCTTGCCCATGCGCTGCACGACGACGGCGCCCGGATCGACGCGCTTTCGGATCTCTTCGGCGAAGCGGTAGCCCTGCGCCTGCTTCGAGGGGCCGAGCGCCTCGGTCTTCCACTCCGCGAGCTCCGGCGCCTCGCGGCTCGTCCACGTGGGCTCGCCGCCGCTCGTCAGCGTCACGCCGGCCTCCGCCAGCTGCGCGTCGATGGCGTCTCCCGCCGCCAGGATGGCCTCGAAGGTGTCCTCCTCGTAGGGCTTCCGCGGCCGCGGCTCGTGGCCGAGGCGGGCGATGGTCATGGAGAAGTCGAAGCCCGTGGAGGGCTCGCTCGCCGTACCCGTGACCGCCGCGGCGAGCTCCGGGTCCGACGCGTAGGCGAGGGGCACGTGGCCCTCGCCCGTGAGGAGCCCGCTCGTGCCGTCGAGGCCGATCCAGCCCGCGCCGGGCACGTAGACCTCGGCCCAGGCGTGAAGATCGACCACGTCCTGGCTCACCCCCTTCGCGAGGTCGGGGATGTTGCCCTCGTCGGCGAGCTGGATGAGATAGCCGCTCACGAAGCGCGCGGCGAGACCGCGCTCGCGGAGCATGGCGACCAGCAGCTGCGCGCTGTCCCGGCAGCTCCCGCGACCCTTGGTGAGCGTCTCCTCCGGCGTGTAGACGCCGGGCTCCTCGCGGATGACGTAGCCCACCGTGGAGGCCACGGCCTGGTTCAGCGCGACCAGCCAGTCGACCGAGTTGCCCGCGAAGGGCACCGACGCGGCGAACTCCGTGAAGCGGGGCGTGGCCTGGGGCGGCGCCCGGAAAGCCGCGAGCTCGCGCTCGATGGCCGGCGCGTAGCGGAAGGGGACCTCCATGGCCTCGCCGTCGACGAAGAAATCGAAGGGGTTCACGGGCTGGACGTCGAAGCTCGCGTCGACGGTGACGTTGAGCTCCCCGACGGGGACGCCGGCCGGGAAGCTCACGCGGGCCTCGCGGCTGCCCCAGGGGTTGTCGAGCCAGCGGAGCTCCGGCGCGTCCTCCGAGCGGGCGCGGCCGGCGTCGGTGGCGATGTCGAGGTTGTAGGCCAGCAGCGGCGTCCGGGCCTGCGGTGAAGGACGCAGACGGATCACGTGCGGCCCGAGAAGCGCCGGTGTCCCGTAGCGGTAGGTCGTCGAGTGCTGAATGCGGACCTTCACGGCGTCCTCCGGTACCGGCCCTGCGCCGGGAGGCCCGGGCGTAGCGCGCGGGAGCCGCCCGCGACAAGGCGCGCGTTCCACGGGCCGGGCCGCCGCGTTGACACTCGGGGGCAGGCGCGTGACAACGGACGAGGAGGTGGCGCATGCGATGGCCCCCGGCGTGCGGATGGGTGGGAATCTTGGCGGTGCTCGCGCTCGGGTGCGGCGATGACGACCGCCCGGGCGGCTCGGCGGACATGTTCAGTGACGGGAGCGCCAGCACCGACCTGCCGCCGCGCACGGACTCCGGCGCCATGAGCGACATGGATCGCGCCGACCTGGACCGCCTCGACATGAGCATCCCGGACCTCGGCGGGGACGGCACCGTGCCGGACATGGGCATCCAGGACCTCGGCGGGGACGGCGCGGCGCCCGACATGGGCGTGCCGGATCTCGGCACCGACGGCGAGGTGCCCGAGATGGGCATCCCGGACCTCGGGGCCGACGGGGACGTGGCGGAGATGAGCATCCCGGACATCGGCAGCGACGGGGAGATGCCCGAGATGGGCATCCCGGACCTCGGGGGCGACGGCGCCGTATCGGAGATGGGCGTCCCGGACCTCGGGACCGACGGGGGCCTCATGGACATGGGGACCGACGGCGGCGGCGGGACGGCGGACCTCGGGCCGGGCGTGTGCTCGGCCTCGGTCGCCTGTCCCGCGACCGACTTCTGCGACTTCCCCGCGGGCGACATCTGCGGCGACGCCGGCGGGACGGGGACGTGCCGCACGCGGCCCATGTTCTGTCCGCTCATCTTCGACCCGCACTGCGGCTGCGACGGCGTCACCCACGGAAACGCCTGCGAGGCCAACGCCGCGGGCACGGACACCCGCTCGCGCGGCGCGTGCCCTCCCTGAGCTAGACCTCTAGAAGCCCGGCGGCCGGCCGAGGGGGCCCTTCACGCGCTCGACCTCTTCGGCGAAGGCAAGGCAGGTCAGGTCCCGGTGGCGCGCGCCCATGACCTGCAGGCCCACGGGAAGGCCCGCGTCGGTCGTGCCGACGGGCACGCTCGTCGCCGGCGCTCCCGTCAGCGTGGCGAGGGCGATCCACGGCAGGTGGTCCACGTAGGGCCGGCGCCCGCTGGGCACCTCGATGTGCCGCAGGAGGATCTCGCCCTCGTGCGCGTGCGGCGGGGCCGTCCAGGGCGCGCTCGGCAGGAGCAGCACGTCCACGTCCTCGAAGAAGCGCGCGACCTCGGCCGTGAGCCGGTGACGCGCCTCGTTCGCGGTCAGCCATTGCCTGTGGCTCTGGAAGACGCCCTCGAGGTAGCGCGGGAGCGGCGTCGCGGCGGGCTTCATCTTCCAGTAGAGCGAGAGCGCGGGCTGCAGCGCGCGCACGCGTCGGCGCACCTTCGGCGGGAGGCCCGAGCCGATGAGCGCCGCGAGGAGCAGTACGTAGGTGTCGAGGTGATCCTGGAGCCGGAAGGGGACCACGCTCTCGGGGCGTAGCCCGGCGGCGACGAGGGCTTCGATGGCCCCCTCGAGCGCGCCGCGCACGTCGTGCTCGACGGGGCAGTGCGGGTCGTCCAGCCACACGGCGACGCGCCACTCGGAGAGGGGCTTTCGGGCGGGCTCCGGCAGCGAGAGCGTCCAGGCCGCGGCGTCCTCCGGCCGGGGCCCTGCCAGCGTGCGGAGCGCGAGCGCGCAGTCGCGGGCGCTTCGGGCCATGGGCCCGGCGACGGCCAGGTCGGGCTCGTTCAGCGTGCCCGGAGGCCCGGGGATGTGCCCGCGGAGCGGGATGATGCCGTGCGTCGCCTTGTGCCCTACCACGCCGCAGAAGTGCGCCGGGATGCGGATGGAGCCGCCCACGTCGCTTCCCAGCTCGAGGGGCGTGAAGCCTGCGGCCAGGCTGGCCGCGGATCCCCCGGAGGAGCCGCCAGGGGTGCGCGCCAGGTCCCAGGGGTTGTTCGTGGTGCCGTGGAGGTCGTTGAAGCTCTGCCACTCTCCCGCGAAGACCGGCAGGTTCGTCTTGCCGAAGACGATGGCGCCGGCACCCTCGAGGCGTGCGACGGCCTCGGCCCCTCGTGTGGCCCGGTGGTCGCGGAGCGCAGCGGCGCCCGAGGTGGTCGGCATGCCCAGGGTCTCGTAGGCGTCCTTCACGGTCATCGGCAGACCGTGGAGCGGTCCCCAGGACTCGCCGCGCGCCCGCGCCGCGTCGGCCTGCCGGGCGCGCTGCCGGGCGGCCTCGGGCGCCGTCGCCACCACGGCGTTCACCTTCCCGTCGTGCGCCGCCACGCGCTCCAGCAGCCCCTCGAGCAGCGCCTCGCTCGACGTCTCGCTCGCGGCCCGCGCGGCGCGCAGGTCCGTCGCCTCACCTTCGTGGGCGGGGGCGGCCGGTCGCGTGCGTTGCTGCCCGCGTTGTCCTCGATGCTCTTCCTCGCGACGCCCGCGAGCTCCGCCGCCGCGCAGTTCGACAGCTGCGGGGACCGCTGCGGACCGGGCACCCGCTGCGGCGCGGGCGGCCGCTGCATCCCGGTGGAGGACCCGCCCCCGAGCCCCTTCGTCGCCCCGCCGCCGCCGGTCACGCCACCGCCCGCCGCGCCGGTGCCCATAGCCCCGGCGCCACCGACCGTCCCGCCGCCGGCAGAGGCCACGGTTACTCCGCGAGAGCGGCTGGACATCACGCGACGGAGGCTCGACCTCCAGGCCTATGGGCTCTTCGTCGGCCTGCTCACGGCCCTCGACGGCAGCGGTGGGCGCGACGGGGAGTTCACGGAGATCGAGCTCCCCTTCGTCCTCGGAGGCCCGGGGCTGAGCGTCGACGTCATGTGGCAGGCCACCCGGATCTTCGCCGTCGGTCTGCACGGCGCCTTCACGCGCCAGACGATCGAGTTCGACCCGGGCACGCCGCGGGTGAACGCGCTCTGGAGCGAGCTCGGCTTCTCCTTCGGCTACACGGCTCCGCCGCGGCGGAACCTCCAGATCTTCGGGGAGACCACGCCCTGCTACCTGGGGAGCCTCGGCCGCGTCGAGGACATCGAGAGCCACGGCGTGGCGCTCCGCGCGGCGATCGGGATCCGCGTGCCCCGCACGCAGGGGCCCGCCTTCGTGGCCCGGGCCGTCCTCGTCTACCCGCTGTGGATGCGGATGCGCGTCGTCAACGACGCCTTCCCCAGCCGGTACCCCGCGTACCTCACGCTCTGGCCTCCGCTCGGGGTCAGCATGGGCGTGAGCTGGGGCTCCGGCGCTTACGATGGCGGGAGCCGCCGAAGCGGCTGGGGCTGGGCGCGCGCCGGGGCCTCGTCCACCAGCGGCTGAGCGCGCGCCTCACGCGTCGCTCGGGACCGGCGGGATCGAGAGCGGCCGCACGTCGGCCCCGGGGGGCGAAGGCGGCGCGTTGTCGAGGACCGAGCACGCGATGACCCAGCTGAGCACGTCCGTGGCGGTCAGGATCCCCACCAGGGTCTTGTCGTCGTCGACCACGGGCAGGCAGCCGAAGCGACCCTGAACGAGCGCCTGGGCGGCGTCCGCGATGCTCGTCTCCGGCCGCGCCGTCAGCGGATCCCGCGTCATTACCTTTGCGACGAAGACGTTGGCCTTGCCGCGCTCCCGCCGCGCGTGCGCGGCGGGGCTTTGATCGATCTCCCCGCCGATGAGCCGCAGGAGATCGCGGTGTGTGACGAGGCCCACCAGACGCTGGCCGTCGACCACCGGCACGTGGCGCACCTGGAGCGATTCCATGGCCTGGAGCACGCTCTCGAGGCTGTCCTCTTCGTGGAGCGTCACGACCTCGCGCGTCATGAGCTCGCCGACCGTGCTGTCCTGCATCATGTGAGGCCTCCCGCCGGGCCGTGCCCGGGCGCCCTCGGTTTCGCAAGGCCCGTGCCGCTGGGGAAAGCGCGCAAACGACGCGCGCAGGTCCGCGCCCCCGCGCAATTCCTGCGTGAGAGCGCAACGAACGCACCGCGCGGTGTGGACTCGGGTCCCTAGAGGTAGGGCGAGGCGAGCCAGGCCAGCGCGTTCCGGACCCGCATCCAGAAGGGCAGCCGTCCAACGTCGTCGAGCGTGAGCGGGGCCCCCGACCCGGCGCGCGCGTCCACGTGCGCGGCGAGCGTGGCCGCGAGCGGGGCATCGAAGGCCTCGACGGCCAGCTCGAAGTTCAGCCGCAGGCTCCGGTAGTCGAGGTTCATGGAGCCGAAGAAGCAGCGGTCGTCGTCGATGACGATGAGCTTGCCGTGGTCGAAGCTCCCGGCCTGGGCCGTCAGGCGTACGCCGTAGCGCAAGAGGTCCCGGGCGGCGTGCAGCGTGGCCCAGTGCACGAAGGGCAGGTTGTTGCGCGCCGGGATGACGACGTCGACGGTCACGCCCCGGAGCGCCGCGGCCTGGAGCCCGGAGACGATCTCCGGCGGCGGCAGGAAGTAGGGCGTCATGACCCGGACGTGGCGCGTGGCGGTGCCCATCGCGGCAAGGAGGCTCACCATGAGCAGGTCGACGTCGTTGTCGGGCCCGTCGACGATCACGCGGCACTCGACGGGTCCGGACCCGGCCGGCGGCGAGGGGAGCTCGGCGAGCGTCTCTCCCGTGGCGGCGTGCCAATCGCCGCGAAAGACCTGCGCGAGGTCGGCCATGACCGGCCCGCGGCACGCGAAGTGCGCGTCCCGGATGGGCGCTTCCGATCCGCCGCGGCGCGGCAGGTAGTCGTTCCGGATGTTCATGCCTCCCGTGAACGCCAGGTCGTCGTCGACGACCAGGAGCTTGCGGTGGTTGCGCAGGTTGATGCGCCAGCGGAAGGGCCGCCCGTGTGGCGGGAGGAACATGGCGACGCGCACGCCTCCCTCCTGAAGCCGGCGCCGCGTGCTCCCGACGTTGTAGAGCGTCCCGACGCGGTCGAGGAGGACGCAGACGTCGAGGCCCCGGGAGGCGGCGTCGGTGAGCGCCTCGACGTAGCGCGCGCCGACCCCTTCAGGCTCGAAGATGTACTCGCTCAGCCACACGCGCTCGCGCGCGGCGCGCACGGCGGCGAGCATGCGCTCGAGCGCTGCGGCGGCGTCGAGCTCCGGCTCCACGACGTTGCCGGCCGTGGGCGGCGGCGGCGCCCGGACCACGGCGCTCCCCTGCACGGCATGCGGACCCCGCCCCGGCGCGTCGCGTCGTCGGGGGGAGCGGCGGTGCGTGCGGTTCGCGCCGACGAGCAGGTACGCGAGGGCACCGAGTGGCGGCACGAGGAGGCAGAGGATGATCCAGCCCGCCGCCGAGCGCGGGTCGCGCTGGTTCAAGAGCGCGTGGCCCGCGCAGGCCAGCGCGAGCGCCACCGCGAGGCGCTCGCCGGCGGGCGTGAGCGCGTTCGCGACGTCGGTGGGGAGCATGGGCCTACGAAGCGGCCTAGGCCCCGTCGCGGACCTGCTAGGGCGACAGATCCGACACGAGAGCGCGGATCGCGCCCTCCTCGGTCGGCCGGAGGAGGGCGTCGGTCCCGACGAGGGTGCCGTCCTCGGCCACCACGGTGCGCACCCACGACACGCCGGGGCCGAAGTCCTCGGCGCGGCCCGCTACCGTGACCTCGCCGGACGCCGTGTGCCGGATCTCCAGCGTGGCCGCTTCGCCGCGGAAGAGCGTTCCCACCAGGTTCACCGCCGGAGCGTTCGAGGTCTGCTCGACGAGCCGGGCCCACGTGAGCTCGCCGGTGGAACGCTCGAAGCGCGCGAGCACGCCATGCTGAAGCGAGGCGTTCACCGGGCCGAGCGTGACCTCGCCGGGCTCCCCGGCGCCGAGGGTCACACCGGTGCTCCCGAAGAGAAGTCCCCACGCGAAGATGGCCTCGTCGGCGGGGTCGTCGACGGCCGAGCGCCAGACGAGGCTCGCGTTCGCGGCTCCCGCGAGCGCCGGCTTCGCCCACACGAGCTCCGCGTCCGCGGCGTAGAGCGCGAGCCACCCCGTGTCGTCCTGGCCGCCGGCGAAGACGCGCGGGCCCGATCCGCTCGAGAAGGTCGCGTTCGTCGTCGAGGCCAGCGTCGCGGCGACGAGGAGCCCTCCGTCGAGAAGGGGATAGCTGAAGGTCGTCGCGTCGGAGGCCACGTTGCCCGCCGCGGCCTGGCCGAGACGAACGTCGAGACCCGCCGCGGTGTAGATTCCGTAGAGGGCGCGATAGCCCTGCGCGCCCGGTTGCGGAACCGAGATGGGCATCGCGCTACCCAGGCCGAAGACGACGTCGGTGACCTGGAAGTTGCTGATGCCCCCGGCGACGCCATAGCGCCCACCGACCTCGTCGTAGATCATGGTGGCCGAAGGAAGGCCCCAGCCGCTGTTCACGCCGCCGTAGTTCGCGGTGCGGTCGCCGATCGCGGTGGCGTCCACGAGCGCGCCCGTAGCCGGCTCGAGCAGCATGGTCACGTTGATGCGCTGGTTCGTCGGCACGTTGCCGACGCGCTCGTCGAGATCGCCGGGGCCGAGGGTGATCTGCGCGCTGCTTCCGCTCGTCCGGTCGCCGACGTTGTTCGTGTTCAGTGCGACCATCACCCGCGTGCCCTCCGCGTTCACCGCGAACCCGAGCGTGCTCGTGCACTCGAAGTCGCCGGTGCCCTGCGCCAGCCGCTTCAGCCACCGCGGCTGTCCGTCGGCGTCGAGCTTCGCGAGGAAGGGCTCGAAGTACGCCACGCCGAGCGCCGATGCGTCGGCGAAGGTGGCGCTGCTCGCGCCGACGGTGCCGTCGGGCCCCGAGAGCTCGAGGGTCATCGGGGTCTCGCCCACCTGCACGCTGAAGAGCACGTAGACGTCCCGCGAGACCGGCTCGATGGCCACCCGCACCGTGGACGGGTTCGGCCCGGAGGCCGGGAGCGTGCCGGAGAAGCCGATGCCCGCGGCCCAGGCGATGGCGCCCGCCGTCTCCGTCGCGGCGAGGATGGGGATCCACTCGTCCGCCGTGCCGCGCCCCGCGAGGGAACCCTCGCCGAAGCGCAGCGGCGCCGCGGTCTCTGCAGGCCCGGCGACGATGGCCGTCCAGGGGCCAGGGTCCATGCCGGCGTCGTCGCCGCCCGCGTCGGTGCCGGCGTCGGCACCCGCGTCGTCCATGCCGGCGTCGTCCATGCCCGCATCGCCGCCCCCATCGCCCGTGCTCCCGTCCGCCATGCCCGCGTCGGGCACGCCGGACTCCGCGGGCCCCGCGTCCCGCGTGGCGTCGTTGCTGCTTCCGCACGCGGTCAGCGCGAGGAGCCAGAGGAGAGGCGTTCGGCGGAGCGTCGCGGAGGGCATCGCCTTCGATGATAAACACCGTCCGGCCAAAACCCGCACGGCCCCGCTCGCAGCGCTCAGTCGGCGAAGACCTGCGTCCAGTAGGGGCGGCCGCCGCAGCGGACGTAGCCCACGCCGCTGCGGCGGTAGCCGCCGTTCAGGATGTTCCGGCGGTGGCCGCTGCTGTTCATCCACGCGTCGTGCACCGCCGCCGCGGTGGGCTGGCCCCAGGCGATGTTCTCGCCGGCGGCGCCGAAGCGGATGCCGGCGTCGCGCATGCGGTCGAAGGGGCTGCGGCCGTCGAGGGACGTGTGGTCGAAGTAGTCGCGCTCGCACATGTCCGCGCTGTGGGCGCGGGCCACTGTGCTCATCTCCGGGTCACACCGGAGCGGCGCCTCGCCCCGGGCCTGGTTGGCCAGGGCGATGACGTCCTGCTCGATGGCCACGTCGCAGCCAGGCTGCGGGTCGGGCATCGGATCCGGCTCCGGGTCCGGCCGCGGGTCGGGGTCGGGCATCGGGTCCGGCTCGGGCTCCGGGTCCGGCCGCGGGTCGGGTCGGGGCGTACCCGCGTCGAGAGAGACGTTCTCGTCGAGCGGCGGGAGCTCGCGCAGCTCGCCGCTGCACCCCGCGACGATCGGGGCGCTCACGGCGAGCAGAACGAAGAGGGAGCGGCGCATCATGAGCGGCAAAGTCCGTTCCGACGGTACGACGCGTCCGCTCTGCGTGGAGTTACGGGGGTGACACCAGTCAGCCCCGGCGCTCGATCGGCGGCGAAGGAGAACGGCGGCTCGAGGTCGTCCCGGGAGTCGCCCTCAAGGCGCATGCGCGGTCCACCGTTGATCATGGCGTGAGCCAACCGGCCGTGCGCGCCCAGTACATGAAGGGGTTCGTCGCCTCCATGGAGCGGCTCCTCTCGGCGGAGAGACTCGCGACCGTCCGGGCCGGTCTTCGTCCGGATCTCGAGGCGGAAGTCCGAGGCGCGCAGCCCCTCACGTGGCTCCCGCTCGAAGTGAACCTCCACCTCACCGACGTCTGCTGGAGCGTGCTCGGTGCGGGAGAGGGACGCGCGTTCTTTCGCGACATGTTCGTCGACGCCACGAAGCTCACCGCCATTCGCGGGCTCGTGAGCGGACTTCAACGCTTCGCGACGCTGGCCCCGAACCGCGCGATGCGTTGGTTTCCCCGCGGCTACGAGCTCGTCTTCCGCGACAACGGTCGGTGGACGGTGACGCGCGAGAGCAAGGCCACGTTGCTCACGCTGGAGGACGCCTCGCGGGACATCCTGAACGGGCCATCGTGGCTCCGATCGACGGAAGCCTGCCTCGACGGCGTACCCCTGGTTCTCGGTCGCACGGGTTGGGGCGAGCTCCTCCACTCGACGAGGACCACGGGGTGGACGTGCACGGCCACGTGGCGGCTTCACTGGGATACGGAGTCCTTCGAGTAGCTCCGCGCCGGGGCGACGCGCGGACGCGAGCCCGACCTACCCGGGCACGCGGGCTCACTCGTAGCGGACGTCGTCGAGGTACAAGTGGTGCGGCCCGCCGGGGCCCGGCGAGGCGAGGGAGAAGTAGAAGCCGCTCTTGATGCGCTCGAGGTTCTTGCCCTCGAGGTCGAAGCGGTAGCGGGTCCACGACGTCGTCAGCCGGACGACCTGCTGCGCGCGGCTCGTGTCGAAGAATGGCACGTCGCGCATCAGCAGGCCGTAGCCGAGGCGCACCTCGATCCCCTCGGTGTCGCTGCGCGCCCAGAGGGTGAGCTGGCGGGCACCGGTCAGCGCGAGGCCGCCCGGCAGGTCGCCCCAATCGTCGGCGGGAGCGAGCCACGCGACGCCGGCCCAGCCCGTGGGCGGCCCATAGGACACGCGCAGGCAGGTCGCGCCGGAGCGCGGGCTCTCGGCCCATTCGGGGTCGAGGGTCAGGGCGGATGCGTCGCCCATGTATCCGCTCGGGATGAAGGGCGTGTTGAGCATGGAGCGCTCGCCGACGACCACCGCCGGCAGCGCAGCGCCGCGCGGCGCCGCGGCCTCCCCGCGCACGGCGAGCGGTGCCGGTGCCGGCGCGGGGACCGCGAAG
>ERZ1740059.744-NODE-744-length-16732-cov-4.047910_pt1 | contig 16732 bp, 14 predicted proteins | sample MGYA00581744_ERZ1740059 | MGnify/ENA primary metagenome ERZ1740059 (study PRJEB43018, sample SAMN04849738) | marine metagenome | isolation source: floating plastic debris | place: Pacific Ocean | collected 2008-08-28 | study: EMG produced TPA metagenomics assembly... | reverse complement strand
GCGGTTCACCATCGCTGACGAGAAAGGCATGGAGCATGACATGGAGAACCAGCGGAACTGGAATGATTTGGTGATGAAAGTTCAGGAAATCAACTAGTGAGTAGCGGTTTATCTCTGATCACCAAGGCACTTATGAAGGGGGACTCACCATGCTCAAATCTGTCGAAAAAGTCCAGTTCAAACCCATCAACCGGGGATACAACACCGTATTCCCACCCAAACGACTGAGTCTCGGTTTAGTTGTTACCATCGAGAACAATGCCTATAATCCTGTGCCGACACTAGAGCGTCACCTTGAACGGGTGCAATAGGCTGAGCAACAGGGATTCTCTGCCGTTTGGTTACGCGATGTGCCGTTCAACGTGCCCTCTTTTGGGGATGCGGGCCAGACATTCGACCCCTTTGTTTACCTCGGCTTTTTGGCAAGCCAGACCCAGCGCATTGCCCTGGGCGTTGCCAGTATCATTTTGCCACTGCGTCATCCTGCCCATGTGGCTAAAGCTGCTGACAGTGTGGATGGATTGTCCGGTGGGCGGTTGATTCTGGTGGTTGCCTCTGGAGATCGCCCTGAGGAATATCCAGCTCTTAACCTAGCCTTTGGCGATCGCGGAGAACGATTTCGTGAGAGTTTTGAATATATCCAACGCATGGGTGAAGTTACCCCAGTTTTCGAGAATAGTTATGGAAACCCTCACGGTGGCATGGATATGTTGCCTAAGCCAGTATCGGGAAAATTACCATTGCTCATCACAGGGGGTAGCCAACAAGAGACGAGCTGGATCGCTCAAAATGGAGATGGTTGGATGCTTTTTCCCCGCAATACAGCACTGCAAGCCCAAATAATTGCTGATTGGCGATCGCAACTTACCGCAGCAGGTAGGCCCAATCAACCCGTGATGGAACCGCTATATATAGATCTAGTGGAAGATCCTGATACTCCTCCTTTGCCCATTCATCTAGGACTAAGGTTGGGAGTGAAGCACCTGAAAAGTTATCTCAAGTCTCGCCAGGCAATAGGCATTAATCATGTTGCTCTAAACCTGCGCTTTAATAAAGCTGACATTGCAACAACCCTCAAAAAACTGGCAGATGACATATTGCCAGTTTTCACCTGATACATCAAAAGGAGAAAGCATGTCAAAACTAACCATCGTCTATCACGTTTGATTTTGATGCCTTAGCTGTAAGAATCTCTGATGCCTTTACCCAAGAAAAATTATTTCGCGTCTCTTGTAGCTCGCGATCCCCATGAACCTCATCGCGCGGCTACTCAACTAGAACTACTTTTTGATTTAGTAGTAGTCATCGCGATCGCAACTTCAGCCCATGGATTGACCCATGAATTAAGTGAAGGTCATTTCTTCATGGGAATTATCAAGTTCCTCCTAGCCTTCTTTATCTTGTGGTGGCCTTGGAACTTGTTTACCTGGTTTGCCAGTGGCTTTGATAACGATGATGCCGCTTATCGTATCAGTGTAATGGTAATGATGAGTGGAATCATGTTAGTAGCGGCCAGTATTCCTACTATTTTCCAGGGTGGAGCAATTATCTATGGATTTATTGGCTATGTGATTTTGCGAAGTGCCGCTGCTGTTTTATGGCTAAGAATTAAGGACAAGAATCCTCAACTAAAAGTTACGGTGCAAAGGAATGTCATAGGACAACTATTAATCCAGATTTTCTGGGCCTATATTGTCTTTATGGTAGAGCCTTGGAGCATTACATTTATTGTTTCAGTAGCGATTGCTATTGCTGCAGAACTCTATCTTCCATGGTTCGCGGAGCAAGCACGAAATACTCCTTGGCATCGTCATCATGTGATTGAACGTTTTGGTTTGCTGAATATTATTGTTTTAGGGGAGATTTTGCTTAGCAGCGTTCATTCTGTCGAAGCATCTATTAGTGGTAGTTTTAATCTTTCTCTCATGGTTCTAGCGATTGCCGCCGCTGCGATCACTTTCACGATGTGGTGGCTTTATTTTTGTGAAGAAGACCATTTGGAAAGTATAGAAAATAAACGTACTTTTGTTTGGGCGTATGGTCATTTCATCGTATTTTCCTCTGGAGCAGCGACTGGGGCTGGATTAAGCTTAATGTCAGAACTCATGAGCACGAGACATCTTGAAGGACAACACCTTTCACCAGAAACTGCGGCTTGGGCAGTTACAATTCCTCTAGCTTTATACGTGGTCGGTTTATGGCTAGTACGAGATCGCTATCAATTAAGTGATTTACATAGTTCCTGCTTACTCTTTTTTGCTGTATTGATTGGCTTGAGCGCGTTTTTACCTTATCAGCCAATTTTTGCATTGCTCTTAATAATTGCTTGTCTATCATTTAGGTTAAACATTGCTAATAAGTCTGAAACAAAACTGAAAATCCAAGAATGATAGCTCGTGTCCCAGGCGATTTTAGGGCTAGAAAGCCATATCATTTCAACGCCATTCACAATCAGTTTCTCGATTCAATCAATTCAGGAACCCAGAACAATGTCAAAAACCATTCTGCTCACAGGCGCGACGGATGGCATCGGCTTGGAAACCGCCAAGCTGCTCGTTTCCCAGGGTCATACCGTTTTGATTCACGGACGGAATGCCGCAAAGCTAGAAGCAGTCGAACAAACCCTTGCAGCATTGCCGCAGGCTGGGCCAGTCGAAAGCTATGTGGCTGACCTTGCCAACATGGCCGATGTTGAAGCGCTGGCAAAGGTTGTCTCTGACAAACATAGCAAGCTGGATGTGTAGATTAATAATGCTGGTGTCTACAACGCCTCGAATCCGATCACATCTGACGGACTGGATGTACGGTTTGTTGTCAACACAATTGCACCTTACTTACTCACCCAGCGACTGCTGCCGCTGATGGATACTGAGGGACGAGTGATTAACCTTTCCTCTGCGGCCCAGGCCCCCGTGAACCTGAAAGCATTTGCGGGAGAAGTGAAGCTGTCTCATGGTGCAGCCTATGCCCAAAGCAAGCTAGCGTTGACAATGTGGTCCCGTAGTTTGGCTCAGGAACTAGGGGGAGCTGGACCGGCGGTCGTTGCGGTGAATCCAGCATCATTGCTGGGGAGCAAGATGGTCAAAGAAGCTTTTGGTATGGCAGGAGGCGATCTACGCATTGGCGCTGATATTCTGGTTCGTGCAGCCCTGTCCGATGAATTTGCTACGGCTTCTGGCAAATATTTTGACAATGATTCAGGTCGTTTTGCCTCGCCCCATGCAGATGCGCTTGATGCGGGTAAATGTGAAGCAGTTATATTAGTAATTGAGGAGATTTTGACTGAGATAACAGTTCGCTGGAGCGGCTGCAAACAACCTTGAATGCAAAACAAAGATCTCTCAACAGTTCTCTCCAAGTAAATTGTTATACGGTTGTGAATTTACTATTCGTCAACATAAACTGTTCTAAATCATGATGTTGCCCTTTCCAAAAACCTCGCTCTTTCAATACTCTCTGGCTCTGAAATCCCAACTTTTTTAACAGTCTTCTAGACGCCTCATTTTCTAGCATAATCTCTGCGATCACAAACTGCATGCCTTCAATCTCAAAACCGTAGTTCAAAATCGCACGTAAGGCTTCACTCATAATGCCTTGTCTCCAAAATTGACTTGCAAGCTCATAGCCGACTTCAGCGGCGCTAGCTTCTCTATCCCATGTAAACCCACAAGAACCAATCAATTTGTCCTGTGGTTTAAGTGTGATTCCCCAACGTATGCCGCGATTACTTTCAAATCCCTTGGCGCGGCGTTCAATCACGCCTCTAGCTTGATCTAGGTTAGTAAAAGTATCAAGGTCATGGAATTTAGTCACATTAGGATCAGAAAATATGGCGAGTATATCTTCAGTGTCTTCCTGAATCGCCTGACGAAGCAAAAGTCGCTCTGTCTCAATATTTGGAAAATCAGCCAAGGAATCGTTTTGCATCTTTATCGCTCTGCCTACCTTTCTATGATGCTAACAACCTTGTCCGCTTACCTGAAATTGCCAAAGCAGAATTTGAATACCAATGGATGATCTTTCAACGCGCCATCACTAAGAATCGAAGCCGTATAACGTTCAAGCTCAACGGCGTACGACTGAGTTTTTTGCATGTGAGAAAATGGAGACGGAGACTGTCGCAGCGTAGTGTTAGATTGTCGCTTTGGCTGAAGACCTGGCTGTTAGTTCTTTTTTCCAGTATCTAGCTTTCTCTTCACTTCACGCTTTACCCTAGCCGACAAATTTCCATCATGCTTTAGGATAAACGTCTCAACGGCTTCTCGATCCCAGGGGACAAGCTCTCGCAGAGCCCAGCTAATTGCTTTCTGCACCATGACTTCGGTGTCTTGAAGAAGGTGCTCACAAATCGAAAGCGTTCGCGCGACGTCACCTGTTCCACCCCTAGACTTAGTATTGAGCGCGACCGTGCTTACCACTGCTGCCCTTCTCCACCAAAGGTCTGCTGAGGAGGCCCAGCGCTCAATCGTAGTGTCCTTCAACTGACCCTCTCGCCACGCCGGGCCAGCAACGTTGCTGCAAAATGTATCAACGCAAGCCCAGTTATCCATCCCCCCTCCCAGCGACTCTACGATGTTCTCGTTGAGTGCTGCTCGAGCTAATTTATGCGTCGTGATCAGTTCATATGCGACTTGGCGACACTCCGTAACTTTCTTTGCCAGGAGCGCTTGAGCCAAGTCCAAGACTAGCTCAGCATCATGGTTTTTGAGGCGCTTTCTGTACGTTTTGACAACACTACGCAGGTCGTTGGTATATACGCCAAAATCTTTCTGTGCACTAGGCCTATGTCCCTGACGAGAGCCTCTGCCCAGAGCTTGTAGGTCGTTGGTGATTTCTTCGGCTAACTTGTTGACGTTCAAAATATTACTAGATTTAACGAGGAGCTGAGCGGCGGTCAATCTTCTTTGTATCGCTGTCTGGATTATAAATTCCGTCCGCTCATGAGTAGGGTTAGGAGGCAAGACCAAGGGTTTTGTCCGCCTCAGGGCCTATGTTAGGCGGAATCATTCGCATGTGCTTTCCAATGTCTGCATTCAGCCAAAAGCGGTCACCCAACCTCCTAATCCGCAATGATCGATCATTTGCACTGCTCGGCATGTTATCTCTGAAAACTGCATTGTCACCAATTCTGCTAATTGGCTGGCTCAGAGCTGATTCGTAATCGGCACGGTTATGGAGACCATCGTATCCGCAAGCTGCTTGTCTCCGATTATTCCCTGAAAAAAAGTACTAAGTACAAGGTCTTGAAAATAGCTGGTGCCTGGGTAGTAAACCAGGGCGACACTCGTGTAATCGAGTGGATGATCGATGGGAGCGGATGTACCTATGTGAATCGGTCCGTATGCCTGCTCTGCAAACAGTGACAACATCTGATCGCCGTACTCCGCATTCGCAGCGCTTTGTGCAGCATCGCCTTCAAGCATCAGGTTGACAACGACTATTGCCTTCTCACCAAAGCCATCCGCCACAGAAAACAAGGATCTGGCAGCATCAGCTGTTTCCATGTCTTCCATGCCGGAAACAGCTTCAAACGGCACGATCGAAGGAGCAAACGTGACCATTCGCTGCAGTTTGCGAAACAGCAACAGCTGCGGTAGCAGCAGGTTTTGCGCTGCTGATCGGTGCATCCCGTGTGCGAATCGATCTGGAAACACAGACAACGCCGCTCGCACGTCGTCGTCCTGCAGGTAACGGAAATAGGCTTCCCGGCTATCGAACTGCTGCAGGATGATTGCGTCCCATTCGCCGTGACGGCCAAGCGCATCCGTCACTTGAGTGGATTCGCGATGGTTCCGAACCACCTTGCCGGCATAGATCAAAATGCCGGTTCCCTCCCGCTCAGCCGCAGATCGGAGTGTGCGCAATGATGCGAGCAGCTCCAAGTCGACCGACGCTGTCAGATAAGTCAGAACGTGTAATGACTCTCCATGCAGCGCCGACTGACGATCCTGCGCGAATTCACGCCTGATATCGCTATACCGCGAATGCTGCCAGAACACTGTTGCGAGGACCGCGGCCAAGAGAATCGCCAGCGTTGGTGCCAGGAGCTTTCGTTTCATCCTTCTACATAGGCCCGCAGTTTGGGTCGCTTCGGGTGGGGTACTTTATCCATCTTCACTAGAGAGTCGATTGTCTGCTATGGGTCAAGAGCGGACGATGGATTGGGGCAATCTATCAGATTCCGCCTAACTATATATTCAGCGTCAGATCTGGTGGATAAGACCCATAGTCTTGGATCTTATCTGTCACTTTTGGATGATAACCCCCCTTATTCATAGAACTTATACACAACTTTTGACGCACAATTCCGAGAAAGTGGCGTGTTATGGGTCACACTTGACAGTTAATTGTGGTGAATAGGGTGCTTATGCGTCACATTTGACTGTTAAGAACTCCAATTAGGGAGTTATACGACATATACGATGGCACAATCAAAGTCACCACGCTTACTCGATCAGGTCAGGGAAGTTGCCCGTCTGAGTACTTGTTTAGCGTGTGGCTCAGCAATTCTATTTTAGAGAACCATGGCGTGAGCGACTAATCACGGCAGGTCGTACTTGTCGCTCCGCCAGGTTGATGGTGGCATCCACTTCTGGATAATCTTGATTTGAAATCTCCTAACTATCAAAATGTTACAGAAAAAGAGCCAATCACCGTAAAGTCTTCACCGACAAAAATAGATCTCCTATTGTTATTTGAATTAAAGTAATCCACATCAAACAGATTGCGGAAATTTAGACCAGCCTGCCAATTATCCTGCTGATATGAAATAGCCGCATTGGTAAGAAAGTAATCATCTAACGTAAATGTATTGGCATTGTCTCCAAATCGCTCATCTACATAATTCACACCAAAGCCAAAACCTAACCCCTCCATTGGCCCTGTCTGAATATCATAGGTGGTCCACAGGTTAACGTTATGCTCCGGTACGCCAAACGATCGATTCCCCTCTAACCAACTGTTGTCTTCAGAAATGTCAGAATCCGTGTAGGAATAGTTGGCAATAATGTTCCAGCCAGGGAGAATCTCACCTGCCACATCTAGCTCCACTCCCTGGCTGCGTTGTTCACCTGTAGAAACAGAAGCAATACCCAGCGGATCGTTAGGATCGGGGGTAGCTACATTTTGTTTGGTGATATGAAAGAATGCCAGGGTGGCAGTGAGCCTGCCATCTAACAGCTCGGTTTTAGCCCCAACCTCAAATTGTTCTCCTTCTTCGGGATCAAGTAGGTCACCATCAATCGTTGTGGCTGAGTTAGGAACAAATGAGGTGCTGTAGCTACCATAGAGCGATAACTCTTCAATGGGTTGATAGACTAAACCAACGCGAGGGCTAAAAGCATCATCGTTTTGGTTGCTGGTTTCAGTATCGGTAATATTGTCAGTGATAGTTTGTTCAGTGGTTTCGTAGCGCCCCCCTAATAGCAGAATCAGGTTATCTGCTAGGTCAATTTGATCCTGGAGGTAAATCCCTAAAGAATCTATACGTGTGGTGAAATCAACAAGGGTGGGCGCAGTTGATAGATCGGGAAGGGAACCGTAAACAGGATTAAAAATATTTAGCGGTTGCACGTTCAAGAAGTTTGCTTGAGCAAAGAGGGGATTATCTCGACGGTACAAATCCACCCCGGCCAGTAGAGTGTGGTCAATCGAGCCAGTGCTGAATTCTCCTACCACATTAGTCTGGAGCTCATAATCGAAATCTGTTTGTCCTGTCAATGCTGGCAATAAAAAGAGATCTCCCGTTGTCTCGATAAAGTTCGCAATAGCAAATCCTGAAGACTCTGTTTCAAAGCGATTGTATCGAAAGGCATTGCGGATTTTCCAGTTCTCGCTAAATCGATGTTCGAAGTCATAACCAACCTGCAGTTTTTCACTGTTGGCGTTATCTTCAGGACTTGTGAGAATACGATCGCGAGGAATATCAGCTACCTCATCACCGATAGCGACTAAACCAATATCAAGAGGACCTTCGGAATCGTCGTATTCAAAGTAGGCAGTGAAATCGGTGCGATCGCTAATTTGCCAGGTAACAACCGGAGCAAAAAAGAACTTCTCAAAGTCCGTATCAAAGTCCCGTCCTTGGAAGCTATCTTCAGTCCGGTATAGGAGGTTGAGGCGATAAAGAGAACGGCCATCTTCCGTCAGCGGCCCGGAAACATCTAAGCTAGGCTCCACTAATTCGTGGTTGCCCACCCGCAAACCCAATTCACTAAACGGTTCGCTCAAGGGCTGCTTGGTGACCAAGTTAATGACCCCACCGGGCTCAGCCGAGCCAAACAATACCGATGCTGGCCCCTTGAGCACCTCCACCCTTTCAATATTGGCAAGTTCTGGGCTACCAGGATTATCAGTACCACCGGAGCTTAGTCGGAATCCATCTCGCAGCACGGCTGGATCATCAAAACCTCGCAGAATAAAGCGTCGATCTTCGGTACCTGAAGCTGTTACGATCGCACCACTGGCGTTGCGTAGTGCGTCTTCCAATCGAATCACCTGCTGGTCTTCCAACACTTCCTGGGGAATCACTTGAATCGACTGGGGAATGTCTCTCAGGGGGGTATCGGTGCGGGTGGCGGTGGTGGCATTAGGCTCCATATAGCGGCTATTTTCTTCACCCGTTACCACCAGTCTTAGGAGTTCATCAGCTTCGCCCGCCTGGGCTACTCCCGGTGTCACCGTTGCTGATAAGCCCGTCCCGGTTGTAACAATCTCTGCCACGGGCACCGCATCTGACCCTGTGACCACCACTTGTACTTGGTTCCCTGGTAGCTCGCTCACCTGCACCACGGCAATGCCATCAGCCGGTGCAAACTCTTCAAATTGTTCCGTCAGTGTGGCATTGGGAATATCTAGAACCAGAGCATTGCCAGAGACCGATTGGGCAGGCGTGGCTAGCTCACCATCCGCCGCTAGCACCACCTGTATGCCTACTTCGGTGGGTTCTACCCGAATGTCTGTAATCTGCACCAAAGATGTTTCAACTTGGGCCAGCTGGTCAACAACAGATTCCGTCATGCCCTGTTGTTGAGCCAATCCTGCTTCGGCTGCTCCACCGACGATCAGGGTTAGTAAAGTCAGTAGATTGATACTTGATTGCAACTTTGCCATGGTTCCTCACACACCTTGCCGCCCTAGTCCATAAAACACCTGAGACAAGCGGGAGGCCCGTTGCAGAAGAGCATATGTGAACTAGAAACGAATGATTTGCAGCTAGCTTACGGGAACTGGCGATGGCCTTCTAGGGATTTTGGTACAGACTTGCATTTTTTGCGATCGCTAGTTTTAAGGACAGGACGAGCGATAGCCGCTGCTATTGGACAGTCTTTTGAAGTTCAAGTTATCTCGAGGATCAGCAATGCCTAATACTCCTAACTGGCATGTCGCTGCAGTCGCAGTTGAAAGGCTTTGGGTTTAAAGCCAAAGCTTTGGAGAAAGGACGTTGCAAAACGACTACGATTGCTATGGCCAACGGCAGCCGCTACTTGACTAACTGACCAATCTGAAGTTTTTAGTAGGTAGTATGCAGAATGCATACGGTGGTTACGTAAATAGCCCAGCGGTGTAGTGCCATAAACCGTATGAAAGCCTTGATAGAGTTTGAATCGGTTGGTGTAGACCTGTCGGGCCAGTTGCTCCATCGTGGGCGGATTGGTCATTTGATTCCGCAAAATTGCCGCCGCATCATAGATGCAGTCCAGATCATTCTTGGGCAGGGGCGGTTGGCACAGTGCATCTAAATAGAGAGAAATTAGTTTTATAGACTTTTCTTTCAAGTAGCTGCGACGGGTCGTTTTTCGATAAGGACAGCTCAAGATTTGAGCGATAACCTGCTGCATAGCTGGGGTGATCGCCCGGAGGCGGGTATGGTAAGCATCCATAAATTCCCCATAGAGGGAATGGGGCAGATAATTTTCCAATGTCTGGTTAGATTGAACATCGGTTTGACGTTGCCGAATGCGATGGAGCAGTTCAGTTGTTGTCAAGCCAGCTCCCTGACGTCCAGTGCCGCTGTAGAGATATTCCAAAACCTGCCTGATGCCATGCTCAGGAAGTCTTTCAAAAACTGCCTGGGCATATTGCTCTAGCATCGGTCGCTTTAAGATGATTTCCAACTCAAAGACGTGCCCATACTGTGGAGTAAACCAGAATTCCCTACTGCCAGGGCGATAATTATAAAAGCTGTATCCGGCATCTGGTCCAGAGAGCTGGAATTCAAACTTTAGCCAATCTTCACTCTCTATATTTTCAACCAGGACATGCTGACGCAGGGTGTAGTCAACAATGGCTAGAGACAGATCATCCTGCAGTGTAATTTCTTGGCGATACCCTTGGCCAGAAGCATAAAGCCGGATAGTATCATCTGGGTCTGAATGCGATAAACGTGGATCGTCTGAACTGCCGGACTCTAGCCAATCTAGGGCATGTTTTGAGATCAGTTGAGGTGACGTCATAGCGGCTTCAGCAAATAGTTAACACCCAGACAGGTCTAATGAGAATTATTTTCATTATTATGCCACGAGCTCATCCTGAGTTTGTTCAGAGCGAGCCGCCAAGCTGACTAAAGAACGTGTTGTAGAGCCTCGAATAAATACGTTGACTAAAAAATGCGTCAAGTACCCAAAATGTCTAGTGCTTGATTTGCAAGTGTCTTAATCTGCCTCTAAAGCGATTTGTTTTAAGCTCCAGAGACTTCTAGCAGGGCCAATAATGCAGGCTATCTAAGGTTTCTCTATGGGGTCGATTTGTGGTGAAAAGGATATGACTAAAAACTCTGTAAAATCTTGGAATCTTTTTGTAACGTTGGCTGTGGTGGGTGGGCAGATTGCGATCGCGCCAGCCTTACTATTTTCAAATGCTGCCCTGGCAGACACTGTTAATCCAGCATCGTCCGCCATAGCGCAAGCAAACGCTGTGCAGGTAACTGGAGTAACCCTAGAGTCCAGCGATGCTGGTTTGCAGATACAGCTAGAAACTACTGGTGAGCTGCCCACACCCACATCCGAGGTATCTGGAAATGCCTTAGTAATTGAGTTTTCCAGTGCGGTGTTAGTGCTCGAAGGTGATGAATTTATAGAGTTTGAGCCCGCTGATGGCATTGCTGTTGTCCAAGTAACGGAACTACCCGGAGAACAGGTACAAGTTGTTGTGACGGGTGCAGATGCCCCTCCAACTTTAGAGATTACTAGCACTACAGCAGGACTGACCTTGAGTGCCGTACCGGGAATTGCACAAGCAGGTGGAACAGAAGAAGATGCGCTGCAACTGCTTGTGACGGGTGAAGACGGGAGTGACTACTTTACGCCAGCAGCGACTACCGCCACCCGCACAGATAGTCCCCTACGCGATATTCCCCAATCGATTCAGGTAATTCCGCGCCAGATCATTGAAGATGAACAGGCCACAGGTATTGAAGACGTGCTCGACAATGTGGCCGGGGTAACCTATGGGGGCAATGATGATGGTCGCGGTACCCGATTCACCATTCGTGGCTTTGGTAGCTCTGGCTCCCCGATTTTGCGGGATGGGTTTCGGGTTTTTAACTCTGGTAACAATGCGGCAGCCCCAGAAATCGCCAACCTGGAGCAGATTGAAGTGCTCAAAGGCCCAGCTTCAGTACTGTATGGTGAAGCCGACCCCGGTGGCCTGATCAACCTGGTGACGAAGAAACCTTTGTCAGAGCCATACTATAGTCTTCAATTCCAGGGTGGCAATCGAGAATTCATTAGTCCCAGTCTTGATTTTTCTGGTCCTTTAACCGAGGACGGGAGCGTACGCTATCGTCTCAATACGCTCTATCGCCAAGAAGGTAGTTTTCGAGATTTAGACAACAACTTCGAACGATTTTTTATCGCACCGACGCTTGCCTGGGACATTAGCGATCGTACTGACCTAACCGTCAGCTTAGAATATATCGAAGACAATGATCCAGCTGATTTTGGTCTACCAGTGATTGGGGGTCAGGTTGCCGATGTTCCCTTAGACCGAATCACAAACAATCCGGATGACACCGTTGAAAAAGAATATCTGAGTGTGGGTTACACCCTGGAACATCGCTTCAGCGAGAGCTGGCAAATTCGCAATGAATTTCGCTATGTTCGCGATGATTACGACTTTGACACAATCGCTGTTCCACTGGCTATCAACGATGCTACCGGATTGCTGACACGCGCGCTCGGTACTCAAAATAACGAACGTGATAACTATAGCCTATACACCAATGTTCAGGGACAATTTAATACGGGTTCCGTCGAACACAATCTGTTGTTTGGGGTTGACTTAGCCCGTGAAGAAGATCTCGGTGGGGGCAAAGGAGGGCTAACTCCTGACTTTATCAGTGTCATCGATATATTTGATCCAGATTATTCTCTCCCAGAGCCTGATCTGGACAATGCTCCGCTTGTCCTCGTTGACGAGACAACTGCTGAGCGCTTAGGAATCTATCTGCAAGATCAAATCTATCTAGCAGATAATCTGATTGTGCTGGCTGGGCTACGGTACGACACGGTTAGTCAAGAAACAACCGATGAAACACTCACACCGTTTGGCGATACGGTGGTAGAAACAACCCAGAACGACGATGCGGTGACGCCTCGCCTTGGTATTGTCTATCAGCCCACTGACACCATTGCTCTCTACGGCAGCTACGCCCAGTCCTTTAATCCCAACTCAGGCACCGATATCGACGGTTTACCTCTAGAACCTGAGACTGGAGATGGGTTTGAAGTGGGAATCAAGGCAGACCTGATACCCGATCGCCTCTCGGCCAACCTGGCTTACTTTGACATTACTCGACAGAACGTAGCCACGGCTGATCCTGACGATCCATTAGCGATTGCTTCCGTTGCCACGGGTGAACAACAAAGTCGTGGGGTTGAGCTAGATATCAGTGGCGAGATTCTGCCGGGTTGGAACATCATCGCCTCCTATGCCTATATTGATGCCGAAATCACTGAGGATAATACATTTGAAGTGGGTGACCGACTACCCAATATTCCTGAACATAGCGGCAGTTTATGGACCACCTACCGGATTCAATCGGGCGATTTAGAAGGTCTGGGTTTCGGTGTGGGATTCAACTACGTCGGGGAGCGAGAGGGATTTTTTGGTAGAAATATCTCAGCTGATGACTACTTTCTAACCAGTGCTGCTGCATTTTATCGGAAAGATAATTGGCGATTCCAATTAAATGTGGACAATCTATTTGATGTTGACTACATCGAAAGCGTTAGTAGTGAAGTCAGACAAACCTATCCAGGAGACCCTCTAACCGTAAGGGCTTCCGTCTCGGTTAATTTTTAAGCAATGTTTTTATGTTTGGCCCAGCTGCTCACATTCTTAGCTAGCGTTGGGCCAAATCTGCATTTGGAATAGTTTAGGATTCAACCCTGTTTGCTTCCGAAACGCTCTGGCAAAATAATTACGGCTACGGTAGCCCACAGCCGCTGCAATATTCTCAACGGACATCGTAGATGTTGTCAGTAACCGCTGTGCTATTAACAATCGGCAGTCCCGTAGATACTGAAAAGGCGTAGTACCATATACTTTATGAAATCCCTGGTTGAGCTTAAGCCGATTGGTACTTACTCGCCGTGCCAGTGCCTCCACCGTCGGTGGATTAAGCATTTCGTTTCTTAAAATCGATGCAGCCTGATAGATACAGTCGAGATCAGCAGGATGCAGCCGCGGCTGCGTAATCGTCTCTATCCGCAATGTCACTAAATCCAGAGACTTCTTTTCTAGATATTTTCGTCGTGTTTCTCCTTGATACGGGCAGCTTAGAATCTCTCCTATAATTGCCTTCATCTGGGGCGTGATTTCTCGACGATTGGCGTATTGAAGATCGACATTGGCTGCATAGATATGATTTGGCAAAGCATACTCAATCAAATTGCCATAATCGGCAATGGCATATTCCTGGGTAGACCAAGCGTTCAGGTGGCTTAAGACAGCGGCTATATCTAACCCTGAACGTCTGCCCTGAAGATGCCATAGAGCCTGGATAGTTTTCTCAATCTGCTTTTGCATTTGCAGCGGAAAACGTTCTATACAAGCGTGAATATGGGCCAAGGTAGAGCGGTAGCCTTTGAAAATTACTTCAATTTCAACGGTCTGCTGACCCATGGGGATGACCCCCAAAGACTTAGAGCCAATGCTTGGCATAAAGCGGCTATGTTGCCCACCAGAACCAGATACAGGAAACTCAAATTTGGTTGCCACTTCCTGGCCTGATGGCCAATTAACAATGACCTCGCGATTAATCACATAGTTCATAATCACTAGGGTCAAGTCATCCCGTAATTTAATGTATTGGCGATAGCCCTGACCAATGGGAGCAGGATACAGCAAAATTTCATCGGACGGATCGGCATGAAACAGACGCGAATCGTCGGGGCTACCGGGTAAAAGCCAGTCTTTGTAATGACCTACGACCAATCGCGCTGCCATGGCAAATGCAAACGTCCACTAATGAGAATCATTGGCATTATAAATCATAATTTTACCCCCATTGCTGTTTGTGATGAGCGTCAGATAATTTTAGACAGGCAAGAAGGACAGTGCCCCCTAAACCGATTACACACGAAACTTTCACATTGGCTCCATAGACATTGGGCTATTGAAATAAGTTTTCACGAAGAATAAGTAAAGACGATGAAAAGAAAGCTGCGTGTACTTCCTTCTTTTCACCGCCTGGTTGAGAGAGAATATCGGATTACCTATTCACTTCGTGCAGTCTTTACACTGCAGCGAGCTGTTTTTCAAGATCGCTACTGTACTCGCCCTTGCTGGCTAAGCTGTTGAACCTAGCACGCTCTAGCAGACGCTTCTGAGCTTCTACAACATTCTCATCTTTGCCAGACCAATAATCTAAGGCTGGCTGCTGAATTGCACGAGCGTAGGAGAAGGTTACAGGCCAGGGAAGATGATTGCCGAACAGTTTATTCATGGCATTCAGATGGGCTGACGACTTTTCCTTTGTTTGTCCACCAGATAGGAAGGCAATACCCGCTACTGTAGCAGGAACATTTTTTAGCAGACAACGAACAGTTGCTTCAGCCACTTCTTCCACAGTTGCCTGTTGTGGACAAGATTTACCAGAAATAACCATGCTAGGTTTAAGGATCATCTGGTCGTATGCGACTCCTTGAGTATAAAGCTTCGCAAAGACAGCATCTAAAGTCTCATCAGTGACCTGGTAGCAACGCTCAATGGTATGGTCACCATCGATTAATACTTCAGGCTCGACAATGGGAACCAAACCACCTTCCTGACAGAGCGCTGCATAGCGAGCTAGTCCGTGAGCATTTGCTTCAATACAAGCACGGCTGGGAATGTCGTCACCAATCGTGATAACAGCACGCCACTTAGCAAATCGAGCACCCATCTGATAGTACTCAGCAATGCGATTCCGTAGGCCATCCAATCCTTCAGTCACTTTTTCTCCGGCATGACCCGCCATATCTTTGGCACCTGTATCTACCTTAATACCAGGAATCATACCTGCATCAGCGATGACCTTCAGAAAAGGTATACCTGCTTTGGTAGTCTGTCGAATGGTTTCATCGTAAAGAATAGGACCACTAACGTACTCTGATAGCCCTGGCACAGTTAAGATTAGTTCGCGATAAGATTGACGGGAAATTTCGGTCACTGGAATGCCCAAAGCATCAAAACGCTTGTTGCAGGTGCCGTTACTTTCATCCATGGCCAAAATCCCCCTTCCTTTCTGAACCATAGATTTGGCAGTACTTCTAAGCTCTTCAGCGTAGATTCCCATAAATACCTTCCTAACAAATTTTTATGCAAAGCAACAGTAGAGACAATTCAAGAATGACATTTATTAAAGCTTGATTCATACTGCGCTATTGACATATAATCTCAATAAGCTGCGATTGTCAACCACACTTCTTGAGTTAGCTCTAAGCGATAAAATTTTTATGAATGCCAGTACCCAAGCCATATCAGTTGGTGCAATGAGCAAAATTTCTAGTATTCCAGTTCTCTTTCGCTCAGAATTTTCATCAGCAATTGTTGATTTAAGCCCCTGGACAATGGATGAACAGACTCAGCAAGCGTGGGATCCAAAATCTCTAGATTTTGCATTTTCTTTTCCAGCTTGGCATTCCTACTTGAGCTGTGGATGTGTTTTAGTTCAAGTTTGTTTTGTTAACAATCTTACAGAGAAAAATAATATATTTCACGGTGTCAAAGCATCTGGACATGGTCACCAAAAGCAGTATTGGAGATTTTCTAGTATGACCGATTGGCAATTTCATGGAAAATCTTTACCAACGTATACTTGTCAGCAGCAGCTCAAATATATTTTCAATCAAATTTATGTACTATTTGGTTGCCCTGCTTCGTTATCAAATTAGTTGATCTTGTGAATATGGAGTTTATTTAAGATCTTTTAGGATGGGCACAAAAATAGAAATGAGCCTCTATCTCATAGGATATTTTGAACAAAGATGATGTGCAAAAATATCCCATGAACTCCGTCAAACAGTTGTCGATAAGACTCCTGTGGTGGCCCTTTCAGGAGACGTTGAGTTTGATGAAGTCTATGTTACTTCAGGTCACAAAGGACCTCCCGAGGCTGTGAGAAAAACGCAAAGGGCGACGGAGCAAACTCAAAGGGGTTTGAGGAAGCGGTACGTTCGAGACAAAAAAGCCGCCGACCTTCGGCATTATTCAACAGGGTGGAGCTCTGGTAATTCGACTGTTACAGAAC
>ERZ1740059.741-NODE-741-length-16745-cov-9.839605_pt1 | contig 16745 bp, 5 predicted proteins | sample MGYA00581744_ERZ1740059 | MGnify/ENA primary metagenome ERZ1740059 (study PRJEB43018, sample SAMN04849738) | marine metagenome | isolation source: floating plastic debris | place: Pacific Ocean | collected 2008-08-28 | study: EMG produced TPA metagenomics assembly... | reverse complement strand
GTTTCAGGAAGTATTGCTGGTAGAGTTTATGCTGAAATTTTCCGCTCTAATTTAAATTGGTTAATCCCAAAAACTTGTTTAATTAAACCACCGGCAGCAGAAGCAACAGCATTACGTCCAGATATAATTGTTTTAGATAAAGAAAAGTTAAAACAAGAACCACTTTGGAATAAAGAACCGATTATTTGTAGAGGCGATACTATTAAATTAGTTGCAGAAGTGGTGAGTACGAATTGGCAGGATGATTATGCCAGAAAAGTTGAAGAATATAGTTTATTAGAAATACCTGAATATTGGATTATAGATTTTTGCAGTTTAGGTGGTTTGCAATTTATCGGCAACCCCAAACAACCTACTTGTACCGTATGTCAATTAGTTGATGGTATATATCAACAGCAGCAATATCGTTTGGGAGATATGATTTCTTCTTATTTATTTCCTAATTTACAGTTAAAACTTGACGATGTTATGCCGTATTTATAGTTAATATAGCGTTTTATAAAACTATTTAAATTGCTCTTATATTCGTATCGAAATATGTACTAATTAACCTTATTTTTAGTTTTAAATAATAACGAGATTAAACCATTTGGAGAATATCGTACTCAAGAATTAGTGTTATGAGTTTGGAATAGGATGTTTGAGAATTTGTGATGAGTAATAGCTTTATGTGAAGGTTAATATTACAAATATAAAATATATTTTATGCTTTGTACCCTAAAAGTAATTTAATAATAAATAGATGAAAATACGGGGTGCTAAAAAATGAAAACAGATACTCTTTTCTATGATTTAGTCAGAGAATTTCCTCAGCTATTTTTCCAACTTATTGGCAAACCAGAAGTTAATCCCAATATTTATACATTCACAGCACAGGAGGTAAAAGAACAATCATTTCGTTTAGATGGTTTGTTGTCTACAGTTACAGGTAGCGAAAACGAACCACTATATTTGGTTGAATTTCAAACTTACAAAGATGACGATTTTTACGAACGAATTTTTGGAGAACTTTTCGTTTACTTCCGTCAATATCGTCCCCCCAATCCTCAATGGTACTTAATTGTAATTTACGATAGAAGAAGGAATGAAGTTCCACCCCATCCCCGCTACCAAACTCTGGTAGAAAATCATCTAATTCGTATCTATCTTAAGGAACTTCCCGATGATGAGTCATTAGCAACTGGAATCGCAAAACTTTTTGTGGAAACTCGTAATAAAACTAGCACCTTAGCCCAACAACTCATAAGTAAAGCTACTGAGGAAATAGCTGATGAAAAAAATAAGAAGAAAGTGCTAGCATTTATCCAAAGCATAGTGGTTAATAAATTCCCAGAACTTAGCAAAGAGGAAATCGAAGCCATGATTAATTTAGGTGATGACATAGAAAAAACAGGTTACTATCAAAGCGTTTTGAAAGAAACCTTATTGAAAACTGCTAAAAAATTACTGGAGGAAGGAGACAGTATCGAGAGAGTTGCTAAAGTATTGGATTTAGATATTGAGGAAGTAAGAAAATTAGCACAAAAATAATAATTGGTCTTTATTTACTCGTTTCTGGCTTTATCCTAGAAACGGGTAAATTTTTTATGTATCAAGTTGCTCAAACGATTAACAGTTTTTTTGGCTAGATGATATTATGCCGTAGTTGTAGTTGAGTGTAGTTGACAACTGCTTTCCTAAAACTATTTCAATTGCTCTCATCTTCGCATCGAGAAATGTACTTATTATCCTTGTGCTATCAAAGCGTTGATTTGTTCATCATCAATATCTATACCCTTACGTTGAAAATATGGGCGTAAATTAATTTGAATAAATAAATCCTTTAATTCTTCAGCAATCTCTTCAGGAGGATTTCCTGATAAAGCTGTTGCTATTAAACGTTCTGCTGCTTTTAATTCTCCACAATCTATCGCCAAAGTTGCAGCACTGCGATGTAAAATTGAACGACTCGGTTCTGCATCCAATTGATGAGCAATTAATTTTGCGGCTGCTTGTTCATTTTCAAATGCTTCTCGAATAAGTTGAGATGCTTGTTCTAAATTACCTCGAAGTTTCGCACTAAAAGCTGCTTCTGCCAAATCCATTGCTGTGTTGTGTTTCTCTTGAACTTGACTCATCTTTTTTCTACATCAGATAGGGGTGTGCTGAATTCTACAACGATAATATATGCTGGAAATTGACCATCGGAAACTTTGGTTTGTTCTTTTTTCTGTTTTATTCTAGCTTTGACGCGGCTTGAATCACCTTTTCGTATACCAGATACCTCAAGCCTAACTTTATTTTCAAATAATTGCCCTTCATCTGTATCCAAAGTACCTAACCAATAATCAAATCCTGTGCCTTTTCTAGAGCGTTCAATTACCGTTAAATTAGTTAATTCTCTTATAATTAGATTAGAAGATTACGAAGAATACGGTTATCACGAACAATACCTTTGCCGATTTACGAGGGTGAATTGATGCTCAAACTCTCATTTCTACGAAACTGGGCAAAAATAATCAGTCCTAAAAATTCCTTCCAGGTTTCTCGCAAGGCTTTTTTAGCAAATTTAACGTAGGATAAAGAGTTTGGGAGTCTAAACTATCTTGTCAGCTAAACGCTTATGTACGAGTGATTTTGCCAGTTTTACCAAAATTTTTGTAGGCTCTTTTTTTTGGTAAAGGTATTGTTAAAGTAACAAAATTTATAGGAATTTTCTTTCGTAGTACTTCTAAAAACTTTTGGCGTTTTTCAAGAGGGAATTTATTAGTATAAACTTTGTATTTTTGAGGTACTTGTCCCGTTTTTGCAATACTTTTTAAATCGGTAACGGAGATTGATTCTTCCAAAAGACCATAACGCAAGACAACATTTTCTGCTGCTGTTACAGATGTATTCGTGTTGAATAAATATGTAATAATTAATGTGCAGAATAAACCGATATTTTTGGTTGTGTTTGTCCAGTTATGTTTCATGATTGTACCCTAAACCCGGATTGAATATGATTGAGGAATTTAATTACCTCTTGGTACTCCTCAGTTTCAGTTTTTTCTTGCTGCTGATAGAGAGTTGCAGCTTTCTTAAAATCTTCTATATTTTTCTGCTTATTATTCAACTCAGCATAGCACTTGCCCCGATGGTAGTAAGCACCAGCATGATCGGGATTAAACTGAATGACTAGATCCAAAATTGCGATCGCTGCTGAAAAATACTTATCTTCTGCCGCTTGAAAATTTTCTTCTTCAATTCTTTTTATTGCCTGCTCATATAATTTTTGGGCACCTTTTTCTGATTCCCAGACATAATTTTGGCAAGTTTGACAGGCTTGTTTTTGTTCTTCGGTTTCCGGGTTTTTGAAGACGGGGTGATGGTGTAACCTGTTGCATCCTATATGGAGTAAGTCAACCAAAGAAGGTTCATCTTGATTTTCATCTTCTTGGAATGCCTCATAGAGAAGATGTCCTTCCATATCCCAAAATTTTATTGTTCCATCCCAACTACTACTGACTATAAACTGTCCATTGGGACTAACTGCAAGTGATGTAACCCCATATTTATGACCAACAATAGGATCCTTGATAAGATTACCTTCCAAGTCCCATATACGAATTGTCTTATCTTGAGAACCGCTTACGATATATTGTCCATCAGGGAAGAAGGCAACCGAAGTGACTTCATCTGCATGACCTTGCATTGGCTCACCGGCAGATTTAAGTTCTTTACCTTTCCTCATCCACAACCTGACCATTCTATCTTTTGAACTGCTAGCCAGATATTTTCCATCTGGGCTAAAATCAATTGAAGTAACTTCATCTTCATGACCGCGCAATGGCTGTCCTAATGGCTGGAGTCCCCACCGCTTTCTAGACCAAAGTTGTAAAGTTTTGTCCCCAGAGCTAGTGGTAATATACTTGCCATCTGGGGAGGGGGCAACTGAAGTTACCGCACTTTCATGTAGTTGGAAGTCAAAAATTAATATGCCTCGCAACCATCCTAGCTTTTGAACTCCGAAATACAACTTTCTATCTTGTGAACCACTGACTAAATAGTTCCCATCTGGGCTAAAGGCGACTGAAGTCATAATCCCTTGGCGCTTAGGATTAGAGGGTGTTACAGAGTAGCTCCCAATTAAGAAGAACCCGCAGAAAACCAGTAAACCTACTCCAACAAACTTATCAAATAAAGTCAGGTCGGAAATCAAGATTCTGATAAAGTTTAAGAAGATGAAAGCCAATGAGACAACAGTTGCATTAGCAATAAAAAACCAAGGAATAAGAATCAATGTGGTTGTTATGCAATTGGAAGTTTGAAATCGATTATCAAGAAATGAGGCGAGACTCTTAAACAAATTCCCCAGCAATGCTATAAAACAGCCCGTGAACCATATCAGCAAAAACTTGTCTTGAAAATGATCTCGCAATAAAAATTTATCTCCACTCCATAATCTGAAAACAAAATTTGTAGAGACTTTAATTGCTAGGATTGCAAACAATAGCCATAACAAAGATATGCCAACAGTAACTACTGACCAATGGTGCCTAGCTCGATAAAAGTAATGCAGTCGATCATAAACACGTAGAGTGAATTCTGCTAAGGAATTTAAGTGTTTATATCTCCAAAATGGTTTAGCGATTGGTCGACCATGAACATCATGTAATCGTAAAGTTCTGTCACGAGAAACACTAGCGATAAACTGACCATTAGGGCTGAAAGTTAAAGAAGTAACCGCATCATCATGTCCTCCAAATAGTTTGCCAATTGGATTACCTTGCTTATCCCAAATTTGAATTTTACCATCTTCATCACCACTAGCTACCAACTGAGAATCAGGGCTTATAGCAACTGAATTAACGGGAGCTTTTTGCTTTTTGAATATACTAATAGTGTCACTAGCAATATCCCACACTCGGATTGTTTCGTCTTCGCTGCCACTGATAATACATCGCTGGTCGGGACTAACTGCAACTGAGGTAACGGCTCCTTTGTGTCCTACAAAAGGTTGACCTAATAGATGTCCTTTTCTATCCCACAATCTTAGTGTTCCATCTTTGCTACCACTGATGATGTACTGACCATCAGGGCTAAATTTTGCTACCGTAACATCCCATTCATGACCTGTAAATGGTTGACCTATAGAATTCACTTTCTTGTCCCATAACCGTAGTGTTCCATCGGTACTGCCACTGATAATATTTCGTCCATCAGGACTAAAGTCCACCGAGGTAATAGCTGTTTTGTGACCTTTGAAGGGTTGACCGATTGGATTTCCTCGCCTGCTCCATAAACGTAGCAATCCATCTTGTCCTCCACTAACAAGAAACTGACCATCTGGGCTAAACTTAACAGAGCTAACGCCCCCACGGTGACTGAGCATCACTCTTTTCAGCTTATGAGTTTCTCTATTCCATAAACGGATTGTTCCGTCTTTACCTCCGCTAATAATGAGCTGACCATCTGGACTAAAGGAGACCGCAGTAACATCACCTTCCTTGCCCAAGAAAGCAAACCAAATAACTGGAAATATAAAAAGCATTAGAGGGCAAAATATAAAAGCAAAAATAGGAGCGCTATAGAAAATTTTTTCCAGAAAATGAGGTAATTCTACAACTGGAGCTGAAATTGAGCCTCCATCCAAAGTAAAATCCTTAAATTCAGCTTTTCCTGTAATTATTCCTATAAACAATGCTAGAAAAGGAGGTAAAAAATATAATAGGTTTAATACCATAAACAACAAAAATGACAGAAAAGGTGATGTGATTAATAAAAAGGTTTTGTAATTTCTAAAAATACGCAATTTTGAAAAGAAACCAGTATCTTGGTAAACATCTATTTGATTTACAAAAAACCTAATTGAATCAAAGAAAAGGCATAATCTATTTTGAAAGCTAATGTTTTGATGCCCATTAAAAAGCTGGCCTTTCAGGTTTTCATCAATATCCCATAGTCTTAAGGTTTTATCAGCACTGCCACTGAGAATGTGCTGACCATCTAAATCAAATGAGACTGAGGTGATTGCGCCTTCATGCCCCTCAAATGGCTTCCCAATTGATTTGCCCTCAAGATCCCATAGCTGTAATCTACCATCCATACCGCCACTAAGGATGTATTGTCCGTCTGGGCTAATAGCAATTGAGGTAACTCCACCTTCACGATCTTTCAGGATATTTTGTTCTCTGGACAATAAAACCGCTTGCCTCCCTGCATCTACAATTGAATCAAAGATGGCTTCTGGCAACTTAGTTAAATTTTGTCCCATTGTCTGAATTGCTAGTAATAAGCCTTCAAGCGGCTGCTGAGAAAGTAAACTTTCGATTTCTTCTGCTTTTTGAGGCAGTTCTAATTTTGCTTGTAGTATTTCTCGTTGTTGAAGACTTTCTTCAATGAATTTTCTTTCTCTCCGATTCAACCAACTACTTTCTTGATTTAGGATGCTTTCCAATTTATTAAGTCTTTCGCTATCAGGTAACAATAAACCTAATGGTCTATTATTTATGTGCCAATCATTAGCCAAAGAAGTTAAACGCTGTTGCAGTAATAAATTTTCCTGTTCTTGATTGATCCATTCTTGCAATTTATTCCACCCGCGTACCAAGGCATCATGGGCAGGTTCTACATAAGGTTCACCACCAGTTCCTTGCCCCCCAATGGTCAAACGAGCTTTGTCTAACCGTTGACGAATTTCCTGTACTCGCTCATTTTCTGCGTTATCTATATACTCCAACTCAGATAAAGGCACCCGTCGCCTTGCTGGCTCCCCACCTCCAATCGTCAACATCCGCAATATCACCCGCTGCATGGTCACTTGCTGGGCTTTGTCCAGTTTGTTGTATATTTCGGTAGCTCGATGTGTTAAAGAACCCGCTACTCCTCCTAAGTCCTGATAATCTGCCTCTGTTAAATTTCTATTCCCCCTGTCCGCCTCTATACATTTAATATAAAGTTCGCTTAATGTAAAAGATAGCAGGGACAATGCTCCTGGCATCTGCCCCACTTCATCAATTAGCTTGTCAACTAGATTCGGTGGCTCAAAATCCAGCATCTTTTCTAAAGCTGGTCTTTCAATAGCCTGCCGTAATTCATCAGACCTCATGGGGCGTACTGGAAAGCGAGCGTTAACCCAATCGGATTTTAGAGCTGAATCTAAGAAACGGGGTTCAAAGTCTGAGCGCAAGGTTAATATAATGTGCAACTTTTGAGAATGAGCCGCTAAAGCTTCTGCAAGAAAAGTTAAGAACTGCTCTCGCTCCTGTGGTTTGCTGATTGTAATTAGCTCTTCAAATTGGTCAATAACTAATAAAAGCGTTGCGTTTGCAGGAATTTGTCTCCAATTGGCTATCACAGCAATAAATTGCTGCGGTGCTTGTTTGAAGGTTTCACTCAGGGAATTAATTGCGTCTATTTTACTACCATTAATCTCAGTTTTTCCCACAATCACTTCTGCCAATGCGACGAAGGGAGATTCACCAGGACGAATTGTGGGTATAATATGCCATCCTTGTTCATTGTTAGTCCGTAAGTAGGGAATTAACCCTGCTTTGACTAAACTGGATTTCCCAGAACCAGAAACTCCTAAAACTACAGTTAATGGGTTTTCAAGTTGACAAACGCAGTTATATAGTTGTTTTACTAGTTCATCTCTGCCAAAAAACAATGAGGAATGTTCTTCTTCATAGCTTTTTAAACCTCGGTAAGGATTGTTTTCTTCGTTGAGTGCTGGTGCATCTTCTAACTTGTCCTGGTCAAAGCTGGGAAGTAAGAAAATATACTCTCCTTTGTCATGGTTTTTCAGTGAAAATAAACGAGGAGTTTGCCGTCTGTGATACTCTTCGGTTAGTTCTTCAACTTGATCGCGCACATAACAATAAAGTTCAGTTGCGGTGATAATACCATCACCTTCTCGTCGAGTAGTATCCGCAGCACCCCGCAATCCCTCAAACAAAGCTTCAGCAAAGGGGGAGTGTTTGTTTTCTCCTATGGTTCCTCGTTGTCCGAAACAACCGAGATAATCGATCGCCTTTTGGTCATGAGCCGCAGATGCGATCGCTTGCCATGCTTTATCTCTAATAAAGCGATCGTACCGTTGTTTGTAAACTTTTCGCGCAGGTTCGATTTCTCGATACAGGCTTGAACGAAATGCCCCAGCAAAACAGCAGTCTAGTATAACTAGCAGATGACGGCAAGGCAGTTGTGTAAGTGCATCATGCAAGTCTTGCATGGGCAGGAGAATTTTGTTAATTTCTATTTGCTTCTGGAGAAGAATATCCCCTCTGGCATCCTGGGGTACAAGATAGCCTCCCAGATTATCCGTGTTTTCCAGCCCATCTGTGGGGACTATTCCATGTCCGGCAAAATAGAATATTAAACGGTCGTTTTTTTCTATCTGTAGTGTTTTATCTGGTAGGTGCAATGTTTTTTGCCTGAAGCCTTGCAGCAGAGTATTTAACTCTTTTAGGGTAGCTTTTTCGTTTGGTAACTTCAGTACCTCATATTGATAATTTTCTTGGAGAATTTTGGCGAGTTCTTCAGCATCGGCTACGGGTGTTTCTAGCTCTGGAATGCCGTTTGAGTAGTTATCAATACCAATAATTACTGCAAAGTTGCGGTGAAAATCGTACTTGGATTTGGACATAGGATGGTTACAATTATTTCTTTGTAGCTATCAATGCCTATGATTGCTTAAGGTTTCGACTAAAATCTGATATAAATTACTCCTTATTTGATGAAAAATTAGCTAACTTTTGAGCTTTAGTTTGCAATTCTGCCAAATTTAGATTTGGATTAAGTTTTTTAGCTTGTTTAAGTTTAGCGTTCGCTTCATAAGTTTTGTTGTCCATAGCTAAAGAGAAGCCCTGATTAACTAAAAATTTAGCTTTTTCAACATTATTCCATACATGATTTTGACAAGTTACTATTGCTGATTTTGCTGAAGCAATCTGCCGAACAAAAATAGGATGATCGATTAATCTGTTGCAAGCTGTACTTAACCAACTTGACCAATTACCTGCTCTCCATAACTGTAACGTTCCATCATAACTGCCAGTAACAATAGTTTCTTCATCTTGGCTGAACGCAACAGTGGAAAATATTGCTCCTTGAATACTCTCTCCCAGTTGATTGCCTTGACTATCCCATAAGCGCATTTGACCATCGGCACTTGTACTAACTATATATGAAGCATTCTTACTAATATTAATTGATGTAATACTTGCTTGATGATACAAAGGTTGACTTATTCTTTCTCCTTTTATATTCCACAATATGACTGTTCCATCACTGTATCCAGTAACAATAGTTTGACCATCATCACTGATGTCAAATGCCGTAATAATGCCTTCATGAGGAGTAAAAGATGGGATAATTGAATCACCTTTTCTATTCCAAATATTTATGATGTTATTGAAGCTAGCACTAGCAATAGTTTGACCATCTTTACTAATTTTTACTAATAAATTCCCGTATGATTCTTTATGTCCTTTGAGAGGTGGAATGATAAGATTACCCTTTTCATCCCACAATTTTACAGTTCCATCAAGACTTCCACTAACTATAGTTTTTCCATAATAATCGATAGCAACCGAGGTAATACTTTCATTCTGAACTAATGGTTCAATCAAAGATTTACCTTTTTTATTCCATAGCCTAATGGTCTTATCTCGACTGCCACTCACAATAACTTGTTCATTTCCACTTAAAGCCACAGATGTGACCCAATATCTATGACCTTCAAAAGGAGGAGCAATAAGATTTCCTGTTCTATTCCACAGTTTTACTTTATTGTCACGACCTCCACTAACTATAGTTTGTCCATCATTACTTATATCTACAGAATTAACACCAATGGAATTATTGTCACCTTCATTATGAGCTACGAAAGGTGAAGATATAAAGTCATGTTGATTATCCCAAAGTCTTATTGTAGTATCACTGCTACCACTAGCAATAATTTCTCTCTGATGGTCAATGTCAAGTGAGTTTATATAATGTTGATGGCCTCTAAATAAAGGAATAATTAAATTCCCCTTCAAATCTCGTAAACGAATAAGTTGATCGTAACCACCACTAACCAAAATTTGCTTTTTAGTATCAATAGCAATGGAACGAGTAGAAACTATATCTTCCTCAATAGCATTAGTAATAAGTTCACCTTTTCTATTCCAAAGAAATATTTTTCCCGTATCTCCACTACTTCCTATTATTTTGCCATCATCACTGATAATTACTGACCAAACTGAAGCTTTATGTTGTTCAAAGGGAGAAGAAATAGGTTTTCCGCCTCGATCCCATAAATGTACTTTTCCATCGAAGGTTCCACTAACAATAGTATTTTTATCTTTGCTTATAGCAACTGAAGTAACTGCTGATTCATGTTCAAAAGGATTGGCAACAAGTTTACCTTGCCTATTCCAGAGCTTTAATTTATTATCCCAGCCTCCACTTACAATAAGTTGTCCATCATTACTTATTACAATTGAGCTAACCATACTATCATGATAAAAAGGAGGACTTATAAGTTTACCTGTTCTATTTTGTAAGATTATTTCACCATCTCGACTTCCACTAACTATAGTTTGTCCATCCTCACTTATATCAATTGAATTTATAGGTGCTTTGTGATTTTCAAAAGGCAAACTAATAGGATATCCTTGTTGATCCCATATGCGTAATGTACGATCGACACTTCCACTAACAATTATATTTTCATTTTGACTGATAACTATTGAAGTTACAGCCATTTGATGTCCTCTTAAAACATTACGTTCTTTAGATATTTGTATTGCACTTAATAAACTAGATTGAACGGAACCAAGAATTTCTTCTGGTAATTCCTCCAGATTTTGTCCTATCGCCTCAATTGCAACAACTAAACCATTAATGGGCTGTACTGGCAGTAAATTCAAAACCCTAGCTGATTTTTCGCGTAATTCAGCATTAATTCGTCTATGTTCAGAACGCTGCCATTGCCACCAAGCAGTAAAAGCCAAACCGCTTAAGCCCAAGATAACTGCGATCGCAATACCCCAATTCCGGCGAGTATTAAAGCTTTTTCGTCCGACGCTGCGCCGCACAAACTCAGCTTCTACTTTATTAAGCCAGTTGTCATTGGAATTAAGTACCTTTTTCAGCAAATCAAGACGTGGGTTAGCATTCCAAAGAAAACGAACCTTTTGCTCGTGTTTCCACTCCACTGCCGCCGGAGTCAACCGCCGTTGTAGAATTAAATTTTCTTCCTCTTCTTTTTTCCACTCCAGTAACTTATCCCACCCCAACACCAAAGCATCATGTGCAGGTTCCACATAAGATTTACCTTGAGAATTAGAACCTTCCACAATTAAACGAGCATCAGAAAATCGTTGAATAACTGTTTGCACCCGCTTATTTTCTTCCTTGCCAGGATATACTAGTTCCGATTTAGGAACCTGTCGCCGTGCCAATTCCACACCCTGCAATGAAATCATCCGCAGCATTACCCGACGCACCGTATCTTTATAAGCAGAATCTTCTGCAAATAATTTCTCATACTCCTGGTTAGCACGTTTGGTTAAAGAACCAACTACTCTTCCTAACTTTTCGTAATCTTCTTGAGTTAAAGCGCGGTTATCCCTCCGCTGCTCTAAATATTTTAGGTACAATTCACTAAGGGTGAAAGAAAGCAAAGGTAAAGCACCAGGCATTTGTACAACTTCGTTAATCAAATCGTCCACCAAACTGGGAGGTTCAAAATATACGACTTTTTCCAATGCTGGTTTCTCAATCACTTCCCGGAATTCATTTTGGCTCATTGGTGGCACAACAAACCGAGTATCATCATTCCACAAATCTTCAAGTATAGAAGTTTGAAACTGTGCTTCAAAGTCTAGTCGCAAAGTAATAACTACATGGATGTTGTTGTGATATTTAGCAAGTGAATTTTTAATCAGTTGCTGAAATTGCTCTCGTTCTTTGTCACTTTTACACAAAGTTATCAATTCTTCAAACTGATCGATAACCACCAAGAGCTTTGCTTGAGGATTATTATTAAACCAATTTGCAAGGCTTTCTTCGGCTAGGGTGAGTAAACGAGAAGGTGTCGCTGAGGAAGTGGGGATTAAAGGTTGCTTAACCGATTCTAGTACGTTATTCAATGACTGGAAAGGAGACTCCCCTGGTCGAAAAGGGGGCAGAATAGACCAAGTTTTATCTTTCCTGAATTGAGGAATAAGTCCAGCTTTCACCACACTAGATTTACCCGTTCCTGAAGCACCCAAAACTAATGTTAATTTCTGCTTATTAGCAACTACTTTCTGGTAAAGCTTTTCAATCTGTTCTGCTCTACCAAAGAACAAATTACTATCTTTTTCATCATAGGATTGTAATCCTTTATAGGGATTATTTTTTACGTTTAATGGTGGTGCATCTTCCAACTTATCCCGGTCAAACTCAGGGGACAAAAAGATAAATTCCCCTTTCTCATGTTTCCTAAGTGGACACAAACTAGGAGTTTGTCGCTGGTAGTGCTTTTCCGTGAAGATTTCAACGCGATCGCGCAAATATGAGTAAAGCTCAGTTGCGGTGATAATACCATCTTGATTTAAATCTGCACCTTTCCCTAGTAAAGCATCAAACAAAGCTTTGGCAAAGGGAGAATGAACTTCGTTACCTTCTGTTACTGTTCCCCGCAAACCCAAGGAATCCAAGGCTTTTTGGTCATCAGCAGCAGAAGTAATTACTTGCCAAGCGCGATCGCTGATAAAACGGTCGTAGCGTTCCTTATATACTTTAACTCTAGGCTCAATTTCTCGTTTCAGGCTTGCCCAACGAAAGGCTCCTGCAAAACAGCAATCGAGAATTGCTAACATATGTCTACAATCAAGTGCGTTCAAGGCATCATGTAATTCCTGCATCGGCAAGTATGTAGTGCTATCCCCTGATATGGCATCTTGAGGAATGAGATAACCCACTGGTCCGTCTTGATTTTCCAAAGCATCTAAAGCAATTCCATGTCCAGCAAAATAGAACAGGAGGCGATCATCTTCAGTGACTCTAACTTTTTCGTCGTCAAGGGTTATTTGTCCTTGTTTGAAGTCTGTAATTAATTGGTTTAGCTGGCTGAGACTAGCACGTTGATTCAAAAATAATTGGACTTCATACCTATTTTGTGATCTATATTGCGGTTTCAGATTCTCATGTTGCTTTTGAATAATTTCAGCTAACTTGAGAGCATCTGGAACTGCGGTTTTTAACTTTGGAATTTTATTTTGATAATTATTAATACCAATAATAACAGCGAAATTACGGTGAAAATTATATTTGGACATTGATGTAACTCCTCAAGCCATAAAGCAAAGATGAGCAAGGCAAAAGTCAGACATGAAAACGCCTTTTAAAAGTAATAAATCCCTTCGGACAAAATTGATTCGTCAGTGGATATCCGACATAAATTTATAGATTGGCGCAATAATCAAGTCTTACTGAGTAGGATGTTGAGACTTTTAATTAAATTCCCTACCCCATATTCAAGATTACATTTATTTAGAAATGCTATTTTAAGCTAAAAATAACTTAGAGTATACCGCTCTTTAGTTCAAAAATAATCATCTGCTAAAGCTTTAGGAATGATAACAATAAAATAGGCGATCGCTTAGGGTTCGGATCCGTCACTTGATGATGTATTAAATAGACAATTAATCTTTTAGAACGTAAGAGCGCTGTTGATATGTTACTAAAGAAACTTATTGGATACAACGGCAGCAAATGAAATTTCATCATGCCCAAACGTATACTCACTAAATGTTGCAAATGTCATGCTATCGGCACAGCAAGTTAAGGAAATACACGATTCTGTAGGTGAAAACTGCTGGAATTTAAAGGTTTGTTATAACCACCGCTCTCATACTCGACATCGCGATCGCCATAACTAAGCCCGAAATCTCAAACACGCTGTTTGGTTGAAAATATTTCTATTGATGCTAAGTTAAATAATGTATCTTTATTGCCTTAATATTAAGTTTTTCATTGTTTATACGGATATAGGCAAGATATAATCATTTCTATTATTTGTTTTATTTTCCTCCAAAATTATAGCAAAGGAGCTAAATTATGCCAGATTTTGACCGCAGTTTGGCACTTGTGATTGGAATTAATAATTATACCAATGGAATTCCCTCGCTACAGAATGCAGTCAACGATGCTGTTGGGCTGCTAGAACTGTTGCGGTCAAAATATAGATATCAAGTGTGGGAATATTTGGATGAAACAGCAACTCAGCAGAACTTATATCAGTTGCTAGAGGTAACTCTCCCAGAAAAAGTTACCAAAAATGACAGGTTACTATTTTACTTTGCTGGTCATGGAATTGCTCTAAATGGTGATGAAGGTCCCGAAGGTTATTTGATACCTCAAGATGCCAAATTGGGAGACGTGCAAACTTACCTACCAATGACCCACTTAGAAGAATGCTTGAGTAAATTGCCTTGTCGTCATTTTCTGGGTATCCTCGACTGCTGCTTTGCTGGAGCATTTCGTTGGTCAAGTAATAAACGAGAGATTTTAGCTACAAAAACAGTCTATAAAGAACGTTACGAGCGCTTTATCACCGACCCCGCATGGCAAGTAATTACCAGCGCTGCTGATAACGAAAAAGCTTTAGATGCATTTGCACTCAACACTGAACGAGGTTCCTATGGAAATAATTCTCCCTTTGGTGCAGCATTATTAGAAGCCTTAGAGGGAAAAGCCGATTTTTATCCTCCGGCTACTAATGGCAATTCCCCAGGAGATGGAGTAATTACTGCCACAGAATTGTACTTATATCTAAGGAATGCAGTAGAACTATTTACGCAATCTCATTGGCAACGGCAAACTCCAGGAATTTGGTCGCTGAAGAAGCACAGTAAAGGAGAGTACATTTTTTTACCCCCAGGACACGTACTCAATTTACCTTTAGCACCACCTCTGGATGAATCAAAAAATCCCTATCGTGGCTTGGAGTCTTTTAACGAAGAACACAGTCCCCTATTTTTTGGCAGAAAAACATTAACAAAAGAACTGTATGAATTCGTCAACGAGCAACCTTTAACCGTAGTCTTAGGGGCTTCCGGTACTGGTAAATCCAGCTTAGTTAAGGCAGGATTGATTCCTTGTCTTAAAAAATTACAATCACAGCCAAATCATCAACAATGGTTTATCCTGGCACCTATGCGTCCTGGAGAATCACCATTTAAGGCATTAAATAATACCTTAGTTTTAAGTAAAATACCTGTAGTTGAATTGTCTAATGGCAATTACCAGCAAGCTTTAGAAAACCTTTCTGTAATCATAAATGACTGGTGTCAGCAAAATCCCAATTCAAAACTGCTGTTTGTAATTGACCAATTAGAAGAGTTGATTACCCTGTGCAGGGACGAACAAGAGCGGGAAAACTTCTTAAATTTATTGGTATTTGCAGTAGCTAATTACTCCAATATTTTGCGTATTATATTGACCATCCGCAGTGATTTTGAACCCCAATTTCAGGACGCTCATCTACAAAAATATTGGCAGCAAGCTCGTTTTATAGTGCCAGCAATGACAAGGGAAGAGTTGCGAGAAGCGATTGAAGAACCGGCATCGGCAAGGGTAATGTATTTTGAACCACCCAGTCTGGTGGAGCAGTTAATTGATGAAGTTGCTCAGATGCCAGGAGCATTACCCCTACTTTCTTTTACTTTAAGCGAACTTTATTTCAAATATTTAAGGAGTTACCGAGAGGGTTTAAGGGATAATCGGGCAATTACCCAGCAGGATTACGAAGAATTGGGAGGGGTAGTACGGAGTCTTACCCAAAGAGCAGATAGTGAATACGAGCATTTAGTCAAACAAGACAAAGCTTATGCTCAGACTATTCGTAATGTGATGTTACGCATGGTTGCTGTAGGTGGAGGTGAATTAGCTCGACGACGAGTACCTTTGTCGGAACTGGAGTATCCAAGAGGGGAAAACGAACGAGTGCAAGAGGTGATTAGCCGCTTCACAGAAGCAAGGTTGTTGGTTAGAGGAGAAGATGATTACGGAAATCCCTTTGTAGAACCTGCTCATGATGCTTTAGTACGGGGATGGCAAAAGCTGCTGACGTGGAAGCAGAATTCGGAGGAAAATTTACCACTGCAACGGCAATTGACTCCTGCAGCCGTGGAGTGGAAGAGTATAAAAAATGAGGAACAATTATCAGGTAGTAAAGCCAGAACTCGACCTATTATTAATTGGTTAGATAGCAGACTCTACACTATTGAAAACTTCTTATTCAACAAAGTTCTCGCTCGTATTGGTCAACTCTTATGGCGATCGCAAATTCATAGCATACGATTTTTATGGAATACTAATCCCTATCTTGATGTATTGGATAAGGAACTCAAGTCCGATAAGAACTGGTTAAACCGGATTGAAGCAGAGTTTGTGCAGCAAAGTATTTTACGAAAACGAAGAAATACTAGTTTGATAGTACGGATTGCGATCGCAGTTATCCTGGGTTTAAATTTGTTGACTATCAGCGCTCTGTGGCAATGGCGAATATCAGAAATAAGGCGAATAGAGCAAACTGCAATCGCAGCAAAAGGTCTATTATCAAATAATCCTTTACAAGGTATGGTGACTGCAATTAGTGCTTACGGACAAAGTGGCTCACCTTGGTTCAAGTTTGCCAATCAATCATTACCTCTATCAATAAAAGATAGTTTGTTTAGTGCTGTTGAAATTAGTCGAGAAAAAAATCTTCTAAAAGGTCATCAAGGTATAGTATTGTCAGTAGCAAT
>ERZ1740059.740-NODE-740-length-16747-cov-8.968907_pt1 | contig 16747 bp, 12 predicted proteins | sample MGYA00581744_ERZ1740059 | MGnify/ENA primary metagenome ERZ1740059 (study PRJEB43018, sample SAMN04849738) | marine metagenome | isolation source: floating plastic debris | place: Pacific Ocean | collected 2008-08-28 | study: EMG produced TPA metagenomics assembly... | reverse complement strand
GCTTGCAGAAAGGACATCTTAGTAACGGTGGGCGAGGAGACTTAAACTATACACGAAGGATTATCTCTATATGCGTGTACCAGTATTAAATTACGACGGAAAGCCATTAATGCCAACCAAGCTAAGCAGGGCTAGACGCTGGATAAAAGAAGGTAAAGCTGTCGGTAGTTGGTCAAAAATAGGCGTATTTTATGTTCAGTTAATAAAACCCGCAATTGGCACAAACACTCAAGATGTTGTCGTTGGCATCGATCCAGGAAAGATGTTTACGGGCATAGCAGTTTTATCTCAAAAAGATACATTGCTCACTGCTCATGTTGAACTACCTTTCAAAAATGTAACCAAGCGAATGATACAACGTTCAATGATGCGTAGAGGAAGAAGGGGTAGAAGAATTAACCGTAAACTCCCTTTCAATCAACGATCGCATCGACAAGCTAGGTTTGAGAATCGCAGGCAGGAAGGGATGCCGCCTAGTATAAAAGCTAATAAGAACTTAGAGCTTAGATTGTTGCGTTTGATTGTTGATTTATATCCCGTTTCTCACGTTATTTACGAAGTTGTAAAAGCTAGGGGAGATAAAGGGTTTAGTCCGGTAATGGTTGGTCAAAAACTAATTTGTAAAAAGCTTTCCCTGGCTACTAAACTTTTTAAATTTGAGACTTGTGAAGGTTATACAACATCAATAACCCGTAAACATTTAGGTCTTGAAAAAGAGAAAGGCAATAAATCTTTAAAGATACCTCAAGCTCACGCCGTAGACGGTATAGCGCTTGCTGCAACTCATTGGTTGTCTTATACAGTTATTGATAAAAATTCAATGGGATGGAAGGGTGATTTAACCTTGACTGATTCAATATTCTTGGTTGTTTCGAGACCTCCAGTTAGTCGTAGGCAGTTACATTTAATGGTTTCTAGCAAAGGAGGAAAGAGGCGCAAATATGGCGGCACTGTTACACAGCATGGATATCGCAAAGGCGATTATGTCGAAGCTACTAGAACTGATAAAATTTACCGTGGGTGGGTAAGTGGAGATACTAAAACTCAGGTATCTGTTAGTAACGCAAGCTGGAAGCGACTAGGGCAGTTTTCAGCCAAAAAAGTAAAGCTAATTCGTCGCTCTACTGGGTTAATCATCACCCGCAAAAAATACAAAGTCCACGGCGTTAGCGAAGCGTGACCGCAAGGTCATATAAATTCGCACGGGGCGTTTTTCCGTACTAGTCTAAAGACACGCTCGTTTCCAAACTACCGAGATTTTCTTATGATAAAAATTTCTTTAGCAGAGTTGACAATAGGAAAATCAGAACTCTAAATTAATCAGAACTTATTAGTTTATCTGGTAAGCTAACGGAAAATGGGCTTAAAAGAAAACATGATCTACCAGAACCGCTAAACTCTACATTAAAATTCTTAGCCCCTTCTTTAGGGAAGTCAAATTGAACAGTTTTATTTTTAGATGCTCCTGGTCCTATATAATTTCCACTATCAACATATCTCATTGGATAAGAATTTGCTTGATCGTCCCTGAGAACCATTTTTAAGTAAGGGCCAATATATATATACTGTTTTACTGAGGTTTTATTTTTAATAGCGAAAACCCAACTCATTCTATAATTGTTCTGGAAGAAAATATGATCTAACTTGATTTCTATATCTGAATTGGCACAATTTTGAGAAGTTAAATCCCTCTTTAGTTCTAGATGTATAGGTCTTGTATCTGTCTCAGGGTCTTTACCAGTACCATCAATGGTGACAGGTTCTTCTAATTTTACTATTCTCTTTCTAAGTTCTTGGTTCTCCTCTACTACTTTTTGCTTTTCCTTTACCACCTCTTGTTTCTCTTTTTTATATTTTTCTAATTCAAACTGCGTAGCTTGGACTCGCAGATACTGTGCGTACAATGTAGTTCCTGCAACCAGTAGACCTATAAACTCAGCTAGTGTACGCACCCAAAACAAACCAGAACCTTTATTACTCATTGATATTCCGAAGCTAATCTTTAATGTGATTTATCCTATGCTTGCTCTAGAACAAAATGAAGTTGATTTTGCATAGACTCTAAAGCTGTGGTTTTTTCAAAACTCATACTAATGCACTCGCAGCACTGACCATGTCTTAAATATGACATATACATAAAAGTAAACACAGATTAATGTAACGCATTCTTTACATTTCTCAACAAGTTTTCTGATTTATTTATTCCTACAGGATTTTAAATAGGAAAATTTATTTGTTGAATAATTAAATTACTGCCTTCTCGGCAGAAGATTACCTATTAAAAACTTGGTGCGTTAGATGATGTATTAAGATTATATTTTTTAACAGATGGATTGTTGTCAAAAAACACACCCTACAAAAAAATGTAAATATGTAAAATTAATTGTTATATTCCATCTTCGCGACAAAAAAAACGATAGAGAATCTAAATTCCCTACCGTTTTATAATTCTCAAAATTCTAGATAATAACTACCTAAAATTTAATTATCAATTATCCTTCAACAGCTTGCGGTAAAATATCATCTTGGCCGGTTTCTTCCGTCTTTTCCGCCTTGACAAGAATATTTCCACCTTCATCCACATCAACAACGGCTGTATCACCTTCACCAATGCGTCCAGAAAGAATCTCTTCAGCAAGACTATCTTCCAGCAAGCGCATAATTGCCCTACGTAAAGGTCTTGCACCGTAACTAGGATTATAACCTTCTTGTAACAAACGCTCCTTGAAGCGATCGCTCACTTCTAATTTGATACCTTTTTCAGTGAGTCGTCCGAATACTTCCTTGAGCATGATATCGGCAATTAGCATTACCTCTTGCCTGTTCAACTGACGGAAGACGATAATTTCATCCAGACGGTTGAGGAATTCAGGACGGAAGTACTGCTTAAGTTCTTCGTTAACCAAAGATTTAATCCGGTTGTATTGAGATTCACCAGCATCTTCAGCAAACTCGAAACCAATTCCGCCGCCACCTTTTTCAATTACCTTAGAACCGATATTAGAAGTTAATATCAGTAAAGTATTTTTGAAATCTACAGTACGTCCCTTTGCATCAGTTAATCTACCGTCTTCAAGAATTTGAAGCAGCATATTGAATACATCGGGATGCGCTTTCTCGATTTCATCGAAAAGCACTACTGTATAAGGTCTGCGTCTTACAGCTTCTGTCAATTGACCGCCTTCGTTGTATCCGACATAACCGGGAGGCGAACCAATCAGCTTGCTGACAGTGTGACGCTCCATGAATTCGGACATATCGAGACGAATCATTGCCTCTTCCGAACCGAAGAAGTAAGATGCCAATGACTTAGCTAATTCAGTTTTACCTACACCAGTAGGACCAGAGAAGACAAAACTAGCAATCGGTCGGTTGGGATTTTTCAAACCAACACGAGCGCGACGAATTGCTCTTGACACCGCTTTTACAGCGTCTTCTTGACCAATTAAACGCTGGTGTAAGGTGTCTTCCATATGCAGCAATTTCTCGGATTCGGACTCGGTGAGTTTATTCACCGGAACGCCAGTCCAAGAAGCTACAATGTGAGCAATATCTTCCTCAGTAACTACAGGTTCTTCACCATCAGTTCGAGTTGCACCAGCCTTACTTTGAGCAATAGCGCGAATTTCTGCTTTGATCTCCATTTCGCGATCGCGCAGTTCGCCAGCTTTGTCAAAGTCTTGGGAACGGACTGCATCATCTTTCTCTTTAAGAAGTTTGCGCAGTTCCTTGTCTAACTCCTTAGCTGCGGGAGGCAGTTGGGAGTTAATCAAACGTACCCGGCTTCCAGCTTCATCAATTAAATCAATTGCTTTATCTGGTAAGTAACGGTCGCTAATATAACGGTCAGATAACTTAGCCGCTGCTAGCACCGCTTCATCAGAAATTTTCAATTTATGATGTTGTTCGTAACGGTCGCGTAAACCGCGTAAAATTTCAATAGTTTCATCTACTGAAGGTTCACCCACCATAACTGGTTGGAAACGACGCTCAAGGGCTGCATCTCGTTCGATGTGCTTGCGGTATTCATCTAGCGTTGTTGCGCCGATACACTGCAATTCACCACGAGCTAAAGCTGGCTTGAGAATGTTGGCTGCATCAATTGCGCCTTCCGCCGCACCAGCACCAATTAAGGTGTGTACTTCATCAATTACTAAAATTACATTTCCCGCCTGACGGATTTCATCCATAATTTTTTTCAGGCGTTCTTCAAATTCACCCCGATATTTTGTTCCTGCAACAAGCAAGCCAATATCAAGAGTTACTACACGTTTTTCTTCTAAGATGTCAGGTACATCTTTGTTTCCAATACGCTGAGCTAATCCTTCAGCAATAGCTGTTTTACCAACACCCGGTTCCCCAATTAATACGGGGTTGTTTTTGGTTCTACGACCCAAAATTTGGATTACTCGCTCAATTTCCTTGGCACGTCCGACCACGGGATCGAGCTTGCCATCCAATGCCATTTGGGTCAAATTGGAGCCAAACTCATCCAGAGTAGGAGTTTTATTGCGTCCAGATTGACCAGTAGAAGTAACTTCAGCGGTTTCACCAAGCATACGGATCACTTGGGTTCTAACCTTAGATAGGTCCACGCCAAGATTTTCCAGTACTCTCGCTGCTACGCCTTCACCCTCGCGGATTAAGCCCAACAGTAGATGCTCGGTACCAATATAGTTGTGACCTAATTGGCGAGCTTCTTCCAAAGATAGTTCCAGAACTCGCTTTGCCCGTGGCGTAAACGGAATTTCCACGGCTACAAAACCCGAGCCTCGACCTATAATTTTTTCGACTTCGATTCTGGCATCCTTAAGGTTAACGCCCATAGATTTGAGCACCTTAGCCGCCACGCCAGTACCCTCGCCAATCAGACCTAAGAGGATCTGTTCGGTACCAACAAAATTATGCCCAAGACGGCGAGCCTCTTCTTGAGCAAGCATTATTACTTTGATGGCTTTTTCTGTGAAGCGTTCAAACATAAGGCATTATTCCCATCGCCTGCGTCGTGCCGGTACGCTGATTTTAGCACAGGGAAATCCAATGGGTATGTGTAGAAACTTGTTACACACCCAAATGCTTGAAACCCACTTGATAGGTTAGAGTTACATGCGGATTTATTACTTTTTTGTAGTCAGTATACTGAGGAGGTAAATTAAGTGCGCTATTTAACTTGACTACAATCGATCACACTCAATTTTGAGCAATTTGCAGAGTCCTTCGCCAAATATCACTATTATCAAATTAATTTATTTTCGTCAAGACGATTTTTAACTTTATAAAAATGATTTATTATTAAACTAAATTCAATTAAATTTACTCTAATTTATTACCTATAACAATTGCTTGACATATATTGAGTCAAATTATACAAAAATGTTGACATTAGTAGTGGAATAGATAATGTGTAATAGGCAAATAGTGACAAAAATAAACTAATAACTCCATCTTCTCTTAACCCTTAAATTCCAACCATCTGCCAACAAGATTTACTTAAACCTTCGCAAACAAAGTTATACCAGTTGGCTTTGATTTCGATAAATTCTGGCTGATGTATCCCGGACAACCAAAGAATTAAAGCGTCTTCACCATTATCTTGGTAATAACGCCGCCGTCTCCCTGCGATCTTAAAACCAAATTTTTCGTATAAAGATATTGCCGCTTGATTGGAAACCCGTACCTCTAGAGTTGCTCGTTCTAAGCCGCGATCGCGAGCAGTATTGATGAGAGAGTAAAGTAAGGCTGCACCCATTCCTTGGCGATGATATTGAGGATTTACTGCCAAAATTGTAATATGGGCTTCCTCTAAAATTGACCAAAAACAACCCATTCCCAAGAGTTTTTCGCCGGTTTTGGGGGCAAATATGCCCTGGATATGGCAGTTTGGACTATCCATTTCTCTTTCGTAAGCAATTTTAGACCATAACCCCCCAAAACAAACTTCATCTAATTCAAGAATTGCGGATAAATGCGTTTTTGATAAAGATTGAATTTTTAGCTCAAATAGATTCACATTTATTGGTTATGTTGCGTAGCCTTTGTAAACTGGGAAGCGGGAGATAAATGTCGCCCTGCTAACAAACAAAGACAATTTATATCGTTATGGTATCGACTCATCCTACTGGAGTTCAAGTCAATGGTAGTAATTATATACTATCTAATGACGACGGAAAAGAAAGTGTTTCGCCCAATCAATGTCTTCTACCTTTGAGTGCTAAGGTTAACGATCGTGAAAATTTAGAAATAGGGGGTTGCGATGTAACTACCCTAGTAAAGCAGTTTGGTTCTCCACTATATATTTTGGATGAAGAAAGCTTGCGGACAGCTTGTCGTCAGTACCGCAATAGTTTTAAGCAATACTATAAAGGCGAATCCCAAGTATTGTATGCTTCTAAAGCATGGAATTGCCTGGCTGTTTGCGCGATTGTTGCATCCGAAGGTTTAGGAATAGATGTAGCTTCTGGTGGGGAATTATATACAGCCCTTACCGCTGGCGCTGATGCCAATAAAATTTATCTCCATAGCAATAATAAATCTCGTGAAGAGTTGGTTTTTGCCATCGAATCCGGTTGTACTATCGTCGTAGATAACTGGTATGAGTTGAATACTTTGGTAGAACTTGGTACTCAAAATGGTTCTTCAAGCTATGGGCCATACCGGATCATGTTGCGTCTGACTCCCGGTATTGATTGTCATACCCATGATTACATCCGCACGGGACAGTTGGATAGTAAATTTGGTTTCGATCCCAATGCTCTTGATGATGTATTTGCTTTTGTCAGCAAAAAACAATCTGTTCTTAATTGCGTTGGTTTGCACGCTCATATTGGTTCGCAAATCTTTGAGCGCCAACCCCATGAAGATTTAGCTGCTCTAATGATAGAGTGGTTGAAGGGAGCAGCAACTTATGGTATTAAGATTAGCGAATTAAATGTTGGTGGCGGTTTGGGAATAAGATATGTAGAATCAGATGACCCCCCGACCATAGAAGAGTGGGTAAAACCGATTTGCGAGGTAATTGAAGGAGCCTGCCTGTTGGCGAATCTTCCCTTACCAAGATTGTTATGCGAACCGGGACGTTCTTTAATCGGTACCACCTGCGTTACAGCATATAATATTGGTGCATCGAAAGAAATTCCCGGAATACGTAAATATGTTTCTGTAGATGGTGGAATGTCAGATAATCCGCGTCCAATTACTTACCAGTCGATCTATCGAGCTGTGGTAGCGAATAAAATGTCCGCGCCATTTACCGAAAAAGTCACAATTGCTGGTAAACATTGTGAATCGGGAGATATTCTAATTAAAGATGCTCAACTTCCAACTACAGAACCGGGAGATATTCTCGTGGTAATGGGAACGGGTGCATATAATTACAGTATGTCATCCAATTACAACCGTTTGCCTCGACCGGCAGCAGTTTTAGTTGTTGATGGCGAAGCAAGTTTAATATTGCAACGCGAATCATATCAAGACTTGATTCGTCAAGATTGCTTACCAGAACGACTCAAAAGAAACGAACAATAGAATATGATGGCGGTATTGCCAGAGCCCGAAGCATAAAGGCTGACAAAAAATCAATTATTTTATGCTTCGTAGTTCATGTTACCCTTTGGAAAGATCCTCTCTGGGCTACTTCTACATTAATTATAAGGAGTCATGAGGCTCCGCCAGTCTCAGACTTCAGGCGAGAGATGTTAAGCGAAGAAAGACGTTTACGTCTCATCAAGTTCTTTACTTTTCGTTTCCTCTTTTATGCTGTTGTTGCTAGTATCAAATGATATTTGATTGGGTCGAGTCAATGAAGATTTTCGGGTTCAAGCTTAAGGTAAAAGAACAGCAATTACGCTGTATCGAAGAAGTTATGAGGACAAGTCAATTCGTCCGAAATAAGTGCCTTAGAAACTGGATGGACAATAAGAAGGTTAATAAATACGACCATTACAAATATACAGCGGTGCTTACTGCTAAATATCCATTTGCTAACGAACTCAATTCAATGGCTCATCCATCTCTAGCTGAAGCTGCTTGGAGTGCAATTAGTAGGTTTTATGTGAAGTCTGCCTCCGGGGAGGATTCTATCCGGCAGACTTTGTATATCCTCCCCGGAGGTGAGACTTTGCGATAACTCTGAAAAAAAATATACCTGTTGGAGCCGGATTTCCAAGAACCTATGACTTGTGTTAGTACAGAATTGAGCAGATTAAGCGCATCTGTCTGGTACTTCGTACTGACGGGCACCCATAGGAACCTTTTTGGAAGCAAAAAATTCCTATGGGAATCTTTGACGGATATCATGCACAATTTGTGGTTGCTGTAAATATAAAAGTTGAAAGCGAACTAACTTGATAGATTCAAGTATTTAATTGCTGATAAAAACAGCAATGTAGAATATTCTCCAAAGTTTTAGCGCGAATCTGAAAGACAGTTAAACCATGTTAATCGTAAGAAATCCAATAAGTACGTTAAAACTAGAGACCAAAGTCACACAGCATCCACTTGACGGGTACCCATGACTAGAAAGCCGGTATGTTCCAAAACACTTAAGAGTAAGTAGGCAAGGAAAGTTTATTGCATCTTGCTGAGTAATTTCATCATCTAATGAGACCGGTTTGGTAGCTTACATTGACTCTAAACGTCTTCTGTGAAAGGTAGCATGGGTATGTAACCGACATCTAGCGTTGGTAAATCAGCTATGCTCACAGATCGAACTTCCTTCTTACGGTGAGTAGTTTGGTTTAAAATACGGCAAGATAACGGTTACTGTTCCGACTCAAAACACAAGTCAGAATTACTCAAATTGTGGCCCGGAGGTGCAAAGAAGCCTATCAACTGGGACTCGTATTTATCCTCACTGTGGATTTATCGAAGATAGGGACTTCAAAGCCCATGTAAATATCCTGAAAAACTGACTTCTTATGGTCTATCCCTACTGTCTAACGGCTAGTCAGTTAACCAAGAATCTGTTGCCTTATAAGCGGCAGAATGTGAAATCCTTCAAACAAAGCGCGTAATCCAGATGTCATGGGGAATTTATGGAAACAATGGCTGGCAAACCTGGGATGGTCGCAGTCTTTGTTAAAGACTCTGGATATCATGTTAGTGCTGGGGCTAACTTATATGATGCTAGTAATTATCAGCGAACGCCGTACGCTATGGATGGTGCGGGGATTTATAATGTTGATGCTAGCTTCAGCTCTAAGTGGTTTTTTGCAGTTCCAATTGTTAAATTTTGTCTTGCAAAGCTTGGTATATGGTTGTGCTGTAGCAATGGCGATCGCTCTTCAGTCGGAGTTTCGCCGCTTTTTAGAACAATTAGGGCGTGGTGAATTTCGGCAGTTGTTCCAAACTTCGAATTTGGCGGTGCCGAAATCCTATAGTGTAATCGATGAAATTGTTGATGCAGTTAAAGAACTCTCAAAAAACCGAATTGGGGCTTTACTAATTATAGAAACCACTGGTCCAATTGACGAACGGGATTTTTCCGTACCGGGAGTAAAGCTGAATGCTGAAGTTTCCAAGGAACTGCTGCAAACAATTTTTCAGCCAAAAACTCTTTTGCATGATGGTGCAACACTTATACGTGGTTCTCGGATTGTATCATCGGGTATAATTTTACCGCTTTCGGGGCGCACTGCCTCCCGCCAGTTGGGAACGCGCCACCGAGCGGCGATGGGAATTACTGAGCGTGTCGAAAATTGCATTTGTGTCGTTGTATCAGAAGAAACAGGTTCTATTTCTTTAGCAGAAAGAGGAACTCTAAATAGACCATTAACAATCACGAAGCTGAGAGATTCTTTGGAGGCTCGATTTTCTCCTAGTGTGGATCGTGAAGCTGTAGCCCCCCATTTACTGAGTTGGGGTCGTCGGATTCGTGGTAAATCTTTAGCATTCATTTCACGTTTACTCCGTTTACCATCGACCGCTTCTCGGGATAAAAAATGACAGCGCAATCAACAAAATTAGAGTATTTGCCAAGGGATTAAAAAAAACTACTGCCCAAGCACATTGCGATAACGGGGCATCATGTTGGGGTTTGCCTCGAATTATGGGGTACAAGCGGAAAGTGGATATTCTTAAAGATTTGGTCTATTCTTGTAAAGATTGGCGGATAAAATGATACATACTTTGTTGTCAGCAGCACGATCGCAGCGAATTCAAGAAGGCGTTATCTACCTATCAGCAAAGAGAACGGTGGTTTGAGAAAGTTTAAAAATATTTAGGAGACAGGAGTGATGAGTCAGGAGTAATTAAAGATATGCATATCAAAGTTTAAAAGTCTATATTCTTAATAACTCTTAATTCTTAACTTCTTCCCCTTGTCTCCCTATCCTCTCCTAAGGTCCAGAAAAGATTGCCTCTTCTATATCTTGGCGACTGAGAGAATATTTAAACGAGCGTTGGATATCTTCTCCATTTTCTGCTGCATTTAGATATCGTACGGTAACTTCTTCAATATCAAGACAGATTTCAGCTTCCCAAGCGGGTTGCCGTACGCGCCACAAATGCAAGTATTTTTGATCTTGCTGACAGCCTTGATTTTCTAGCCATTGCTCAATTTGAGGAAGTGGATGATTGTATAGTGGAGTTTCTGAATTTAGAAGATACATAGATTTTGGATTTTGGATTAAGGATTAATATTCCAATCTTTTAGTTATGAATTTTATTTACAATATTTGAATGATTTGAGTTAACTATTTTTTGTTGCACTATAATTTCTGGCTGTTCTATGTTTGTTTGAAAAGCAGCATCACCTCTGGTTAAACCTACAGCGATTACTAGCAGCAAACATCCGATAAAAGTTAAACCTAGAATAAATAAAGCAAAAATTTCACCCGGCGAGAGAGGTCGGTCAGATGCATCCAGATAAGCCGATCTAGATAAATGACGAGCTTGATTTACCGGACGGTTTAAGTCGTCGGGTGGTTGAATCACTCCAAAGCGTGAATAGCCAATTTTCAGGTCGTAAGTTAAGCGTTTTTGTGGATTGCTAAGGATACCGTAAGCTTCGTTAAGTTTTTGAAATTTAACAGTAGCAATTTCAGTAGGTAAATCTGTAGTATCGGGATGATACCGTTTGCTTAGCTCTCGATAAGCACGACGGATTTCGATTACTGAAGCTGCCCGATGGAGACCTAGCAAGGAGTAGTAGGTCGGATCTTGGCGGCTTGGTGTTGCCCCATTTTGATTCACGGCTGTGTTCATCACCTTGCAAACAGTTTTTCCTCATATTTTAAAACTATCTCTTTGTTGCAAGGTATAGAAATCTTAAATATATAAATATTTGTGAAGCAGAAGTTTCGATTCCGAATGAATTATTTCAGTAAATCGGCACGAGGTTTAAAAGTTTCTATTTGCTGTAATTTTTCGTAAAGTTCGCGTTCAGAGGGGCTAATATTTTTAGGGGTAATTATTTGAATTTCTACGAGTTGGTTCCCACGTTTACCCTTTTCATCAGGATAGCCTTTACCTTCTAGGCGCAATCGTTGACCAGAGCGAACTCCCCGAGGAATTGTCATTTTTACCAATCCATCTAAGGTGGGTGCCTCTACTTGTCCTCCTAAAACTGCTTCGCAGGGAGTAATTGGTACTCTTGTTTCGATATCATTGCCTTCAAGTTTAAAAATAGGATGGGGTTGTACGGTAATTTTCAGGTATAAGTCACCACCGCTAATGCCCTGGTTTCGCAATCGGATAGTTTGTCCTGTAACCATAGCTGGGGGCATATTAACTTCTAAAGATCGTCCATCTTCGAGACGAATTCTTTCTAATCCACCTTGGTAGGCTTTTTCTAGGGGTAAGGTTAGTCTTGCTTCTATATCCCGGCGATTGGGACGTGAATTTGGGGTATAAGATACTTTTGTTCTGGGAGTACGAAATGGATCGGTTTTTGAAGTATTAGTGGAACTACTTGATGTACTACTTTTATTTTTGACTCCAAAAACTTGGTCGATAAAGGTATCAAAATTATCGTATTTTGCAGGGTTTACATCCTCAGAATTGCGATCGTTTCCGCTCGAGTTCCAGCCCCGACGTGAAGAAGACTGTTTTGAGCTACCAAAGCCATTTTGCTTCCAGAAACGACTAAATTGGTCATACTGTGCCCTTTTACCTGAGTCGCTTAAGACTTCGTAAGCTTCATTTACATCTTTAAATTTTTCTTCTGCAGCTTTATTTCCAGGATTTAAGTCTGGGTGATATTGTCGCGCTAATCGCCGATAACTTTTTTTAATTTCTTCATTTGTGGCATCTTTAGATACTCCTAAAATCTCGTAGTAATCGCGAAAATTCTGCAAGTTTTGCATGGTAAGTTGTTTAACTTTCGATATAATATTTTATTTCTCTTAATGATTTAGGTTTGGGTTTATAATTTAATTTTGAGAAGAAAGTGCCTTTATATTTATAGTTTCTGTCTTGAGTTTGGTGTTAATTATGAGGAAAAATTTGGTACGAAGGAAACCTTGTACTTCTACTTTTTATTCTCGTGCAATATTTAAATCCGCAGAGTTAATTAAATACATTTAATCAAATAGGATTATTTACGCTCAGTATATTGTGAAAGAATGAAGGGTGGGGTTTCCCCCTGAAGTTTACATTTACATTAGCTCGTGAAAAGCTAATTTAAATGGTTTTATAGCCAATCGTCATCTTCATCATCCCAATTATCTTGGTAGCTGGGTTTGGAGGGTTTGCGTGAGGAATAGCCTTGATCGTAAGAAGGATAGCTATTATCCCTACTGTAGCTTCTATTAGAATCCCTACCATAGCTTCTATCAGAATCCCTACCATAGCTTCTATCAGAATCCCTACTGTAACCCCGGTCATAATCTCTACCATAATCCCGGTCGGAATTCCTGGCGCTATAGCCTTTGTCGTAATCTTTACCGTAACCTCCCCGGTCATAATCTCTACCGTAACCCCGGTCATAATCTCTACCGTAGCTGCGATCGGAATCTCTACGGTAGCCCCTATTATAGAAATCGTCATCCTGTTCTCTATCGCCGATAAAGATATCACGGATCGTACCGAATAAATCGTCATCTTCGTCTTCAGCATAATACTGACGGACTTCTCGATTTAAATCGGATAAAGCGTCTTGTAAATCGGCGTAAGCTTGGTCAATTCCTCTATCGTCATCTTCTTTCAAACTATCGCGTAAATCTCGGCAGATATTATCAATTCTTTGACGGCGATTGCGGGCAAATTGCATGCCAAAATCTAGGGCTACATCCCGAAGCTGTCTTTCGGCTTGTAAAATTAATGCTTCTGCACGCGTACGTTTTTCGACCCTTTCTTTGCGCTGTCGATCTACATCGGCAAATTTTTCCGCTTCCCGAATTGCCTGCACAATCTCTGATTCACTTAAGTTGGAAGCACCTTGAATGGTAATACTCTGTTCTCTTCCCGTAGTTCTATCTAAGGCTGTGACCTGTAAAATTCCATTGGCATCTATATCAAAAGATACTTGTATCTGCGGAATTCCCCTAGGAGCGGGAGGAATGCCATATAGCTTGAAACGTCCCAAGGATTTGTTATCGGCTGCCATTTCTCGTTCGCCTTGCACTGCGTGAACTTCCACAGTGTTTTGGTTGTTTTCGGAAGTTGAGAAAATATCGGAACGGCGGACTGGTATCGTAGTGTTGCGAGGAATTAGCTTTTTCATCACGCCACCGATGGTTTCTAATCCGATTGATAGGGGGGTAACATCAAGCAACAATACATCTTTAAGTTCGCCACCAAGAATACCGGCTTGAACTGCAGCACCAACGGCTACTACTTCATCGGCATTAACATTTTGATTGGGTTGTAAGCCAATCATGCCTTCGACTAATTTTTCGACAATGGGCATTCTGGTTGAACCACCTACGAGTACTACTTCTTCAATATCTCGCGGTGTCATACCAGCATCTCGCAGCGCTCGTTTTACGGGAAGTCGCAGTCTACCCAATAGATCGTCGCACATTGCTTCAAATTGAGAACGAGTCAAGCGAGTTTCTAAATGTTTTGGTCCATCTTTGTCGGCTGTAATAAAAGGTAAATTAATATCGGTAACGCTAACCGCTGAAAGTTCAATTTTCGCTTTTTCCGCAGCTTCCATTAGACGTTGTAAAGCTTGGCGATCGCGTCTTAAATCGATCCCTTCGTTTTCTAAGAATTTCTCGGCTAACCAATCGACAATTCGCTTATCAAAGTCATTTCCGCCTAATTGGGTATCGCCGGATGTGGCTTTAACTTCAAATACACCATCGCCGACTTCCAAAATCGAGACATCGAAGGTGCCACCACCCAAGTCAAATACCAAAATTACTTCACTATCGGCTTTATCCAAACCATAAGCTAAAGCGGCAGCAGTAGGTTCGTTAAGAATTCGCAATACTTCCAAACCAGCGATTCTTCCGGCATCTCTGGTAGCTTGTCGCTGAGCATCGTTAAAATAAGCCGGAACGGTAATTACTGTACTCGTTACAGCTTCACCTAAATATTTGCTGGCATCTTCAGCTAATTTTTTGAGAATCATCGCCGAAACCTCTTCCGGTGCGAAATCCTTATTTAAACGGGGGCATACAATTTTGATGTTACCAAATTCGTCTTTGCGGACGGTATAAGGAACTCGTTTTGATTCTGGATTTAATTCGGAATATTTTCGTCCGGTAAAACGCTTGATCGCAAAAAAGGTATTCTGAGGATTAAGGACAGTTTGTCTTCGCGCCATTTGTCCTACAACCTTTTCGCCGTCTTTGCTAAAGCCAACAACGGAGGGGGTGGTTCGCATTCCTTCTGCATTGGCAATAACCACCGGCTTGCCACCTTCCATAACGGCGACTACAGAGTTTGTTGTACCCAAGTCGATGCCTACTACCTTACCCATGCCCTACGCTTCTCCTAGTATGTCTTATAAATATATGTTTAGAAGTATTGCTTGATTTATTGTATCTTGCAGTTGAGAAATACATTGTCAACTAAATTATGAAGGACGAAGTCTAAAGTTTGAAATAATTTAATTAATGCGGTTATTAAGCCATTAAGAGCGAAATACATTTTTTTGCCCATAATGGTCATAAATGTACTTAAAAAAACATTTGCCTTCCTCATCCTTCATCTTGCCTTTTATCCTTTATCCTTCATAGTTCGGAAGTGATCGGTGGATTTCAAGAAACAATTGGAAAGCCATCTTCAGTTCTATTGCACCAGAGCACGATCCCTCTGTCAGTAACAGGGAGACATTTCTTTGTCCAAGAATACATTCGTGCTTTTTTTTCACAATGGGGAAGTGTGGAAATCCACACCTTTGAAGTTGGTAACAAATCCGGCGATTTTCTCTTAAACGAATTTACCTTCCCAAAGCAAAACTGAAAAGAGCGATTTATCACCAATTTTAATTGCAACTGATTATTATGCTGTTCCGGGAACGGTGCGAACTGATGATAATGCTACTTGAGTGGCGGTTTTATTGGAATTTGCACGATTTTTTGTTACGGAAGCGATAAAGTGTTCTATGCGACTAGTTGCTTTGGGGTTGGTTAGCAGAAGGCTTATCAAAACTCTAGCGCTAGAGTTGAGACTTTGGATTTGGATTTTTTGACTGGGGTTGGAAGATGTAGTACAGAGTTAGAGGATTTGTAGCGTCGTGTACTGAGGATATTTTGCGATGGCTTCGCCCATGCCAAAGGCTTATCGTTTTTTTTAAACGCAAAGTAGCGCGGAGGAAGCGCAGCGAAAAGTGCGGTCTTGGGGGTTTCCCCCATGAGCAACTTTTCAAGACAAAGGTTCGCGGAGGTTTTTTTAAGGAGAAAAAGAGGAGGAAATGATTTTTTAAGGGTTATATTGAAAATCTCTTGATATTTTGATACCTACATAATCTTTATCAGGTGTTTCACCCACAATATATGTGTTGTCACAATCGTACATTGTGAAATAATAAATATTGGTATTTGAAAGTCTTTGTTGAAAAAATTTGTTTAAAACATATATAGCTTTTCTTCTTTTGTCACCATTATATAAATATTGATTATAGTCGGAGGATAAGCTGATAAATCTTTTAATTTGTACAATTTTAGTCATATTCAATGATTGAATAAAAGCTTCGATTTTCGTTTTTGAAAATGCATAAGAGTAATAGTAATCAAAGTTATATCCATATCCATCTATACCATATATTGCTAACTGTAATGGGGTTAGTGTCCCTAAAAGTTTATTTACAGTAGATTGTAATTTAGTAATTTGTTGAGACTTATTTTTTTCTATTCCAAAATTAGAGTAAGTAATCCAATAAGGAAAATCTTGTCTGTGTGGAGCGCTTGGTGAAATTACTATCCAGTTATCATTATTTATTTGACCAATTAAAACGCATAAATAATTCATAATTGTGAATGCTTCTAATACTTCTAGACTAGAGTTAAGAAGTTCGTATAAATTTTTAAATGCTTTATATCTTTTCACTTTAGAATTAACATCTAAAAATGTTTCTCCTTTAGGATTTGGTGGCGAATATCTATCTTGAGGTGCTATGGGATGTAGCCATTCATCAAGTATCCATTGGCTAATAGCTGTTTGTGGTGAAATCTTTTGAATATATTGTTCATCTTTCATCAATTTCCAAAGATTAAATTCTCCTTTAATAGATGAATCCCAGTAAAAAACTGTATAACCACCGCCTATATTTTCCTCATATACTTGAAGAGGTTCATTTAATAACAGGACTTACGCAACTGGCACATCGCGATCGCCAACTAACAGTACTTTAGTACTG
>ERZ1740059.739-NODE-739-length-16778-cov-9.965497_pt1 | contig 16778 bp, 16 predicted proteins | sample MGYA00581744_ERZ1740059 | MGnify/ENA primary metagenome ERZ1740059 (study PRJEB43018, sample SAMN04849738) | marine metagenome | isolation source: floating plastic debris | place: Pacific Ocean | collected 2008-08-28 | study: EMG produced TPA metagenomics assembly... | reverse complement strand
CTCTAATTTTCGGTTGATATAGTACTAGTACACCACGGCGGAAAGGGCGCAACCATTCAAAAAGGTTGAAACTCTTACTCCATAATACTTATTACTTCTTACTTATTACTTATTACTTCCGCCAAGCGGTACTAGCCATTGACAGGGGTTTTCTTTATAGAACTAATGTACTATTATATTTTCTAGGAGTAAATTTTGAATGGCGATGGGTGAACATAACTGCCGATAGATGTATAACCCATTGCTATTTATGGGAAATCTAATACCAGTAGTTTAGATCGAGATATCATGGCAGAGAATCAAAATCAACCAGGAAAATATGATGCTGTCTTAGGCGGAAAAAATCCACCTCCAGTGACGGGTGTTGTATTGGGGGGAATTGAGGGAGTAAAGCGTAGATTATCAAATCCGGTAGTAGAGGTAAAAGTTGCAGCCCTCAGCGATGCTTTAAAGTATGGTGATGGGGGTTTGGAGTTGGTAATTCAAGCCTTGCAGCAAGAAAAGAAGATTGTACAGCATAGTGCTTACAAATTATTGCGGAAACGAGAAGAAGCCCAGGTAAAGCAAGCATTAGAAGAGTATCAACCGTGGTATTTATTTGAGCGTTGCCAAAGAAATTATAGCTATCAAGGATTGCATTTAGGAAAATTTGCGAATCGTCAGATAGTAGAATTTGATTTACAAGTTGGTATTACAGAGCCTAAGGATATAGCTTATAAATTATTATCTAGTTACCGTAGCGATCGCCCTCCGATAATAGAACAGCTTACAAGTCTTTTGCAAGATTCTCAAGCTGATAAATTAGAAGCTTTGGTTATAGGTAATTGGGGTGAAGCTTCCGCAGATGATAGCTCGGAGATTGTGAATGCGCTAGCTAATGCGAAAGATAAATTAACCAATCTCAAAGCTATATTTATTGGTGATATGCATATGGAAGAATCCGAAATATCTTGGATAATGCAGAGTGATATAAGTCCGATTTTAAGAGCTTATCCCCAATTAGAAATATTGCAAATACGCGGCGGAGATGGATTACAATTCAATGCGCCAGTGCGACACAATAAGTTACAAGCATTAGTTATAGAAACTGGGGGATTAGGGAGAGATACAGTTGCTCAAATTTGCAACATGAATCTACCAGGATTACAACATTTAGAATTGTTGTTTGGTAGCGATTCTTATGGTGGTAATTGTTCGGTTGACAATATCAAACCGATTGTTGATGATTTAATCTTTCCGAACTTGAATTATTTAGGATTGTGTAACAGTGAATTTAGCGATGATATAGCCGAAGCGGTAGTTAAATCACCTTTAATTGAGACGATTAGCGTACTTGATTTATCTTTGGGGACATTAAGCGATAAAGGTGGAGAATTGTTACTGAATTGTGCAGCGGTAAATGAATTAGATATAGTCAATCTTTCTGATAATTATTTATCGGAAGAAATGGTTGGTAAATTGTCAGCACTTGATTGTCAATTATTAGGGAATCATCAGGAAGAGATTGAATATGAAGATGATGAAGAATATCGATATTGTTCTGTGAGTGAGTGAAAAACCTCACCCCTTCCCCTCTCCTTGTTAAGAGAGAGGGGTATTTGGAGAAAAATATTAGGTGATGAAAATTTAATTAATAAATACAATATTTTTCAAAAGATTTTTTAGCAAATATCAAATAATCAAAAAATGAATAACAATCAAAATCAACCAAGAGAATTTGATGTAGTTTTAGGTGGAAATACATCACCTCCAGTTACGGGTGCTGTCTTGGGAGGGATTGAAGGGGTTAAGCGGCGATTGGAGAGTGATGATGAAGAAGTGAGAATTGCAGCTTTATGGAATGCGTTGAATTATGGGAATGTGGGTTTAGATTTAGTTATTGCAGCTTTGGAAGATTCTTCATTAAAAATAAAAAGTTTTGCTGCAAAAATATTGAAAAAATTCGGAGGTAAAAAAGGAAAAAAAGTACTGTTAGAATTTGATCCTTATTTGTATTTTATTAAGTTAGAATATTGGGATTTTGAAGAAATAAATCCTGAAATTGGAATTACAAATCTAGAGAAGAAAGCTGATCTCATAGTCGAGCAGCTAATGGCTTTAATAAATGAGAATAGATTAAAAGAGGTTGAAACTGTGCTTTCTTATTTAATCAATTATAAATATCAATATTTAAATGAACAAGAATATGGGTATATTAATATCCTTTTGAGCAATAGCCAAATATGGAATACATATAAGCAGCTTCTTGGTAAACGATAGAAAAATATAAATTAAGCATCAATTTCTGGGAATCGTAATATTATTGTGTAACTAGGAGCATCATGTCAGAAAATCAACCAAGAGAATTCGACGCAGTTTTAGGTGGAAATACATCACCTCCAGTTACGGGTGCTGTCTTGGGAGGAATTGAAGGGGTTAAGCGACGGTTACAAAATGAAAGTTTTAATGTACGACTTCAAGCTTTGTCGGATGCTCTTAATTATCAAGAAGCAGGATTAAATTTAGTTATTCAAGCTTTGAGAGAATTTTCATTACAAGAAAAAAATTCTGCAGCAAGGTTGTTGAAGAGAAGAGGAGATGAAAAAGGAAAACAAGCGCTGTTGGAATTCGATCCTTATTTGTATTTTACTAAGTTGGATGATTGGGAAGTTGAAGAATTTAATCCTGAAGTTGGAATTACAAATCCAAATATTACAGCTTTCGCTCTCGATTTGGAAATCAGTAGAGATAAAATAAATACTGAATATTATAATTTTTTAAAATCTTCATCATCTTCTGAAACAAAAGATATTTTAAAAATGAAGTATCAAAGTCTTGAGGAAGAAGCAACAAATAAAAAATTCCAGGTATTTATTGATGCTTCTAGAAAATCTCAGATTCAAGGGCTACATTGTTACTATCATAGCGACTGTTTTTTAGATTTATTTGTTGAATATAAAAATCATTTTAGCGATTTAAAAGCTTTATTATGGGCTGATGCTCAATACGAACCCTACAGAAGAACATCGAAATATAAACTTTCGGGAAATATGAGTTTAATTTTGGAGAATTATCCAAATTTAGAGGTATTTCATATACGCACTAGTGCTGATGGTGAATATTACCGTTCATATGGTGGTTGCTTATCATTTACTAAGGTAAAACACGAAAATCTAAAAACGTTAGTAATTGAAACAGGTTCCTTGCAGCAATTGACAATGGAACAACTGATTAAACTTGATTTACCAAATTTAGAATATTTGGAATTATGGTTTGGTGATGCAAAACTTGATGCAAATAAGCTGATAAAAAATATCGCTGAAAAATTTACCAAGCTTAAATATTTAGGTATACGCACTTGTCAAAATTCAGATGATTTCGCTAAAGCAATAGTTAGCTCTACTTTAATAGAACGTTTAAGAATTTTAAACTTTTCAATGGGAGACATGACAAACAAAGGAGCCGAATATCTATTAAATTGTTCTGCTGTAAATCAACTTCATACTCTTGATATATCCATGAATATTTTATCTTCAAACATTGTTGATAAATTTTCAAAATTCAAATGTCAGGTATATACACATTCTCAAGATGAAGATGAAACAGGTATGCGTTATTGGTCATTATCTGAGTAAATTAAATTATTTGGACGTAAAATATAACTGTTTAAATATTTGGGGAAATCTAACATTATTGTGTAAGCAGGAGCATCATGTCAGAAAATCAACCAAGACAATTTGACGCAGTTTTAGGTGGAAATACACCACCTCCAGTTACGGGGGTTGTGTTGGGAGGAATTGAAGGAGTAAAGCGACGATTGGAAAGTGAAATTGTAGATGTACGAGTTAAAGCGCTTTCTGATAGTTTGAATTATGGGAATGAAGGGTTAGATTTAGTTATTGAAGCTTTGCAACAAAACAACAAGATTATCCAGCGTCATGCTTATAAATTGTTAAGACGTAGACAAGAAAAGCAAGTAAAACAAGCTTTACGAGAATATCAACCCTGGAATTTATTTGAGCGATTGCGAGGATATGCAGGGTATGTAGAGCATAGAGGGGTATATGTAGATTGCTTTGCTAATCGTCAAGTTGTAGAATATAGCACGGAAATTGGTATTGAAGATCCCGTAAATACAGCTTATGCATTACACACTTATTACAGAAATTTCTCCATAATAGAAGAAATTAAAAATCTTTTGCAAGATTCTCAAGCCAGTAATTTAGAAGCTTTGATTATTAGAGCATGGGATGTATATCATAGTGATAGTTCCAAAATAGTTAATGCACTTGTTGATGCTAAAAACATATTAACTAATCTCAAAGCTATATTTATTGGTGATGTAGTTTCAGGTACATGTGAAATATCTTGGATAAGACAAAGTGATATGAGTCCTATTTTAAGAGCTTATCCTCAACTAGAATTATTACAAATACGCGGAGGAAAAGGTTTAAAATTTAATGCTCCAGTAAGACACAATAATTTACGAGCATTAATTGTTGAAACTGCTGGTTTAAGTAGGGAAACAGTTGCTCAAATTTGCAATATAAAGTTACCAGAATTAGAGCATTTAGAATTATGGTTTGGTCATCAATACAATGGTGGAGATTGTTTGGTTGTAGACGGAAAACCGATTCTTGAAGACTTAGTATTTCCCGATTTGAATTATTTAGGATTGCGTAACAGCAAATTTACAGATGAAATTGCGGAAGCTGTAGTTAAATCTCCTTTAATTGAAACAATTCGCCTACTGGATTTATCGTTAGGAAATTTAACCGATAAAGGTGCAGAATATTTACTTAATTGTCCAGCCATAAATGAGCTTGATATTCTTAACGTTTCCGAAGATCGCTTATCTGAAGAAATGATTAGAAAATTATCAACACTTAATTGTCAATTGCTAGCAGAAGAACAAGATCAAGCTCCCGATTACGATGATGAATATCGTTATTGTGCTGTGTGTGAGTGAAGGTTTTTGGATGTTGGATTATAACCCTAAATCACCTTGGGTTGCTTTCCCCAAGGCTAATAGCGAAAGTCCATTAAAATGGACTGATTAATTTTAATTTTACAATCTTATAGTCCTATTAATAGGACTTCTGCTATTAGTTTGCGGTTTGCAACCGCAAGCGAGTGTGAATATTAACGAGTAATTCAGAAAAGTAATAAAATGAAAAACCTCACAATCATAGCCAACCCCGAAAACCGTCGTGTCGGATTACTACAAAAAGCGATCGCAAATCTCAATCTACCACCCGCAACTGTCATATCTTACGCAGATTTAATTACAGGTAAACAAAACCTCGAACAATTCAACTCACCTAACAATATCATCCGCTTTGATTCTCCGGAGAAGAATTTTGAGGTTGATAAAGCGATTATTGCAGCTGGGGAGGAAGAGAGAGAGAGGGGAGAGGGGGTAGAGGGGGGAGAAATTAATAATTATCAGCGGATTAGTTGCCGAGATGTTGAGAGGTTGGAGTTTGATAAGGGAAGGATTCTTTATCCGCGACAGTGGTATTTGGGATGGCGGAGTTTATTACGACGGTGGGAGAAACAGTTAAACCTCAACCCGGATTCGTCTTCTTGGTTAATTGGAGGAGAGAAAAACCTCACCCCTAACCCCTCTCCTTGTTTAATTGGAGGTGAGAATAACCTCACCCCTAACCCCTCTCCTTGTTTAAGGAGAGGGGGATTAAGATTTATGAATCATCCTCGGGATATTGCGGTAATGTTCGATAAACCAAGGTGTCATGAAAGATTTAGCAAAAACAAGGTTCCCGTAGCGCGTAGTTTGGGAAAAATCCATAATTACGAACATCTACGCGAACAAATGCATGCTCAAGGTTTAACACGGGTGTTTATCAAATTATCTCACGGTTCTAGCGCTTCTGGTGTCATCGCTTACCGCGCTAATTCCGGCTTTGAATCGGCTATCACGACGGTGGAAAGAGTACGAGAAGATGGGGAGACTTTACTATATAATTCCCGGAAAATTCGTAATTATACAAAACGCGAAGAAGTCGCCGATATTATCAATATTTTAACTGCGGAAGGGGTACAAGTAGAGGAATGGCTACCAAAAGCGCGGTTACAAGGATGTGGTTTTGATTTACGGGTTGTGGTTATTAATGGTGAAGCACAGCATACAGTTGTAAGAGTAGGAAAAAGTCCCATGACTAATTTACATTTGGGTAATGAAAGAGGAGATATAAATGAATTTTTAGATAAAGTTGGTGAGGAGAATTGGGAGAAAATGAAGCGTACTTGTGAAGAAGCTGCGGGGTTATTTCCTGATAGTTTATATTGCGGAGTTGATTTGTTAGTTTTACCGGATTGGGAACAACATGCGGTGTTGGAAATAAATGCTTTTGGGGATTTATTGCCGAGGATTACTCATCGAGGTTTAGATACTTATGAAAGTGAATTAAAAGCAATTATCAAATAAAATTAAACATATTGCTCGTCTTCTATTGGTGTCAGAGAAATTTTAACTTGTTTGTTGAGAGCAGAAGCAATTTTTTGCAGCATCGAAAGCGAATGTCCTTCATAATCAGCGTCTTCAAGTCGAGCAATTACGGGTTGCTTTGTACCTACTAGATCGGCTAGTTGCTTTTGTGTTAATCCCGCTTGAGTTCTTGCTTCATATATTAGCTGTGCTACTTCCGCATTAATAGAAGCTGTAATTACCATTTCTTGAAGTTCGGAATCATTACGATGAATATTTTCAAGTATTTTCAAAGCGTCGTTAGTTTTCTTCATTTTCTCCTTGATAAGTATGAGTATCTGGGTTTTCTTCAAACAAAGATTTTCTTTTTATAGCTCTTTCAATATCAATATCCGGTACTACTGCTTGTTCTTTGGTAATAGCATGAGCAAGAATCGTCACGTTTTGACCGTGGAAGAAATACAAAATACGATATTGAACATGAATATGTTTTGCTCTCAACTCATATATATTATCCCTCAAATAATCCACAGCAGGTCTACGCAGTTCGTATCCGAATGATTCAAGTAAATTAATTTTACCAACACAATTAGCATAAGCTTTCTTATTTTCTTTTGAAAGTTGCTTCAACCATTCTAGAACGGGAACTTCACCATCCTCTTCTTTATAGAAGACAATACGAGTTTCAGGCATCAATTCTTGATTATAACAATATTGCTATATTAACTCAGTCGTGTAACTCACAAAATAACCAATGCAAAACATCAACCAAATCATCGGCACCCACGATATCGTATTCATCACCCTCGACACTCTCCGTTACGATATCGCAACAGAATTACTCGCACAAAACCGCACCCCAAATTTAGCTAAAGTATTACCAAATGGTTGGGAAAAACGACATTCCCCCGGAAACTTTACCTATGCATCCCATCAAGCATTTTTCGCGGGTTTTCTTCCCACACCTGTAACCCCAGGAATTCACCCGAGATTGTTCGCTTTGAAATTCGCCGGAAGTACTACTACTACCGAAAAAACTTGTCTTTTAGAAGGTGAAAATATAGTTAAAGGATTAGCGCGAAAGGGTTATCATACTGTTTGTATTGGTGGTGTCGGTTTTTTCAACAAACAGAATCCTTTGAGTAACGTGATTCCCTCCATGTTTGCAGAAAGTTACTGGAATCGAGAATTAGGAGTTACCGAACCAAAATCGACAGAAAATCAAATATTATTAGCACAGAAAATTCTCAAAAAAACTCCTCAAAGTCAACGTTTATTCTTATTTATTAATATTTCCGCTCTTCATCAACCCAATTATTTCTATCTCCAAGGTGCTAAAACAGACACATTAGAATCTCACGCCGCCGCTTTGGAATACATCGATCGCCAACTAGGAAAACTCTGGGATGCTTTACAAAAACGTGCTTCTACCTTTTGCATACTCACCTCCGATCACGGAACTACCTATGGTGAGCATGGTTACACCGGACATCGGATTAGTCATCCCGTGGTGTGGAATGTTCCTTATGGGGAATTTGTGTTGGAGCATATTGGTTTCTCACAAATGCCCTCACCCTAGAAGGGTGGGGCTACAGTTGCAAAGGCTACCTTCGTAGCCTAATTATTAGCCCACCTCCGTGGGCTTAGTTGCAATAGCCCCAGGCTTTGAGCCTGCGGGTGATTACGAAAACAAACGCAATATTTTACAAACATCTTAATCATGATTGCCACCAATCCCCAATCCAAAATCCCAAATCTAAAATCCAAAATCGAAAGCTCTCCTTTCCAAGCGTACGTTTATTCCTACCCCCACAAAACCGCTTATCGTCGGATTTCTCCCCAAATACCCACCGCTGATGCATGGAGTAAAGAAGATAAAAACGCTTTATTCCTCTATATTCACATTCCCTTTTGTGAAATGCGCTGCGGTTTCTGCAATTTATTTACCACCGTCACCCACAACGAAGATTTTGTCACTCAATACGTCAATACTCTCCAAAAACAAGCAAAACATGTAAAAACAGCTTTAGGTAAAAGTTCATTTGCAAGGTTTGCGATTGGTGGAGGAACACCAACTCAGTTACCGATTCATCATTTAGAAACCGTATTGAATGTTGCAGAAGAAACAATGGGTGCGAATTTACAGGAGATTCCTATATCCGTGGAAATGTCACCGGAAACCGCTACGAAAGATAAATTAGAATTATTGCGATCGCGAGGTGTAACTCGTGCCAGTATCGGGGTGCAAAGCTTCTTTGAATCAGAGGTTGCAGCAGTTAACCGCCGTCAAACCACCGCCGAAGTAGAAGCAGCCCTGACAAGAATGCGATCGGCAGGTTTTCCAATTATCAACATTGATTTAATCTACGGATTACCCGGACAAACAGTAGAAACATGGTTGCAATCAATACGTTCTGCATTACGGTTTCAACCAGAAGAAATCTTTCTGTATCCCCTGTACGTACGTCCCCTAACGGGTTTGGGAACATCCGATAAAGAATGGAACGACATCCGCTTGAATTGTTACCGACAAGGAAGGGATTTTCTTCTCTCACAAGGATACACCCAAAAATCCATGCGAATGTTCCAAAAAAATTCTACCCCCTCCTCCCCCTCTTCCCCCTCTCCCATCTACTGCTGTCAACAAGACGGAATGGTAGGTTTAGGATGCGGCGCACGCTCCTACACGGATGGATTGCATTATTCCAACGAATACGCGGTAGGAGGAAAGGGAATTCGTGAGATTTTGCAAGGGTATATTCAAACACCGGAAAATTCCTTTGATTTTGTTAATTACGGTTTTGAATTAGATAGTGAAGAGAAGCGTAGAAGGTACATTTTATTGTCGTTACTTTCTCATGAAGGATTGAATTTTAGTAATTATCAAATGCGATTTAATACAAATGTCCTTGATGATTTTCCGGAGTTGTCGGAGTTATTTGATTTGGATTTAGTTGTTGAGGATAAAGGAATATTGCGATTGACTCAAATTGGTGTGGAATATTCCGATGCGATTGGGGAATGGTTGTTTTCTGAGAAGGTGCGAGAATTGATGCAGGCATATGAATTGAAATAGATTTCGCAATTACCCGCAAAATCCCCCGCAGGCTAGAAGCCTGGGGCTATCGATACAAAGCCCACGAAGGTGGGCTTAGATGAATTTAGTCCACGCAGTTGGACTTTGTAACTGTAGCCGCACCCTTCTAGGGTGACGGCGGTTTAGAAAACACAACGAATAATTAAACCAACCATGACAAACAATCAAAACCAACCCAACCAATACGATGCAGTGCTAGGAGGAAACGCACCACCTCCAGTTACGGGTGCTGTTTTAGGAGGTATTGAAGGTGTTAAAAAGCGGTTAGCTAGTGCTGATGTTAAAGCACAAGTTGCAGCTTTGAAAGAAGCCCTAAATTATGAGGAAGAAGGTTTACAATTAGTACTTCAAGGATTAGAAGATAATCATCGAAAAGTAAGAGAAGCTGCTGTATATTTATTGGAAGACAGAAACGAAACTCAAGCGAAATTAGCCCTGAAAAATTATAAGTTTTGGAATAGACATGAGAGATTAGATGGGCTTCCTTGGGGACATGCAACAACATTTGCGAATCGGAAAGTTATAGAATTTGACCAAAAAATAGGTATTACCGATACAGTTGATACTGCTTATGCCTTCAGGGATATTCCTGATGAGAGTAGTGAGATGAGTATTGAAGAAAGGCTGGAAATATTGGAACAAGAGGAACAAAAACGCCTTGCTCAAAAAGTTGAAGCTTTAGTATTTGGCTATTTAGAGAATATCGAAGATGCTGTATTGAAGGCTTTAGAAAAATTCACTCATGTGAAAGCCATTTTCATTGGGGATATTGAAGATACTGAATGTATGATTTCTTCGATTAATCTTCCTAATGTCAGCCCTATTTTACAAGCTTTACCTCAACTGGAAGTATTAAAGATACGTGGTGGTTCAGATGGTATTTTTGATGAATATTGTAGGGGTGAAAATGGAGTATTCAATCCTCCTCTTAAACACGATAATTTAAAAGCCCTAACTATCGAATCTGGTGGATTAAGTCGCGAAATAATCACTCAATTTTGTAAACTTGAATTACCAGCACTAGAATATCTTGAATTATGGACGGGAAAAGACGAATATGGTGGTACTTCTTCTATTCAAGATGTAATGCCAATCATTTCTGGTAAATTCCCTAAACTCAAATATTTGGGATTGCGTAATAGTGAATATGCAGATGAAATTGCCTTTGCCCTGGTAGATTCTCCAATTACGGAAAATTTAATCGAACTAGATTTATCGATGGGAACTTTAATCGATCCAGGTGCAGAAGCTTTACTTAATTGTTCAGCTATTCATCAACTTGATACTCTTGATATTTCCGATAACTATTTAACTGATGAGATTGTTCAACGATTCAATCAATTAGATATTGAAGTTCTTAATGATAATCAAGACTATGTTGATGAAGATGATGAAGATGATCAACGCTATTGCACCGTTGGAGAATAATTTTGAATTGTTGAATTTTACTCATTTTCTATCTGAATCACCCGCAGGCTAGAAGCCTGGGGCTACAGGAACAAAGCCCGTCTCCACGGGCTAATTAGTCCACGAAGGTGGACTTTGTAACTGTAGCCGCACCCTTCTAGGGTGACGGCGATTCAGTACACACAACGACCAATTTTCATTAACAAAAAAACCAATCATGACAAACAATCAAAACCAACCCAAACAATACGATGCTGTACTCGGAGGAAACGCACCACCACCAATTCACAGTGCGGTTTTAGGAGGTATTGAAGGTGTTAAAAAGCGGTTGGCGAGTTCTGATGTTGATGTGCAAATTAAGGCTTTGAATGATGTTTTGAATTATGGGGATGAGGGGTTGGATTTGGTAGTTGATGCTTTACAAACTAAACCAAGAATAGTTAGAAAATCAGCTTACAGGTTATTACGAGATAAAAACGTGACGAAAGCTGAAAAAATGTTATGGCATTATGGAGTTTGCTATCAAAGAGTTTATGAAACATTAAATGATGAATATATGTATTTGCCTTTTGAAGAATTTTATAATCGGGAGGTAAAAGTTTATGATTCTAAAATAGGTATCGACAATACAGATAATAATGCATATGTCATTGATGAAAACAACTTCGACAGTTTACTCAAAGAACCTTTAGGAAACAAAATTGAGGCATTAATTTTTAGAGGAGAATATCCTTCATCGTTTATTTTTTCTTCAAATATAGTTAGCAATTTTAAAGCACTTTTTATTGGCGCTTATGAAATATCTAACTATAATGATATTTACTTTTTTCCAATATGGAATATTAGTTTAATATTAAAAGCTTATCCCAAATTAGAATTTTTACAACTTCGTTGTGGTGAAAACTATAGTCGTCCTTGGCGATATTTTAAAAAGTTTAGACATAATCATTTGAGAACACTTATTCTAGAAACAAAAGGATTAAGTAGTCAAAAAATTACTCAAATATTGACTTTAAACTTTCCTGCTTTAGAGCATCTAGAGTTATGGATAGGTGGAAATTATTCTTACGGTAATTATTCTATCGAACATCTAACTCCAATTTTATCAGGAAAAATATTTCCAAAGCTATATTATCTAGGTTTGCGTGACTGTGGATATGCTGACGAAATTGCAGAAGCTATAGTTGATTCTCCAATCATCAATAAAATTAAAATTTTAGACCTTTCAATGGGATATTTAACAGATGAAGGTGCAACAGCTTTACTGAATTGTCCAGCTATTAATGACTTAGATATTCTCAACGTTGCTAATAACTGTTTATCAAAAGAAATGGTTGATAAATTGATGCAGTTAGATACCGAAGTTGTCGCTGATAATCAAGATATACATAAAATTGTGTCAAATAGATACGAAGAGATATGGGAATAATAAACTTAATAAACATTTATCCATTTGCCGCATCAATCACCCGCAGGCTGGAAGCCTGGGGCTACAGGAACAAAGCCCGTCTGCACGGGCTAGTCCACGAAGGTGGACTTTGTAACTGTAGCCGCACCCTTCTAGGGTGACGGCGATTCAGTACACACAACGAGCAATTTTCATTAACAAAAAAACCAACCATGACAAACAATCAAAACCAACCCAACCAATACGATGCTGTACTCGGAGGAAATGCACCACCACCAATTCACGGTGCGGTTTTAGGAGGTATTGAAGGTGTAAAAAAGCGGTTAGCTAGTTCTAATGTTGATGTGCAAATTGCGGCTTTGAATGATGCTTTGAATTATGGGGATATGGGGTTGGATACATTAATCAAGACTTTGAAGCATGAATCAGTAAGAATTAGGCAATATACTTATAAATTATTACAAGATAAAGAAGAAACTCAAGTTAAACAAGCTTTAAAAGATTATAAATTCTGGACTAGTTTTGAAAAAATCTATAAATTTCCAACTAATCATGCAACTACATTTGCTAATCGAAAAGTGATAGAATTTGACCCCGAAATTGGTATTACTGAGACAGCTAATACTGCTTATGCTATAAGAGTTAATGATTGTAATTTTTTGAGTAAACCCGTCATTATTAGCACAGAAAAATTACAAATATTGCAACAAAATCCTTTAGCTCACCAAATTAAAGCTTTGGTAATAGGATTTTGGTATACAAAAGGATTATCTCTTGTAGATGCATTGTTAAACGCTAGTGAAAACCTCACAAATCTTAAAGCTTTATGTATAGAAAATATTCATGATAGAGAATACTATTTAACTGAAAATATTAATATTAGTTATCTTTTATTAGCTTACCCGAATTTAGAAGTTATTAAAATAAGTTTTAGTAATTTTATATCATATACTTGTGACAAAAATAGATTGGGATTAGAAATAAACTCTATTCGACATGAAAAATTAAAAGCATTAATTATTGAATGTGAGATAATTGATTTTGAATTAATCGATGAAATTTGTAATCTTGAATTACCCGCATTAGAATATTTTGAATTGTGGTCTATCACAGATGAAAAGGGTCTTACTTACTCTCGCATGGGTATTAAAGAACTTATGCAAGTTTTTTCTAAAATATTTCCTAAGCTTAAATACTTGGGAATACGTAACTGTAAAAATAACCTTGAGGACATAAATCATGTCCCTTTTGGAATAGTAGATTCTTCAATTATTGAAAATTTAGTTGAATTAGACCTTTCAATGGGAAGTATAAATGACGAAGGTGCAGCAGCTTTACTTAATTGTCCATTTATAAATAATTTAGATACCCTTGATGTTTCCGATAATTATTTAAGCGATGAAATGGTTGAACGGTTAAAGCAATTAGATATCGAAGTTATAGCTGATAGACAAGATCGAGATTATCTCGATTACTTATTAGAATAAAATCCTCTACCGCGGTTCCCTCATCAGTTGTAACTACGGATGCGAATATTATCCCTTCGCAAAACGTCAACAAACAGCAGCAGAATTAAATTTAGACAAACAACAATTACAACGCTAAAACCATGAACAACAATCAAAACCAACCCAAACAATACGATGCTGTACTCGGAGGAAACGCACCACCACCAATTCACGGTGCGGTTTTAGGAGGTGTTGAAGGTGTAAAAAAGCGGTTGGCTAATTCTAATGTTGATGTACAAATTGCAGCTTTGAATGATGCTTTGAATTATGGGGATGTGGGTTTGGATTTAGTGATTGATGCTTTAGAACATGAATCAACTGAAATTAATAATTTCGCAGCAAAAATATTAAAGCGAAGTGAAAATAAGAGGGGTAAAAAAGCTTTATTAGAAAATCATCCCAAGCTATATTTTACAAGAGTAGAAGATTGGAAACAAGAATACTATGACCCTAAATTTGGGATTCAAAACCCATTAGTAAAAGCTTACGTTGTTAATCATAAAAATTTTTATCAATTATTAGAAAACTCTAATTTAAATCAAATCGAAGCCTTGATATATGAAATAGAATTAAATTTTCAAGATTTTAAGAATCCATACAAAAGACCATTTTATGATTTTGTTAATGCTATTTCTCAAAATAACGATAAATTAATTAATTTAAAAGCAATATATATTGGTAGAGAACTTTTAGAAGGACCTTACGGATTTAAACATTATATAAGCAACTCTTATATCAAACTTGGCTATTTGAATCCATTATTAAAAGCTTATCCTCACCTTGAAGTGTTACAGGTATATGGAAGGCAGGGCTTACGAATTCAACCATTACAGCATAATTTTTTAAAAACTTTAAGAATCCAAACAGAATTAATGTGTAAATATTCAGCTATTCCTAACATCTGCAAATTAGATTTACCTGCATTGGAGTATCTTGAATTATGGTTTGGAGGTAGTTCAAATGATGAAAGAGATATTGTAGAGAAAGAATTATCCCCTATTTTAACCGGAGAATTACTGCCTAATCTAAAATATTTAGGGCTTTGTGGTAGCAGAGATTCTTACAATCTTGTTTTGTTCTTAATAAAATTTCCAACAGCTATTGAACAACTTTCAATACTTGATTTATCTGGAGGCAATTTAAGTGATAGAGGAGCGGAGATATTACTACATTTTCCCGCAATCAATAAGCTTAGTGTATTAAAATTAACGATGAATGATTTGTCAGAAGAAATGATTAAAAAGCTATATAAATTAGAATGTGAAGTGATTGCAGAGCCACAAGATTTACTACTAGGATTTTAAACTTAATATAAATAAAAAACCAAAAAAATGCACCTAAAAATCCTCTATCGCGGCTCCCTCATCAGCTGTAACTACGGTTGCGAATATTGTCCTTTCGCAAAACGTCAACAAACAGCAGCAGAATTAAATTTAGACAAACAACAATTACAACGTTTTGTCTCTCGCATTTCCCAATATCCCCAACATCAATTTTCGATTTTATTTACTCCTTGGGGTGAAGCTCTCATCCACAAGCACTATCAACAAGCTTTGGCTCAGTTAACCCAAATGTCTCACGTTAATAAAGTCGCTATTCAAACCAATCTTTCCTGTAAACTGGATTGGGTGGAAGATTGCAACAAGGAAAGTTTAGCGTTATGGGCTACTTTTCATCCAGAATGGGTATCTCGTCAAAGTTATGTTTCCCAATGTCTCGAATTAGATAAGCGTGGAGTTCGTTTTAGTGCTGGTGTTGTCGGTTTTCCCCAGTACAAAAACGAAATTGCAGCTTTACGTCAAGAATTACCCTCTCACGTTTATCTATGGATTAATGCCGTAAAAAAGGAACTTCCCAATTTATCACCAGAAGACAGAAACTTCTTTCAATCCATCGACCCACTTTATCACCTCAATACCCATCATTATCCCAGCTTAGGCCGTTCCTGTCGCGCCGGTAAATCCGTAATTTCCGTTGACGGTGAAGGTACCATGAGGAGATGTCATTTTATAAAACAGCCCATTGGTAATATTTATGACCAAGATTGGCAACAAGTATTACAAGAGCGTGATTGTAGTAACCAAACCTGTCACTGTCATATCGGATACGTGCATCTCGATTATTTAGAATTAGATAAAGTCTTTGGCTCGGGGATATTGGAGAGAATTCCGAATTAACCTCACCCCGCACCCCTCTCCTTGTGAAAGAGAGGGGGAAGAGGGGGGAGAGGGGGAAGAGGGGGTAGAAACAGAATATGCTTTCACGAAGATTATCGGTGAAACAAGCGCAGCATTTTCAGATTGCTTCCTTCCGCTTTACACCACTCGCCATGACAATCTTACTCCCAACGCGAAGATTACCCATAGCCTAGATTGTATTGAACGATTCGTGTTAACCAACACACTTGTTGGGTTTCCTTCCGACAACGGAATGGCTCCCCAACCTTAGAGTTACTCCTGCTTTCTTCATTAACTGCTCACTGTTAACTGATAACTGTTCACTGTTCACTGATAACTGCTCACTGATAACTGTTCACTGTTATAAATGTATTATCCACCCAGAGGAGAAGATCATGACTGAGTATAGAAGAGTAGAATACCGCATTGGTAAAGACGGTAAAATTACTGAAACTGTCATCGGCGCTTCCGGTGCTGGTTGTACCGAAACCACTTCTGGAATTGAAGACGCATTAGGTAAAGTTGAATCTCAAGAATTGCTTCCCGAATATTACGAAGGAGAAGAAAACATCACTTCGACAGAAAATCAATCGTTAAAAAACAATAACAGTTAACAGCGAACATTGAATAATGAGGAATTAAGTATTGGGGATTGGGTATTGAAAGTTTTTTGAACTCATAACTCATAACTCATAACTCATACTCCCTTCGGGCTCTAAAATTACCGATATAATTTCTTCTCCCCCTGCCCCCT